>Ga0194115_10001663_pt1 | contig 27809 bp, 20 predicted proteins | sample TA2MahsurfametaG_3_FD_148656 | JGI IMG/M metagenome (GOLD analysis project Ga0194115, IMG submission 148656) | Freshwater microbial communities from Lake Tanganyika, Tanzania - TA2015002 Mahale S4 surface | ecosystem: Environmental > Aquatic > Freshwater > Lake | place: Tanzania: Lake... | reverse complement strand
TTTCTTGGGCTTGATCGTTGGAAGGAATCCATTGCACGCTCAAACCGCGACCGGTGACGGTTATTGCGGATCAGGCAACGCCCCAGCAACCACCCTCCAATGGATTGAAGGCCTTAGGGCCAACGGTATCTTGGATGAATTTGCCACCGAACAGGTGCAGAACACGATTTTTCTGCCTATCAAGGCGCATTTTATAGGCAATGACCAAGGGGGTGGGCGTTATACCCTCGCGCAATTATCCCAGAACCTTTGTGAATTGAACGAGCATTATCGCACCACCGGGATTCAGTTTTTCTTGAGAGGGGATATCAATTACATCAATTCTTCGGCCTGGTACAACCTACCAAGCTTTGGAACGGCGGGAATCATCAACAATTTGCATAATGTCAGCAGGGTCATCAATGTTTATTTCTGCAACTTATCGACCCTGTCGCTATGCGGCTTTGCGAATTTCCCGGGTACGGGAGAACCTCAATCCACTTTTCGTCAGGGCGCTATTTACCTCAGCATTGGTTGCAGCGGCGCAGGGAATTCCACCTGGGCCCACGAAATGGGGCACTACCTGAGTCTGCCCCACCCCTTTCAAACCACCAGCGATGCGCCGCAAGCAGCTGGTGCTGAACGTGTTACTCGCTTGGCCAACGAAGTGGCTCCCAGGCTCCCCGCCAATTGCGCCACCGCCGGCGATCGCTTCTGCGATACCCCTGCTGATTTTCGTCCGGACCGCTGGAACTGCCCTGGCCCAAACAGCACAGAACGGGATATCAACAACGATTTGTTCAATCCGGTAGGGCGCTATTACATGAGTTATGCAGACGATGCTTGCCAAGATTCTTTTTCAGTGCAGCAGAAGGCAGCTATGCGGTCCACCGTCAGCGTAGTGAATGGTCAGGCTGGTCCCCGTTTGTACCTCACCTCTCCCCCAATTGCTACCTACGATACCATTCTCAACAGCCGGCCCACGCATCTGCATCCGGCCAACAACAGCGTCAACAATGTGCCCAACCTCACCTTCCGTTGGAACAAGGTCCCCGGCGCTACCATGTATTTGCTGCGTATCAGCCGGCTTTTCACCTTTACGGGAACCCTGATCGAAGACCGTATTGTTTACGACACCACCTACCAATACACCGGTACCGCCATCAACCCCAACGTGGATTACTACTGGTCCCTCAAAGCCATCAACCACAAGGTTACCTGCGGGAATTACTCGGCATCAAGCGCCGGGAATTACTGGAAATTTAGGACCGTGGGCGTTGCGGGGACCCAGAATCTGACCAATTCAGGGGAGTTTAGCCTCTATCCCAACCCCATGGATGGTGCCAATGGATGGATCCATCTAGACCCATCCTACGGTGATGGACAAAGCACCTTGGTGGAATGGATCGACGCCACTGGCAGAATCATCCATCGCCAAACTTTGGAAGGATCCGGAGCGCATGCGGTGGCCTTCAACAAAGGAACGATCCCAGCGGGCCTGTATCAAGTCCGGCTTTGTAACAAAACCTTCGGAAACAGAACGAGCCGTTGGATTGTTCAATAAAGCAGAATGAATCCATCCCCTTGAAAAACTTCCTTTTTTCGGCTCAATCGGCCATTCGGCTTGGAATTCTCCTCTTTTCAGGGATTCTTCAAGGCCTGCTTTTGACGGCTCAAGCCCAGGAATGCGGTACCGGACCAGCCCCCGCAAGTCATTTGTCCTACCTGGAGTCGTTAATTCCCTATTATCAAGCCCAAACCGAGGATACCAACTGGATTCGGCTCCCCGTAACAGCCCATGTTGTGCGCAGCAGCTCAGGCTTTGGGGGTATGACGGAGACCGCTGTTTATGCAACGATTTGCAACCTTAACGAGAGGTTTGCCTCCGGCAGAATTTCTTTTTACCTCAGTGAGCGCATTCGCTTCATAAACAACACAGCCTATTACGGGGCAACCTCCTACGGCCCTTTAGGCACGATGATTGATCAGGAAAATATAGCCAGAACCATCAACATCTATTATACCGATTTATCCGGCATGGGTCTTTGCGGGTTTGCCTATTATCCCCTGAGTGGGCCAGGAGGCTTCCAAAACGACGGCGCCATCGTCATGTCTTTCGGATGCTCACAACCCAATGGGACCACCCTTGCCCACGAAATGGGGCACTACCTGAGCCTGCCGCATACCTTTGATCAGACCTCCAACAATCCTTTGGACCCGAACGATGCCGAAAGGGTTACCCGAAATTTTAATGAGGTTGCCCCTCGGCTTTCGGCCAATTGTTTCACCGCCGGAGATCGCTTCTGCGATACCCCATCCGACTTCATTGCGGGTCGTTGGTCTTGCCCATCATCACGCACCGCATTGGATTTGAACAGCGATGTGATGAAACCGGACTCCTCGTATTACATGTCGTATTCCAACGATAATTGCATGTCCCGATTCAGTGAACAACAGATGACCGCCATGCGAGCTACCGTCAACAGCACCAATGCGCCCAGGGGATACCTGACGTTGAATCCTTACCCGAATTTCCCGGCCATCACTGCCTACCCTGCCAAATTCTTCCCGCAGATCACCGATACGGTTGTTCCTAACAATGCTCTTTTTCGGTGGGCCCCCATCAACGGTGCCTCGCTTTACCAAATCAAAATCTTTCAGTTCAATGTCAATGTTTTTGACACCCTTGTGGAGGACACCTTCTACCATGCCTTGGGGAATAGGCTGAGGGGGATGAGGCAATACAGCTGGATTGTCCGAGGGATAAACGGAGGCAATTTGTGCACACCGTTTTCTCCAAGGGATAGCTTCTCCACGTCAACCTATGTCTTTGCAGGCGTCAACGATGCGCTGAACACCTCAAAACCTTTGGTTTACCCAACAGCTTTGGCCGCAGGAGATCTGCTCACCTTGGAGGGCCTCCAAGCAGGTACTCCCATCCTCCTTACTTTGCGTGATCCGTTGGGACGCAGCGTTTGGACTTTCCAGGACTTCAACGAGGACGAAGGGCGCTTGGTCAAAGTACCGGGGGATCTTCCCTACGGCCATTATCTTTTGACCTGCACCCAGGCCGGCAAAGGATACGCCTACCGAATACTCCTCAAACCGTAGCCAATGACCTGAACCGGCATTCCGGTAAGCCCTGATTGAACCAACTCAGCATGAACCCTTTGAAAATCGTTTTGGCAAAATCCACTCTAAGTCTGCTCCTGGTTTTGGGCTTAAGTTGGTCTTTCTCAGTACCCTCCGTTGCCCAGGTTTTGTCACCGGGAACCTGCGGTACTGCATCTCCTGATCCAGAGCACCTCTCCTACCTCGAAGCGATTGGCGAAGCCTACCGCAATGGTTTGGACATGAGCATTACGCGCAGAGATTCCGGCGGACTATCCCGCATATACATTCCCTTCAAAGCCCATATTGTTCGTGCGCCGGGCAGTAACAATTATATGCAGGTCCCTGCGCTGTTGACGACCCTATGTGAGCTTAATCAAAAGTATCGTGCTTCCGGCATACAGTTTTACCTCAAGGATTTACCGAATTACATCTTTGATGGTAGCCTGTATTACCATACTGGCTGGACCCAAGGCAATACCCAAATGACGACCTACAACATGTCCAGGGTGGTGAATGTACACTTTGTAGATTTGTCCGCCATGGGATTGTGCGGCTATGCCACCTTCCCCGGATCAGGAGCAGGGACCACCCTGAGGCAAGGTGGTTTGATGATGAGCGTACCTTGTTCGCAACCCGGTAACACCACATTGGCTCACGAAATGGGGCATTACCTCGCCCTGCCTCATCCCTTCGAGGGGACAAGCCCCCAACCTCAAGGGGTTTTTGCCGAAAGGGTCACCCGTAACACCAACGAACCAGCACCAAGATTGAATTCCAATTGCGCTACGGCCGGTGACCGATTCTGCGATACCCCGGCAGATTTCATTGGCAACCGATGGCCCTGCAACGGTGCCGCCCCCCAAGATACCGATATCAACGGGGATGCCTTCCGGCCGGATGCAACCTTGTTCATGTCGTATTCGAATGACAATTGCCAGAATAAATTTTCGGCAGAACAAATGAATGTCATGCGTTACACCCTCACCGGGACCAGCGGTGGTAACGGACCTCGCTCTTATCTTTTGTTACCGCCAATGCCTGCCTACGATTCAGTGCGCAGCAGCACCACTTTGATCGAGCCTGCTGCAGGTGCTCCAGCATCTCCTGCGAATTGGGTGTATTTCAAATGGACCGCGGCACCGAATGCAACCATGTATTATGTGCGGGTTGTCCGGGGAATCACCTTGATGTTTGAGCGTTGGGTCAGCGATACCAGCTTGCTTTATACCGGTCCTGACCTTGCCTCCAACGGCAATTACTCCGTCACCGTTCGGCCATTCAACCCGGCATCCACCTGCGCTCCCTCCTCACCCAGCCGTTCATTTACCACCACCACCCCGTTTGGGCTTTCGACCTCCGGTTTGATCGATCAGTATTTTCGGGTTTACCCCACGGTGCTGCGTCAGGGCGAACCCTTGTTTTATCAATTCTCAGACGCAACCGAGGGCATAGACGCAATGGAAATCACAGTCCGCTCGATGCAAGGACAGTCCGTTTACCAAAACCGTGTTATGGACGCTCAAGCTTTGAAGACAATTGCCACCGAGAAGCTATCCCCCGGATTCTACACCTTGGAAGCCCGTACAGGGCGTTGGTCCAAAGCGATCAAAATTATCGTCCAATAGTTTTCGAGGGATCTCACATCCCCACCGTCTGCTTGACGTGCTCTTCGAAGAGATTTTGGTAGATGGGATTGCTGAAACGTTGCCCATCCCAGTGTTTGTTGACCTCAATAAACCTAGGCCGCAAGGCCAGGGTAGTGACGCCAGCATAGTTTAACACATCCCCGAAATGTGACATGGCCAAAGCAGCGCCTTGGGTCCCGTCGCTAATTCCAATCATGGAGGCCTTTTTGCCTCGAAGACTTCGAGGGAACTGAAGTGCATCGACAAAGCACTTGAGGATTCCCGGAAACGACCCGTTGTATTCCGGTATTACAAAAACAAATTTATCAGCCGCATTGACCTTGGACTGCCAACTAGCCCATCCGGGATGGGAATTACGATCTTTTTGGTAAAGTACTGCGTTCAAAAAATCAAGGGGCAATTCTTTCAAATCCAAGAGCTCGCTGGAGCATCCATGATTCCGTTCAAGCATATCCCTGTAATGGGCAACAATCTGGGCGGTCGTAGAATCGACTCTGCTCGTGGCAGAGACCACCGCAATGGAAGAAATTTGGCTCATGGGCTCTACACAATTAAGGGCAACGGATCAAACCATCCTGACCTTAGAAGAACCCTGCAGAAGTGAAATTGTTCAGGATGCTTGGCGCAAATTCAGGCCTGCGCGTTCGATGCCCTGATCAACGTCTATTTCGGTCACCGTATAGCGGTCAGGACGTTCTGCCGCACCCGGCCATTCGAACATGGCCTTCCCCAAAACAGCCTCCATGATGGAACGAAGACCCCGCGCACCTAATTTGAGTTCCGACGCATGTTGAACTACGGCCTGAATGGCCTCCTCTGTAAAATCCAAGGCTATACCCTCGGCAGCGAATTGTTGCACATATTGCTTGAGTAAGGCATTTCGAGGCTGGGTCAGAATCAATTGCATGGTTGCAGCATCCAACGGATCCAAGTGCATGAGGATGGGAAGTCTGCCTAACAATTCAGGAATTAATCCGTACTGCTTGAGATCTACCGGGGTCACCATCGACAAGAGCGAACGTTTGACCGAGTCCGCTTGTTGATCCCCCATTGCGCGAAAACCAATGGATTGAACATTCACCCGACGAGCAACAATACGATCCAAGCCATCAAAGGCCCCACCGCACATAAACAAGATATTCCGGGTATCCAACGTGATATACTTTTGGTCCGGATGCTTTCGGCCTCCTTGTGGGGGCACATTGACAATCGTTCCTTCCAACATCTTCAACAAGGCTTGCTGCACCCCTTCTCCTGAAACATCCCTGGTAATGGATGGATTATCACTTTTGCGCGAAATTTTGTCAACCTCATCTAGATACACGATACCCCGTTGAGCGGCTTCAACTTTGTAATCAGCGGCTTGGAGTAAACGTGTCAAAATGCTTTCCACATCCTCCCCCACATAGCCTGCCTCGGTCAGGGCCGTCGCATCGGCGATGCAAAATGGCACCGCAAGGAGGCGGGCCAAAGTTCTCGCCAAGAGGGTTTTGCCGGTTCCGGTTTCACCAATCAGCAGCATATTGGATTTCTCCAATTCGATGTCGTTGTTGCTCGTTGATTTGGCGGGTCCCCCGGCTATTTCACCAATCCGACGGTAATGGTTATAGACCGCGACCGACATGGCCACTTTGGCGTGATCCTGACCCACCACGTATTGATCAAGGAAGGCCTTGATGGTTCGTGGATTGAATTGCTCGGATCGAAAACGCTTCTTCGAATTGGGGGTGGAAGGACTGTTTGATTCCGATGGGCTTGGGACAGTCCCTCTTTCCTCAAACATTCGATAAACGCCAGGAATGCAGCGCTCGCATATGCGTCCATCCGTTCCCACCACCATGAAGGAGGCTTCCGAAACCGGCCTGCTGCAAAAAGAGCAAGTCACTTGGTTACCGTTGGCCATTAGGCGGTTTTGGCTTTGGGGTTTTTGACAAGAACGTCGTCAATCATTCCGTATTCTTTGGCTTCCGTAGCGCTCATCCAGTAATCACGGTCCGAATCGTTGGTGATCTTCTCCAAGGATTGACCGCTATGATCCGCCAAAATTTGATACAATTCGTCCCGAACCTTGAGGGTTTCCTTCAAGGCAATTTCCATTTCCGTCACTTGGCCCTGCATACCGCTCATGGGTTGGTGAATCATGACCCTGGCATGCTTGAGGGCTGTTCTTTTGCCGGGGGCACCGGCACATAACAGCACTGCACCCATGGATGCCGCCATTCCGGTACAGATGGTAGCCACATCGGCTGAAATAAATTGCATGGTGTCGTAAATCCCCAAACCCGCATAAACCGAACCCCCTGGGCTGTTGATGTAAATTTGGATATCCCTGGAAGAATCCACCGAATCCAAGAACAGCAATTGTGCCTGAATAATGTTAGCGACTTCGTTGGTAACCCCAACTCCCATAAAAATGATTCGATCCATCATCAAGCGCGAAAACACGTCCATGGACGCGATGTTCATGGGTCTTTCTTCGATGATATACGGAGTAAAGCCCTGAAGTTGACGGCTTAGACCGCCTTCAACCGCCTTGGCGTGCATCCCCAGATGACCACGGGCAAAAGAATCAAATTCCTTGGAAAAATTCATGTTTCAAAATTTAATGAACGATGGCTGTGTATATTCAATGTTTGGCCTCTGAACCTTCCTACTGCTGAGGAGCAAAAATGCTATCCCATTCCGCTTTGAAGGTTGGATAGTCCACAACTGTCGAAACGGTTTGAATTTGCTCTCGCAAAATATCTTCGGCCTTACGGTATTTGAGGTTGTAGTACACCGAAGATTCGTTGGATTCCTTGCGCAAGTAATCCTCGGCATATTTGCGCAATGGAATTTGTTCTGGCGAGATGCCGTAGGAAGAAAATTGCCTAAAGAGTCTCTCTTCGGCTTCTTCCAACAAATCCTCTCTGGTAATTTCCACACGATGGTTTTTGAGCAAAACATCGATCACCAAATCTCTTCTTAGTTGCTTGGCAAAAGACTCGTATGGATTGCCAGGAGCATCGTGGTCATGGCCTGAATGACCGTGATCTGCATGACCGTGGTCATGGCCTTTTTTGTCATCTTTGATCAAACGGCGAAGAAATGCGTCCGGGAGATCCATAGGGTATTCGTCAAAGAACTTCTCCATCATGCGGAATCGAAGCAATTGTTCGGCCTCCTGATCCCAACCGGCTTTGATAAATTCTTCGGTGCGGCTACGGAACTCTGCCTCATCCATGCTAGCCCCAAATACCTTGGCAAAAAAAGCCTCGTTCAAATCGGCTTTCCCCTCCCTCAAAATATTGGACACCTCAAAGTCAAAACGAGTCTGTGGGGCCAGTTGCTCACCCTCGTTGAGCTTGAAACCTTTGGCGATGGCCTCGCTGTGATCACCGTACAGGTCATGCGGGGTCAAGGTTCCGGTGAAGCCTTTGCCTTTGCCCAGAAGTTCTGCCTTCAGGGCGTCCTGGACAATTTCGTCCAAGGCAACCAAGGTTACCCCTTTGCGAGCGCTTTGCCCTTGGAGGTCTTGTCCCTCGGAGGGAGTGAGTCTCAAAAAAATCCGGTCCCCTGCCTCGGCGGTGTCCGGATATGCTCCCTCAAAATACCGACTTCTCCACTGTTCAATAAGCTCATCCACTTCGGACGCGCCCGGTTGGGGTTCTGCCTTGTCGAAAGATTCTTGGAAAGGCTGCAGTTCAACTTTGGGACGTAATCCCAAATCATACTGAAAGTCAAAGATCAATCCGTCTTCTAACCCGTTGGGGAAGGGCTCGTGACCCACCACCGGTAGGGGCTGTCCAAAAAAATCCATGTTGTTCTGGCGGGCATAATCCATCAAATGGTCGTTGACCAACTTACCCATTTCTTCTTGCAAGACCGACAAACCGTACTGTTTCCGAATTAATCCGTCCGGCACCATCCCGGGCCTGAAACCGGGCATTTTGATGTTTTTGCGAACCTCTTTGAGGCCTTTTTCGACCCGTGGTCGGTAATCCTCCGGGTTTAGGGTCAAGGTCAAGCGGATCTCCAAAGGAGATAGAAATTCCTGAGAAATATTCAAAATATGGATTTAAAGTAGTTAATGAGGATAAAACACATAATGCGGAGAAACTTGTTAGAGAGCCTCTAAAGGTTTCCAACGAAGCCTGGTGCGGATGGAGGGACTCGAACCCACACGCCTTGCGGCACCAGATCCTAAGTCTGGCACGTCTACCAATTTCGCCACATCCGCATAAACAAAGAGCAAAAGGAAAGGTTTGGAGGCATTTCCTTGGAGGCCTAAAGATAGATAGCGGAGCGGCCGCATTGTATTTTTGTATTGTGGAAAATAACCCTTCTTCCCTCGTCCCCTGGAGCCTTTCGGCTGAAGAAGAGGTCAAAGAAATTTCCAAAAGGTACCGTTCCTTGCTCAAGACATGCCGACCCTTCCTGGACAAGGGTAACCGCAAATTGATCCGTAGAGCCTTCGAATTGGCGGTGGACGCCCACAAGGATATGCGCCGTAAGTCAGGGGAGCCTTACATCTTCCACCCCATTGAGGTTGCTCGCATTACCGCCGAAGACATTGGATTAGGAACCACCGCCGTTGTGGCCGCCCTGCTTCACGATACCGTCGAGGACACTGAGCTGACCATGGCCGAAATCGAAAATGAATTCGGCAATATCGTGGCCAGAATAATCGAGGGCCTTACCAAGATTTCGGGCCTTTATAACAAGTCCAGTGATTCCAGCCAGCAACTGGAGAATTTTCGCAAAATGTTGCTCACCCTGGCGGATGATATCCGAGTTATCCTCATCAAGCTGGCCGATCGCCTCCACAACATGAGAACCCTGGACAATATGCCCCAGGATAAGCAACTCAAAATTGCCCACGAAACCTCTTACCTCTTCGCCCCGTTGGCCCATCGCCTCGGACTTTATAACATTAAATCAGAATTGGAGGATCTCGCTCTCAAATACACAGAGCCAGGCATTTACCGGAATATCGCCCGCAAGCTTCAAGAGACCAAAGTCCGTCGTGACCGGTATATCCGTGAGTTCATTGTTCCCCTTCAACAAAAAGTCGAATCCGCCGGCCTCAAAGCGGAAATCAAAGGCCGCCCCAAGAGCATCTCTTCGATATGGAATAAGATGCAGAAGCAAAGCATTGATTTCGAAGAAGTCTATGATTTATTTGCGATCCGAATCATCCTGGACAGCCCCCTACCCTTGGAGAAAACCGATTGTTGGAGAGTTTATGCCCTGATTACAGACCAATACCAGCCCAACCCCAATCGCCTAAGGGATTGGATTTCTACACCCAAAATCAACGGGTACGAATCCCTCCATACCACCGTCATGGGTCCCGAAGGCAAATGGGTCGAAATACAGATCCGTAGCCAACGCATGAACCAGGTGGCCGAAAAAGGTTTAGCGGCACATTGGAAATACAAAGACCAGGACGGAGATCCCGCCCTTGACTCTTGGATCAACAAGGTCCGCGAAATGCTGGAATCCCCGCAACCGAATACCATGGAATTCATGGACGAATTCAAGTTGCAGCTCTACTCCAAGGAGATTTTTGTCTTTACCCCCAAAGGCAAATTGCTCAAAATGTCTGCAGGTTCTACCGCATTGGACATGGCCTTTGAAATCCACTCCGAATTAGGCCTCAAATGCATCGGCGCCAAGGTCAACCACAAACTGGTTCCCTTAAGTTACGTTCTTCGCAACGGTGATCAAGTCGAAATCCTTAGTTCCAATATCCAAAGGCCCAACCCGGATTGGCTGCAATTCCTAGGCACCGCCAAAGCCAAAAACCGGGTTCGTCAATCCCTGAAAGAACAGCGTAGGGAAATTACCGAAGCCGGCCGGTTGAAATTCCTTCAAAAACTCAAAGGCATGACCACCGAAGTGAACGAGGACGTCCTGCAAAGAATCGTTCACCACCTGGGGCAACTAAACGCTCAAGACCTGTATTACGATACCGAAATGGGCAAAATTGACTGGACCCGGGTCCAAAGTGCCCTCCGACCCCGAAACAAACGAAGCGCATCCAAGGAATTGACTAACCTCACCGGCACGGAATCCAATCAATCCTCCAAACGCCCAAGGCAAAGTCCAAAGGACCCCCATTTCGATGAAACCGATTACGCTAACCAACCAGTTTGGGTAGACGGCAACCAAACTGATTTCCGTTACCATTTGGCCTCTTGTTGCAACCCCATTCCCGGAGATGAAATCGTTGGTATTCCCGAACCCGGGAAGGAGATGGTCATTCACCGGCAGAATTGCGTCAATTCCGCAATCACCCATTCCACCTCCCATCAACTTGCGGTAAGAACCCGATGGAACAAAGGGTCCAAGGTAGCCTTCCTCACCGGGATCTTCCTCAAAGGCACCGATGACAAGGGCATAATTAGCGGGATAACCCACGTCATTACCGATGAGATGCAGCTGAATATGCGTTCCATTTCCGTGGTATCCGAAGACGGCATATTCGAAGGCCGCATTATGGTGTACCTTGATGATACCAAGGCACTGCAGGACTTGATGCTGCGCCTGCGCAAGGTCCGTGGTGTTTTGAAGGTTGGGCGTATAGAGAAAATGGAACCGTCACTTAAATTTGGCCTTTAACAAAAAATGATGGAAGCAGATGTGTTGTTAGGGTTGCAGTGGGGCGACGAGGGCAAGGGCAAAGCAGTGGACGTTTTGGCGCCCTCCTACCATTGGATCGCCAGGTTTCAAGGAGGACCCAATGCGGGACATACCCTTTGGATGGACGGCCAAAAAATCGTTCTGCACACCATACCCTCGGGCATATTTAGGGAGGATTGCATGAACCTCATCGGTAACGGTGTTGTTATCCATCCCCCATCACTCCTTCAAGAAATCAAGGCATTACGGCAGCATGGCCTCCATCTTGAAGGAAAACTCATGATCAGCGCCAAGACACACCTCATTCTCCCTGGTCACCGCCTCTTGGACCAAGCCTTTGAATCAGCCAAAGGAGATCATAAGATAGGGTCCACCCTTCGAGGCATCGGACCTGCTTATACCGACAAATACGCCCGGCATGGACTACGATACTGCGATTTGGCCGGCCCTCAAGGTAATGCCTTATTAGAGACAGCGCACGAGGAACATCTACGTCAACTCAAAGCCTTGGACTTTGAATTGCCAAAGGATTTGCCTGAACAAGTCCAAGCATGGATGGACGCTGTCTACGAGTTGCTTCGTGATTTTGCACCTGCCGACGGTTCCTGGTTATTGAATCAAGCCTTGGACCAGGGCCAAAGAGTCTTGGCAGAAGGCGCGCAGGGTAGCCTACTCGATGTGGAATTTGGTGCCTATCCCTTTGTAACCTCCTCCCATACCACCTCGGCCTCGGCCTGTACCGGATTGGGAATTGCCCCCAACCGCCTCGGAACAGTCTATGGCCTGTTCAAGGCCTATTGCACTAGGGTAGGCAGCGGGCCTTTTCCCACCGAACTCCATGACCAAACCGGAGAAGCCCTGCGCCGTGCCGGCCATGAGTTTGGGGCCACCACGGGCCGACCCCGTCGATGCGGATGGCTTGACTTACCAGCTCTCGCCTATGCCATTCGACTCAGCGGTGTTAGCCAACTGATTATCACCAAAGCAGATGTGCTTTCCGGTTTCGAAGAAATCAAAATTGCCACCCATTATCAAGGCCTTGATAATCACCAATCACCATACCCCAACGATTCAATAGAGTGCATTCCGGAATACAAGACTTTTCAAGGTTGGAACCTTGAAGCCTCTCAATCCTATAGCAGCCGTCAACAGTTACCGACTCAACTCCAAACTTATTTAAGTTATTTGGAGGATCAGCTGAATTTGCCAATTCGATGGATTTCCTTAGGACCTGAACGCAATCAGATCTTGGAATGCAAGTAGATATTTTGCTCCTTGTAAAATAGCCACCCCAACAACAGGCAGATTTCAGACACCTTGGAAATTCAAATTCCAAAAAACCTCAGCGCCAAGGATGCCTTGTTTGCCTTGCTTCATACATACAAGGACGTCCCGTACCTTGGAGTTCTTTGGACTGCAAATGCCAAAGCGCCTGATAATGACCCAAACTCCACGACCGAGTCCGATTGCTATCCGGAGGCATATCATACCACTGAATGGGTCTTCGGCGTAGGGATTTCCACGGATGATATTGACCCAGAGCCACTTATTCAAGGTTGCGCATTTAACTTCGAAGCCTTTGAACAAATGCACAAAGCTAGGCCTGCCTTCCGCATGGGCTACTTTGCCTACGACATGAAAGCCCAAACCATGGGCCAAGCTTCTGAACTCCCACCTGCAACAGGAGATCCGAATTATGCTTTTTGGTTTAGACCATCCTTGCTGTTAATTTTTAAAGAAAATAAAATTATCATAAAAATCGATGGTCATCATCAAAGGTACAGAGTAGAAGAAATTCTTCTTAAGACATTAATAGAGAAGAGAGACCAAGAAAATCCAATTCGCTCAAATAACCGCCCTCTAGATCAAATCACTGTAACACTAGGGGACATTATGCATTGCACTACAGCGTTTGAAGAATACAGTCATCAAATCCAAGAAATTCGGCACCAAATCAAGCAAGGCAATTTTTATGAGTTAAACTACTGCATTGAATGGAGCGGAAAACATAAGATAAACAGACCTATGGCTTTATGGCAAGCCATGGCTGAAAGATCAGGGGCGCCATTTTCAGCATTGATCAAAAACAAAGAATTTTATACCCTGTGCAATAGCCCTGAACGATTCCTCAGAATCAGTGGCAACCAAATGCTTAGTCAACCCATCAAAGGAACCGCCCCACGATCCTCGGATACACTGCTTGACCAACAAAATCTGAATGCTTTGAAGAACAACCCCAAGGACCAGGCGGAGCATATCATGATTGTGGATTTGGTGCGAAACGACTTGACCCAATGCGCTGAACCTTTGTCGGTAAAGGTCACTGAGTTATGCCACGCTTATTCCTTCCAAACGGTTCACCAACTGATCAGCACGATCAGCGCTCAAAAAAGTAACGAACAATCCCTAGCCTCCATTCTAAGGGCATGTTTCCCTATGGGTTCCATGACCGGAGCACCCAAAAGCATGGTTTGCCAATGGATTGACCTTCTTGAAAAGAAAAAAAGAGGGGTTTATTCGGGCAGTTTAGGGTATGTTGACCAAGAGGGTAATTTGGATTTAAATGTCATTATCCGAACACTCCTTTACGATGACCTAAATCACGAACTATCCCTATCAACTGGTGGAGCAATTACCTGGGATTCTGAACCCATTTCAGAATGGGAAGAATGCCAAAGCAAGGCCAAAGCTATTTTGCAAACCGAGATACCGGATTGAACAATCCGGGGAGGCCTTGAAGATTAAAAACAACGAGAGACTTAGGCCTCTGGGGTAACTTCCAAGTTGAAGACTGCTTTGATATCTCTGTAAAGCTCGACTTCTACCTGAAAAGTGCCTAATTCACGAATTTCACCACGCACCGCCATTTTGCGGCGATCAATTTCATATCCTTTGGCCTGAAGCGCCTCGGCGATCATTAAGGTGGTAATGGTGCCGAAAATGCGGTTATTCTCACCCGTGCGCACCTGCAGTGATAATGTAAGTTCGGCCAATTTGGCGGCTAAATCTGTGGCTGCACTGCGTAGGCCCTCTTGCCTAAATTCCGCTTGACGGACCGCTTCAGCGCGGTCGTTGAGGGCTGCGCGACCGGCTACAACCGCAAGGCCCTGAGGGATAAGGTAATTCAAGCCGTACCCGTTACGGACTTTGACCAGGTCGTGTTTGAAACCCAGCCCTTTGACGTCTTGTTTGAGGATGATATTCATGGCTTTTAGGCTCAGGGAGTTAAAAAGAATAGATGGTTTAAGAGCAAATTAGGTCAAAAAATCAACGCAAACCATCTGCCACATAAGGCAGCAAGGCCAAGTGCCTTGCTCTTTTAACGGCTTGGGCTACTTTACGCTGAAATTTGAGCGAAGTCCCCGTTAGACGACGTGGCAGTAGTTTACCCTGCTCGTTGACCAATTTGAGTAAAAAATCCGGATCCTTGTAATCAATATAATGGATGCCATTTTTCCGGAAACGACAGTACTTTTTGCGGGTCTCCTCTTTCACGGGGACGGTCGCGAAGCTGTTGGTAATCATGAGTTAACCTCCTCTGTTGCAGCAGCCTTGGGGGCTCTGGGTTTGCGACGAGACTCGTTGTAAGCCACGGCGTATTTGTCGAGAGATACCGTCAGGAATCGTAAAATCCTTTCGTCACGGCGCAGTTCAAGCTCCAACTTATCTACGGCTAGGCCATTGGCCTTGAACTCGTAGAGGTGGTAAAAGCCTGTGGCCTTTTTGTGGATGGGATAAGCTAGCTTGCGTAGGCCCCAATGGGCCTGATGCACCAGCTCGGCGCCGTTTTCGTTCAGCACCTTTTCGAACTTCATGACCGCCTCGCGGACCATCTCCTCGGTAAGCACCGGGTTCAGGATGAGTACGGTTTCATATTGATTCATAGATCAACGGGGTTAAGACCGAAGTTTTCTTCGGGGTCGCAAATATAGGGAGAATATTCCCGAAATCGCCCACCCCGCTTAACTTTGAGCAAATGCAAGATTACCAGGTCTCCGCCCGCAAATACCGCCCCCCACGCTTTGAGGAGCTGGTCGGTCAGGACCATATCACCACCACCCTGCGTAACGCCATTGCCAAGGGCCAATTGGCCCAGGCCTACCTGTTTTGCGGGCCCCGAGGTGTCGGCAAGACATCCTGTGCTCGCATTTTGGCCAAAACCATCAATTGCTCCTTCAGGGATAGCCATCAAGAGGCCTGCGGAGAATGCCCATCATGCCAGTCCTTTGACCAAGGCAGGTCCCTTGCCATCCATGAATTGGATGCCGCCTCCAACAATTCGGTGGACGATATTCGCTCCCTCGTTGAGCAAGTCCGTTATCCACCCCAGGGTAGCGACTACAAAGTCTATATCATCGATGAGGTCCACATGCTCAGCACCGCGGCATTCAATGCCTTGCTCAAGACCCTCGAAGAACCCCCTACCTACGCTAAGTTTATTTTGGCAACCACGGAAAAACACAAGATCCTTCCCACCATTTTGTCCCGTTGTCAGGTTTTTGATTTTAAAAGAATACGGCTTCAGGATATCGCCGAACGTTTGGCCTTGGTTTGCCGATCCGAAGAGATTGTCTATGAGAACGATGCCCTTTTGACCATTGCATCACGTTCAGACGGGGCCTTGCGGGATGCTTTAACCATGCTGGATCAATTGGCCGGATTCAGTGGAGGGAACCTCACCAACAGCCTCGTTTGCGATCAATTGGGTGTACTCGATAAAGCCCTTTTTGTGGAATGCACCAAAACAATGTTTGCTGGCGATCCGACGCATACCCTGCAAGCGCTGGATAGCATGGTTGCTCGTGGTTACGATTCCATTCTTTGGGTGATTGGTATGGCCTCCCATTTTCGTAACATATTGATGGCCAAGACACCAGGAACTACTGAACTCATCGATTCCGGCCAGGAATACAGGCAACAGCTTATCATTCAATCTCAAGAAACGAGCACCGATATGCTCCTGGCGGGATTGCACCTTCTCAATCAGGTCGAACTGCAATACCGACAATCCAGGCAGCCACGGCTGCTCGTAGAAACCGCTGTGATGAAAATTTGTTATTTAGCCCAAAGAGGGCAAAAGAATATAAATCTTGAACCGATTCAAGCGCCAAAACCTCCCGCTGAATCCGAGACCCATCCCCTGCAAGGCATCACAACCCGATTACCGGTTGCCGACTTTAGAACACCCGCTCAAGTCAAAATTCAAGCCAAAGTACCGTCTGAGTCGAACCCTAACAACTTTCAAGAATTAAGGGTACAAGAATTAAGGGTACAAGAATCAAGCGAACGAGCATTAAAGGACTTCTCTGACCAAAAATCAATCCCTGAAACCCAAGGCGGTGGCAGCCATCAAAAAGAGCATTCTCCTAAGCCGATTTCTTCGAACGCCCAAAATACCGGTACGGCCACCACGGTAGATTTCCTTAAAACATTGCGGGGACATTTGGGTAAAACCCAGGGAAATATCAAGACAATCCCAAAAGAAAGCAGTCACCAGTGGTCCCCCCCACCCACGACGTCCTGTCAAAATCTGCAAAAGCTATGGCAACACCTGGTCCAAGAATGCAGAGACCACAACCTGGGCGGTTTGGAGGGCATTTTGAGCAGAAATATGCCCCTTGAAGAGAATCGGGATCGCCCATCCGAGTCCAATTCTAAGGCCTCCAATGAGCCTCTATTCCTTTCTGTAATATTGTATTCCGATACTGAGAAATCATTGTTTGATGGCGAAAAGCAGGGTATTTTGGACTTTTTGGTGGAATTTGGGGGCTTCGGAACACGTCCGCAATGGGCCATTCAACAGCAAGAAAACAATACTCAAAGAGAAAAATTCCTCACTGAACCCGAAAGATTCAATCGTTTAAATGCTGAAAATGAGGACTTTAAGGATTTGAGTACGAGGTTAAAATTGTTTTTAAACTAAAAAGTGATAATTTAGTACAAAATTTATATTACCTTTGGCATCCTTAAATATCTGTTTAATTAAACCATAACACGATGTCTGTTAAACTCAAGCTCAAAAACTCCAAAGAAACTGCCCAAGTAGACGATAAAGTCGCCAAGTTTCTTAACCAAAACCCGTATTTGGTCAAAGTTGGCTTTTTAGCCAACCTACGCCGCCATTCCAGAGGGTATGCCTTCTTTCAGAAGAATTGGCCTTTGGGGGATGGAACCTACAAAAACGAAACCATTTACCTGCACAAGCTTGTTGCCGAAATTTTCTGCAAGAAAAAGGCTACCAAAGAGCGTTTATTCGTGAATGTTATCAACAACAACCCGTTGGATTGCCGTTTAGAGAATTTGGAATTTGCCACGCGTTCCGTGGTCGTTCGCAATGTGAACAAAACCGAAAATAAATTCGGCTACAAAGGCGTGATCAAAAGCGGCAACAAATTCAAAGCCGTTCTCTTCAATAATCGTGTCCGCCTTGATTTAGGTTCCTTCAATACCGCTGCAGAAGCCTCTGCAGCTTACAAAAAGAAGACAGCCGAATTATTTGGCAAAGGCAAAAAATAATTTTAAGCTTTTGAAGGTTTTATGCCTTCAGTGTAAACAATACCCTCCGATTCCCGGGGGGTATTTTTTTTGAGGGGCCTCAGGGTTGGTCAGAACGAGATTGATTCCAAGAACTTGATTGAACATCAGATATCTTGTCCATGGGCTTTGCTCCCATCCATCGATCGACCAATACGGCCGTCATGGTATCACCCGTCACATTGACGACGGTTCGCATCATGTCCAAGATTCGGTCCACGGCCACAATCAAGGCGATCCCCGCCGTTTCCAAGCCCACCGATTGAAGGACAATGACCAACATCACCATTCCCGCACCTGGCACACCAGCAGAACCAATGGACGCAAGGGTTGCTGTTAAAACAATGGTTAATTGATCAGCCCACCCTAAATGTTGACCAAAAGCCTGGGCAATAAAAACCGTCGCAACGGCTTGGTACAAACTGGTTCCATCCATATTGACAGTGGCTCCTAAAGGCAAAACGAAGGTCCTCACTTCTTCTCGAACACCCAACTTTTCGGCACATTCCAAATTAACCGGCAGCGTTGCATTGGAGGATGAGGTTGAAAATGCAAGCAGCTGTGCAGGGCTCATTATGCCAAAAAATTTAAGGGGATTGTAATTCCCGAAAAGTCTTAAAAAGGTTGCATAAACCATCACCATCATCGCAATCAAACCTACAACCACCGCCAAAGCATAAACCGATAAGGCGCCCAACAATTCCACCGCTTCGCCAGGCTTGTCACCGGCAAAATCTGCGATCAACGAAGAAATCAAGGCAAATACTCCTGCAGGGGCAATCACCATGATCATATCCACCATCAGCAGGATGATACGATTAAGTTGTCCAAACAAATCCCGAACCAAGTTGGTCTGGGAGGCAGGCAGGGCCATGATCGCAATCCCCATAAACAAGGCAAAGAATACCACCTGCAACATGGAGCCGTTATGAGACAGCGCATGGAAGATATTCTCGGGCACCATATTGATAACCGCTGCCAAAGGACCTTCTTCCTTGAAGGCTTCAGCTTTGTCCAATCCTCTAGAACTAGCGGATGCGAAACGTGCCCGCAATTCATCTCTTTTGGTTTCGGATAAATAATCCCCAGGCTGTAGCAGGTTCACGGTGACGAGCCCTATGCTCACTGCGCAGACGGTGGTCATCAAAAAAATCAACAAAGTTCGTCCTCCCATGCTTGATAGCTTTCGAAGGTCCTTGAGGCCTGTAACACCATCCACCAAGGAAACCAAAACCAAAGGAATAGCGACTAATTTCAAAAGATTCACGAAGACGGTTCCCACAGGCTTCACCCAATCCAAGACCCATGATGACCATCCTCCTGCCGAAGCACTGAGACCAAAGGCCAATCCCAACCCTATGCCGATCAAGATGCGAAGGTGCATAGGCCAACGTTTGGCCATGGGTTGGGTTTGTTCCGATCGCGATGGACCAACTCCACCCTGAGCAGGGTATTGATTCACAGAGTCTTTCGTCATTATTGGAATTTGTTACAGGGGAGATAAAGGCAGAAAAACTAATTTCAAGGTCGTGCAATGGATTTTAGAAGCACAGAAAGTTGAGCCGCGGGCCAACCGAGCACATGATCCACAATCACCAACGCCATCATCGCCTCCACAACGGGTACAGCGCGCGGTACAACACAGGGGTCATGGCGACCATAAGCCTGCAATTTTACTGCATTACCTTGAAAATCAACTGATTGCTGAGGAATGGCTACCGTGGCTGTGGCCTTGAAACCCGCCTTAAACCACAAAGGCTGCCCGTTGCTGATTCCCCCTTGAATTCCCCCCGAATGATTGGTCAAGGTTTCCACGGAAGACCATTCCTTGGTATCCGCCGCGAGTATGGCGTCGTTGAAGTCCGAAGCCCTTCCCGCGCTCATCGCAAATCCGCTCCCCAATTCAAAGGCTTTGACCGCATTGATGGATAAAATCGCTTTGGCCAAATCAGCTTCCAAGCGGTCGTAAACAGGATCTCCCAATCCAGGGGGTAATCCCTGACACCAACCCACCACCGTACCCCCGGTACTGTCTCCCGCTGAGCGAACCTCATCGATATAGGCCTCCATCAAGGAAGACGCATAGGAATCAGGACAGCGAAGAGGGGATGCCTCAATCTGCTCCAAGGTGAAGGGGCAATGGCGATGATGTTCATAACCCGAAGTCGTGCCCCTGGAGGCAAGGCCTGAGTGCAAAGGAACGGTTAAAGCATGAGGCCCCACGGAATGAACCCAAGCATAACAATGAACACCAATGCACTCCAGCAGACTTGCTGCAACTACCCCTGCCATAACACGGGCAGCGGTTTCCCTTGCGCTGCTCCGTCCCCCGCCCCGATGATCCCGAAAACCATACCTTGCCATCACGGTGAAATCCGCATGCGATGGCCTGATTTGATCCCGAAGATGCTCATAATCTTTGGGTTTGGCATCCCGGTTCGGGATGACCAAGGTGAGGGGGGCGCCCGTGCAACGTCCTTCGAACAAACCAGAAAGACATTGCACCCGGTCCTCTTCGTTACGCGCAGTGGTCATTCGGCTTTGGCCGGGGCGACGTCGATCAAGCTGGGCTTGAATCTTGTTCAAATCAAGGGCTAAACCTGCAGGGATACCGTCCACCACCACACCGATCACCGGGCCATGCGATTCTCCAAAAGAGGTTATCTTAAAATTTCTTCCAAAACTGTTTCCAGGCATGCGCTAATTTAAGGCTTTCAGGGCATATCCAAATTTGGCCCAGTCCTCCCAAAACTCGGGATAGGACTTGCCTACCGTATGGGGTTCATCCAAGAATATAGGCAAATCCGGCAATGCTAACATGCTCAATGCCATCGCCAACCGATGATCCCCAAAACACCGAAGCAAAGGACAAGGAGCAACCGTATGGCCCTTCAATAAAGTGGTCACAACAAAACGACGGGAATACACAGCCCACGAAGCAAGGGGGCGGATTAGCAAGCCATCCGGTCGGTGCTTTTCATAGGGTACTCCCAATAGCTCCAAATTGACCATCAAGGCCTGTATTCGATTACTTTCTTTGTAGCGGAGTTGCCCAATGCCGACAATTTCCAACGCATTGCCGGACAAAATCGCCCACATGACCAAAGCTGGCACCATATCCGGGAAATCCGTGGCTTTAATGTGCCAAAAGCCTTGATCACAATTCACCACTATTTGTCCTTGATCAGGAGGCCGTTCCTCTGAATTATTGGTAGACATCGCACTGCTGCCCAAAGAATCGAAGGTCCACGTGCAAGATTCCTGGTTGAAGACCGCAGACACATGAGGAGCAAGCCTACTCAACAAATCCAAGATTACGGAATCTGCTTGATGGCTTCCGCTTGTCAAAATTTTAAGTTCCAATCGCTGACAAAGAGGAATCACGGCATGCCGCCAAATCCAAAAAGAAGCCGCACTCCAATCGCCTTCGACCGGCTTTGGATCTTGTCCCAATGCCCCGTCGCCAGGATGCGATTCCTGAACCGTCACAGCAGGGATATAACGAAGGGAATGTTCTGAATAGTCAAAGGAATATCCAAAGCTTGACATTTCTTGGATGGTCAAAGCCAAATAAGGTCTCGATGCAACGAATCGTGGTGACCATGCAATCTCCCAAGGCGCATTTTCTTGCAGCACATCAAATGGACGCAGGAGCGGCGCAACCATCGCCATGGCCGAGATGTATTGTGAACTCGTACTTGCTTCCATGAACAAATCTCTTCGCCTCAAGGATGAAGGATGAATCTTCAAGGGAGGGTAACCCTTTTCACCCAGGTATTCAATATTGGCTCCGCATAGAATCAGGGCATTAACCAAGTCTCCTATAGGCCGTTCATGCGCCCTACCGTTACCTCGGAGGATTCCCCCACAGCCTTGTGCTACCAAAAAGGCAAGTCCAAAACGCATCACCGCCCCTGCCTCTCCAGCTTCCCACAAATGGTCAACAGATTGGTGATGACCTTGTTGGCGACGGGATAAGGCGCACTGAACCAAAGACCAAGCATCCATAACATCCTGAGGCCAAGTGGAATCCCATTCAAGGATCGGACAGTCCAAGCCTTGAACGGCGCCTATGAAAATTCTCCGAATAAGCTGACTTTTGGAAGGCGGTAGATTCAACGAGACCGCCGAGGGTAGCCGGGATGGACTACCATGAAAGACTAATTCGCTTGGACGATGCAATGAATTTGGAGAGACCAACGGAAAGGCTATAATAAAGAAAAATTATTCTAAAAAGGATTCAATGACCAAATTTCATACAATTCTTTGACAGTCCGCGTGTTGATTTCAACCCCGACTTGGCCTTGGCCAACCTTGACAGGGAGTGACCAAGTTATTTGACCAAAGCGAACCTTTTTGTCTTGTTCCAAATAACCCCATAGCCTGTTCCATTCCGGAAGGATGTTAGCGGGACCTACATTAGTATATCCACTGAACGGTGTCAACAGCCTCAGAAATTCGAAAATAATACGCGCCTCACTCTCTGCTAACAAATCGCATTGAACCGCTAATTGCAATTCAAAAAGCATGCCCAGCCAAACGGCCTGCCCATGACTGAAAAGGTTTGATGAGGATTCCAAAGCATGGGCCAGGGTATGTCCATAATTAAGCAATCGACGCATATCCCCCTCGAAGGGATCTTCCTGAACGATACGGATTTTGACCCTCAATGCAGATTCGATAAGTACTTGGGTAGGAAGTGGCAAGGTTCGTGTTGACTCAGCGCCGCTTGCGTCGTATTCCGCCCAATAGGCTTTGATTGCATCCAATAAGGAAAAATCTCCAATGATCGCATGTTTGAACATTTCCACCCATCCATCAAATCGTTGTTGTTCATTCAACGTTTGCAGCATTTTGAGGTCGTAAATCCAATGGGATGGCCAATGGTAAATCCCCACACTGTTCTTGACTCCTCCAAAATTGATGGCCGTTTTCCCACCCCATGAGGCATCCACCATGGCCAACAAGGTCGTGGGCACGGTGACCCATCGAATTCCTCTTTTAAAGAGAGCCGCGGCCAGACCCCCAACATCACTCAAAGCGCCCCCGCCCACCACCACCAGTACGGATTGCTGATCAGCTTTGTGCATCAGCAGAAATTCCAGGATGGAAGACAAGGAATGCCATGACTTGGCCTCTTCACCTGCATTCACCACCCAAAGGTGACCTGGCATAACACCAAGTAAAGACCTGGCAAACGCTTCAGTATTGGAATCCGCCAAATAAAAGCAGGTGGATGGACGGGTGTCCGCAATCCACTGCGCCAAGGCTATTTCGGCGCTTGCACAGAATCGGGGCGGTACACCTCCAATTGGCGACGTATACTCTCCTGATGCATGATTTGCAACCATTTGATAAGAAATGAAGCATCCAAACCCATCGCCTGACCGGCTGATGTACGGGTATTCAATATTTGCTCCCAACGACGAGGCTGAAGAATCGGCAGATCAAATTCTTTCTTGATTTCACCAAGGCGATGACTGAGCTGTAACCTTTGACTAAGCAAAGTCAACAGGTCATGATCCAATTGATCCACTTCCCGCCTTAATTGCATCAAGTCTTCGAGGTTAGAAAGATCTTGAAAATCCGTTTTGCGCAGTTTCAAACCGTTCAAGGTCACCGCCAATTGGTCGGGGGTGAGTTGTTGATTCGGATCCGACCATGCGCGGGATGGATCATGATGCACCTCCAGCATCCAGCCGTCATAACACAAATCCAAAGCGATTTGCGCAAACTCCGGAACCAGCCTAGCATCCCCAGTAATGTGGCTGGGATCGCAATACATGGGCAGGTCCGGTCTGCGCCGCCGCAATTCGATGGGGATCTCCCATTGGGGCATGTTGCGGTATGGACTGCGTTCAAAAGGAGAGAACCCACGGTGCACCAAGGCCAACTCGCGAAGTCCCAAAGCCTCCAGGCGTTCCACCGCTCCCAACCACAGTTCCAAGTCAGGGTTAATCGGATTTTTAACCATCACCGGTAACGGAGAACCGGCCAATACTTTGCCAAGCTCATCCACCAAGAAAGGATTCACCGTAGTCCTGGCGCCGATCCAAACGACATCCACCCCGAATTTCAAAGCGGCCTCCGCCTGAGGCGGCTGGGCAACTTCCACAGCCAAGCGCAAATTTCTTTCGAGGGTCATCTCTCGCACCCATTTCAAACCTTCCTCACCAACGCCTTCAAAACGATTGGGTCTGGTGCGTGGTTTCCATATCCCTGCCCGAATGAGATCAGGCGCAAGGGGCAACAAACCGTTGAGGGTTAATTCCAATTGGGCCGGTGTTTCGGCAGAGCAAGGTCCGGCAATAAGGAAGGGCCTGGAGGCACCGTTGGCTAACTGCACCGATTTACGCAGAATACCCAGCTTGGAGGTCTCCGGTTCCATTGATAGCATTACGGGACTAAGGTTGGCCATGATTCTTTAGCAAAGAAACAACCGAGACTGCCAAAGGTTGCGTATGGCTATTTTTGGGCTGTGCCAATCGCCAATCAACCACCTGACCGCTCCCCCGCCTATCGAAAACTGACTCCGCAGACCTTGCGACGGAAACTGTGGCTCTTCGGTATCATGAACCAGGCCAAAATGGTCCAAATGCTGGGGTTCTTGGCGGAATGGGCCTTGAAATTTCGCCTACCTGTTCGGGGAATTATTCGCGCAACCGTTTTCCAAGAGTTTTGTGGGGGCGAGTCCCTTCAGAAATCCTTGCCCAAAATTGCAGAACTGCAACGATCAGGGGTTGGAAGCATCCTGGATTATTCGGTGGAAGGATTGAACAGCGAAGAATTGATGGACGAGACCTTGGTTGAACTGCAGGATGCCTTAACCTTTACGGCGAATCATCCCGAAACTCCTCTCTTTGTTTTCAAGGTCACCGGCCTCGTCCATTCCGACCTCTTGGAAGCCTCTGCGAAAAACGCTTTATTCGACCCAAAACAAATTGAAGCCTTCCATCGTGGCAAGGGTAGGGTCATGAATCTGCTACGAAGGGCATCCGATTTGCAATGCCCCATCATGATTGATGCCGAAGAAAGTTGGCTTCAAGACCCTATTGACCAAATCGCCATGGAGGCCACGGTAGAATTCAATCGCTCCAAGGCCATTGTGATTCAAACCTTGCAGATGTACCGCCATGATCGTTTGGAATATTTGGATCAATGTTTGAAGCATGCTCAAGAAGAAGGCTATGTCCCAGGCTTCAAGGTCGTTCGGGGCGCTTATATGGAAAAGGAAAGGAAAAGAGCCGGCCTGTTGGGATACCTAGACCCCATTCAACCCGACAAAGAGGCTACTGACCGCGACACGCATCGAGCGATTGAAATATTGTTGCAACACCCCAATGCGTTCTTGTGCTTAGGGACGCACAACCGTTCAACTTGTGTTTGGGCAACCGTATTAATGGAACGATTCAGTTTGGCCAAAATCAGTGATCGAATCTTGTTTGCCCAGCTATTGGGGATGAGCGATTCCCTGTCAGCAGAATTGGCCGATGCAGGGTACAGGGTAGCCAAATACTTGCCCTACGGACCCGTGGACAAGGTTTTACCTTATTTGCTTCGCAGGGCCAGGGAAAACTCATCAGCCGCAGGAGAATTATCCAGAGAATATGCTTTGTTGCTTGCGGAGCAACGGCAAAGACGCCAAGAGGCAGCCTAACGCTGCAAATCAAACCAGTTCCGCCGCCTAATCAGCCGCAGATCCTGGAGCATTTGACCTTTGGCATTAATGGTAAAGGTGTAGGATTTGTACGTCCCAAAGGGCACCAGATTCAGGCTCATTTCCCAACAATGCAAATCCCGGTACAGATTGATCACCGTTGGGGTAAGCTTCAGGGAAACCAAATCCAAGCCTGAATTAAAAGCGATTTTCCATAAACGGGTCAAAGAAAGATCGCCGTTGAAGGTCAATGACTGTACCCATTGTTGATCTTTGGGGTTGAGAGCCTGGTAGGTTAGGTTGTAATTAAAATTAAATCGATACGGGACATTCCAATCGATGAACATGCGGTATCCATAACGCTGAATATCGTCCCATATCGACGAATCTCCGCGGTCCCATAAGAGTGGCGGCATTCCCATACGATTGGACGTAGCGCTTTCGGTGGCAGCCCCCCCAAATCCACCGCTCACCGTAAAGTTGGCCTGGGAAAGGGCCACGGGTTTCCACCATTGTTCGGACGCTAACCAACGGTTAATTAAGCGTCGGTCCTCTCCCCTTTGGTAAACATCCCAAACACCAGAGAAGAGCAAACTAAAACGGTCACCAAACTGGGTTCTCCCACCCCATTGTATGGAAGACATTTTCAAGGAATCGGCATTGAAATTGTAGGTGCCACCGAAACGAAAGGAATCGAAGAGTTTACGACGTTGCAGGACTTCCCCGCTGTCGCCTTGGGTTCTGGTTTTGAATTCCAAGTTGTTATCAATGCTCCAATTAAGGGAGGCGGAACCACCAGCGCCAGCGACCCCGTAACCGAAGCCTGCGTAGGGGCTGTAAATACGGGTATTGCCCTGTCGATCCACCTGCACGGTTTTGTAAAACCCAAAGCGAGCAGCCCCAAAATCAGGCCGCCAACCCAAAGAAATCTGAGGGTTAATCACATGCCGAATAGCTGCGATTGGCCCTTTGGCGAATTGAACTAAACCAAACAAACGGGTATTCATCAGCATGCTGAATTGATAATCGTAGTTACGAAAAAAACCACGCTCGGTATCTGCTACGGCCTTACCCAACGCGGTATCGTAAGTCAATACCGAACGGCGGTTGGTCCAACGTTCTTGGTAGGCAAAACTTGGGGTGATTTGTACAAAATTCCCTAAGCGAAAGGATGAGGTCGAAAACGGTAAATTATGTTGCAAACCAGCATCCAAATTCTGAATTGCATTTGATGGTCTGAAGAGCGTATCCGCAATATTCAAGGAAGACCGCAAATTGGACTGGTACGTGAAACCGATTTTCTCATACCATTTCTCAGCCCCTATAGCGGAGCGTTTTCGGAAAGGTTGAACCCTGGCGATGTTCAAGTTGCCTTCAGGGAAATTGACTTGCAGGCGTCTGGTTTGGGTGTTTTGGGAATGCCTGGCCGCCAGGTTTAACTGAATCGGTTTACCGGGAAAGGAACGGCTGTACGAAACGGATGAATTTAATTGATTATTCAGAAAGTCCGTGGTGGAGGGCGTGTTGTTCCTTAGAAAATTACTGGTTCCTGCTTGCACGGAGGCTGAAAATCTTCGGTACGGATGAGCCCGGGCATCTTGATTATGCTGCCAGAAAACCATAAAGTCTCGTTGGCGACTGAAATCCTTGGCCTCGGGATCCCCTGATTGGAGGTTGCTCCAGTTGATGTTCAGGCGACCGGATGAACGGTATCTTTGGTTGTAGCCCAAAGTAGGGTTCAGCCTCCACCCACCGTAGGCATAAACATCGCCGCGTAGGCTAAGGTCCATGGTCGGGCTAATCGGCCAATAATACCCCCCGTTACGCAAGAAAAAACCAAACTGCGGTGAGTTCCCGTACTCCGGAAACAAAATGCCTGCTTTCTGACCGCGCATCAGGGGAATTACCGCGAATGGTAGGCCGATAGGCAAAGGAATATCCAAGGCTACCAACCTTGACGGACCGGCAATAATCCGCTTGTCCGGGATGAGCTTTGCCTTACCCAGTTGGAGGTGAAAATGAGGATGACGAGTATCGGAGCAGGTTGTAAACAAGGTGTTACGAACATACATATCTCCCTCGGAAACCCTTTGGACTTTGCGACCAATCACGAAGGCCTCTCCTTCACGGGTCACCAATTCGGTGATCTTGCCTCGTCCTGCCACCAAATCGTATTCCATCGAGTCCGCCACAAAGCTCTGTGTACCGTCCACAAAGCGAGGGGTATCGGCCATACGCCCCAAACTATCCGCAAT
>Ga0194115_10001660_pt1 | contig 27832 bp, 43 predicted proteins | sample TA2MahsurfametaG_3_FD_148656 | JGI IMG/M metagenome (GOLD analysis project Ga0194115, IMG submission 148656) | Freshwater microbial communities from Lake Tanganyika, Tanzania - TA2015002 Mahale S4 surface | ecosystem: Environmental > Aquatic > Freshwater > Lake | place: Tanzania: Lake... | reverse complement strand
TGCCAAAAGGTCCTAAAAAGTAAGCGTAAAAATTTGTATAGTCCGTACATGATTATCCTTTCAGTGACATTCGGAATCGTAATACTGGCAGAACCAAAAATGCCATGCGAGATGTTGGTCCCTCACAGACCATAGGCCTGCTATGATAAGTGCAGTGATGCCGCATATGATAACGGCGGCTATATAACCCCTCATTTTATCTCCTCTAGAGTGAACTTCACCTTCAATATCTGACAGGCACGATTCAATGCGTGAACACGATCACTTTGAGATTCTGTGACCCCACCACCTCCAAATGCTACTACCATATCTTGTAATGCTTCAGTAAGTTCCTCGATGCGGTCTGTTGCTTTGCGTAGGTCAGTCAATTCATCGTTTGTCATTCTCCGACTCCAAAATGTTGTTTGATCTTGTCGCTAGGATAGTTCTTACCATTGTCTTCGTTATTCACCCAATCATCGGCGATCCTAGAACATTCCCGCACGATCAACTCGGCGAACTTGTTCAAGCATTCTTCATCGGCGTGGCCGCACAGGAAATAGTGGCGTGGTGTTTCAAGATCCACATAGTTCAGCATGCCAGATTCTAATCCCAGTTTGATAATCCGTTCGTTCATGCTGTCTCCAGTTCCAGCACCTGGGCTGGATACCGGATCTCACCATCCAACTCCAGTTGATCCTGCTCGAACGGACTGAGAGCCGAATCCTCCACCAACTGCCAGTCCAGGATGTATTCTTCGGTCATGGCACCGGCATGCTCGATCCGGCCACGCACCTGCTCCACCAGGAGCCCGGGTGCGGTCCGGAGCGGATCCACAGCCGGGATGAAGTAGTCTGATCCACCCTTGAATTTCCAGTAGGGATCCGACTCGGTGCCGTAGTTCTCGCGGTATTGTGTGGTGATCAAGATCTTCATCTCTGCTCCTGTTCTTTCACTGTGGCCACATTATAACTGGGACGGGGATACCTGGTCAACCTAACGGAAATACACAGCAAAACGGTTGGCATCCTGTTTCCAAGTCGTGGCCTGGCCGTGATAGCGGTTTTTCCTGCCGCGGAACATGACGTAGGTTTTGCGACCGGTCAAGGCACGCATCCTGGCCAACACGGCCTTGGCCTCGGCCAAAGCCCCGATAGGCACGTCTTTGACGATGCTGGATTCCGCGGCCGGGCTGGCGAACGCCCGGAAGAACGCCTGATCTTCTCTGCTGAGGTTAAACATGGTCCATGAGTCTAATGTCATCTTAAGCACTCCAAAAAGTTTCGCTACGGGGTGAGGCATAATAAGGTGTGTCATAGCGTTCCTGGAACTCCTCACCGGTCAGGGCATTGCGTCTGGTGACCATGGTGGCACACACATGGAAACGATAACCCTGGCTGGAGGGATACCGTTTGGCGTACACCTCGTGCAAGGCCCCGCTGTCTGCTGTGCTATGATCCACTTTCCTGACCAACCGCTCACCGTTACGGGTGCGGCGGTCTCGCTTGTAAAGTTCTACTGTGAGCATCTCGATCTCCTTGTTATCCACTATAACTAATTAAAGCCGAAATTGCCGTTTTCGGTCAACCGCCCAAAACAGGATGGTCAGTGGGCACTGACCGCGTCAAATATACTCTGTTGCAAAAAAGCCACATCTTCGCGAGGTACGAAAAAGTCCGTACGTGGGTCCCAATATTCGCCCTGTTGTGGATCGTAGTACAAGACCCGGCCGTTAGGGTAGTGGAACGGACCTTCCAGTCCCTCTCGTGGGCCATATTCCAGACCATGTTTGAACACGCGATAGGCCATGATTACTTCGCAGGCTTGGGGCCAACACCGCAGGCGTAGAAGAAGCGATCCGAATCAAATCTGCTGTTGGCTTCTCGACAGGCCGATGCCACTGCTGTGGCGGCCTGCAGGCGTGCGTGGGGATCTAGGATGGCGTCGATGTATTTGGCGAGCAGTTCAAAGTGTTTCTTAGACATGCTGTGGCTCCTATCGTTTATGATATCTAATTATAGCGGAAATGGGAATTATTGGTCAACCAGGAGATCAGTAAGTGCTAACTTAGATTATGATATTGGCCCGGGCTTCGGGCACGGTGTATTGCCCATCTCCCAGATTATTGGCCACGGTTTCGTTGGGATTGAGATCGATCAACTGTGTGTCCAATTGTATGCCCACAGCATTGAGTACCGCTATGTTACGCCCTTCTCGCATGCTGGCTATCACTGCTTGTCCAGACAGGGTCGATGTATCGGCTATCTGTTCGAGGAACTGTGCGGTTCCGCCTTCGGTGACATCGAGTCCTAGATCTTGCAACTGTGTGGTAAAATTCAGCACGGAAGAAGTCGAGTTGGCCACGAGGTTGGCATTGGCTATGTTGGCCACGAGGTTGGCGATGTCTATCTCTGCAGCCTGGCAATTGATGGTGTTGATCCCGGCCTGCGTGGCGATGGCCACATAACTGTCGTTGGCCTGTTGTGTGAGATTGGCATTGGTGGAAGCGATCGTGTTGATGCGTGTGTTGGCATTGGCTATGAGATTCACGAAAGCTGCATCCATCACGCTGCCCAGGCTCGCAGACGGTCCGTATATGCCTTGCCCCGGTAACGGTGCTGGTATAGTGACAGTGTATTCGTCTGGTGCCGGGAAAACACCCGGAGTGACCGTGGTGTAGGCACCATTGAGAGCATATTGCATCACGGTATAAACACCGTTGGTGGAAGAACTGGGTGTACCACCATTGCCGGTCAATGTGTTAAGTGCACCGGTAGAATTGAGTTGTACCAACACATCGGTAGCCACGGGCAACACGGCCACGGTAGTATTACCAGACGCGATTCCCAACACATCATTGGTCGTTATCGAGTTGCCAGGGCCGGTTCCGGTTCCCAGAGCAGTGTTGTATGCCGAGATCACACTGGCAGGCAGCGGTGAGTCGAGAGCACTGATCAGATCGAGATCTTTGTTGCTTTCTAACTGGCTCACGGCCTGGCTCAAGGTAGGTAGATCCGCATTGAAGATCTGCTTGACTTGACGCAGGCTACGGCTCAATGCTTCGTTGGCCAGGGCCTGGTCGGGCGGTATGATTTTTTTCAGGGTATTGTATGTGGTCATGCTGTCACCGTGGGAGATAGGCCCAATCTGGCACGCACTATGGGATCATCGCCGGTATAAGCAGGTGCTTTGGGATCTATCAGGAATTTTTCGATGTTCGTATTTACTGTACCAGAAACATCAGCGTAGATACCGCGTAGTCCATCAGGAGTAGGCATGGTCAGGCTAGGGAAACTGTTTGGCAGTATCTTGGCCGGATTTAACAGATCGGCCATGCTGTTGATATTTGGAGTGGTGACTCCCAGGATGTTTTTAACCTGGGCCAGTTCTCCTCCGGTGATCTTGGTCATGCCTTCATACAGTGCTTTGTTGGCTGTGTTTGAGATATTGGGCAGCGAACCGGTGGCCAGCCCAGTGATGGCCGCACTGTCCAGTCCGGCTGAACGCAATGCCGATTCCACTCCAGGGACCAGACCTCCCGCATTGGCCAATTGCCCGACCAACGCTGACGGATTACCTAGATTAGGCAGATTGTTCATGTCGATAAGATTGCCCAATTTGCCCATATCCCCTCCCAGAGCACCAAAGGCTTCAGATACCTGGCTGAAACTTCCGGTCATGAGACTGTCCATGCCGCCGGTCAATGGTCCAAACGTGGAGGCCAATCCGGCTATGTTTTGCGTGCTGTTGAGGAATTGATTGGCGATGCCAGAGTATCCCTGGGCCGCACTGAATATCTGTGAAAACTGTCCAAGGTCGCCGCCGCCGAGCATGCCGGAGGTCATGCTTCCTACCAATCCAGTGAGTCCACCAGAGGCCATGCCTCCTGGGGCCACCACATTCAACGCACTAGCTATGTCTCCCGACAGCAGGCCGGCACCGGGTATGGCATTGGTCAGGGCCGGAAAAACATCGGCACCCAGAGTGCGGAGACTGTCCAAAGTACCACCACCGAGCAGGCCAGATGCACTGCTCACGATACCACTGAATTGGCTGGTGATAGGCAGGCTGGTGAAATTTCCAAGTGCCCCAGTCAGTGCAGAAGGAGCTGCCAGGCCCACGTTAGACAACAGGCCCGCTCCTGCGATCATGCTTACTGGACTTAATGGACCACCACAGGCCAATTCAGCCTCCTATGATCACGTCTGAACTGCCGGTGGCCACCCGTGTGCAGCCGGCCAATGAATCACCCACCCGGGCCGCGGCCCGACCATTGATGATCACGCTGGAGCTGCCTTTGGAGATGGGTGCTACATGTCCGGGACACGTCTTACCCCCAGGACGGAGGTGCGGAGTAGACACGTCACCCACGCGGGCCGCACCTCGACCGTTGATTATCACGTCACCGGATGCGGATGCTATGGTATAACCACTGCAATGTGGTACTCCGGCGTCACCTCTTCTCGCTGCTGCGGGCATGTTCTATCTCCATCAATCTCTCAAACTTAGGCACCCAGGCATCGATCTCATCGTGCTGTTCCTGGGTATGCGGGCCTGGCGGGATTTCGGGACAGAATTCTATCACATGATCGAATTTCCCGGGTATGTCTTCATACCTCTGGAACTCATGTAAACGGCCCGAGATCATGATCACGAACCTATGCGGCATGCTAACCCGTTATGATCTGCTTGCTGACCGGTGCGATGCCCGTGGTAGCCTGGATCCAACTGTTGCGTACATCCTCGCGAGATTCTGCGATCATGGCCCAACTAGTGTTATTTAGCCTGACAGTTTTGTCCTGATTTGCGGAAAACAGGGCCGGCATCATCTGTAGGCCTTGTGGGCTCAAGACGGTGAGTATGGGATGTTCGATGATCATGTGATCGGGCAATTGTTCTAGGACTTTTGCCACTAACTCCTCACCAGTGAGCAGTTTGAAAGTGTAAACGGTATTATTTTCTATTTGTTTTGTCATAGTGTCTGGTCAAGCAAAGAATTGCGGAGTTCTATTTCACTTATTATGTCTTCTCCGGTCATCTTACTTAAACCAGCCCAGCCGCCATCGACAAATATCTTGCCGTGCATGAAGATCTGTGGCACAGTACGCAGGCCCTGTGCTGTGATGAATTCTCTGGCTTCTGCGTCATCTTCGATGTTGATTTCGCGGAAAGGAATGTTCTTGCTCTTGAGATAGTTCTTGGCATTCACGCAGTATGGACAAACAGTTTTTGAATAGATAGTCAGCATTATAAGGAAAGCCCGGCTAGTGTATTAGAATCTACATCTTGTTTAGTGCCGCCGATCACATAGGAACTGATTTCTGTCTCCTGGGGTGCCACCTGCACCTCGGCACCCGCGATCCATTTGGCCGTCCAGGGCAAAGGATTGCTACCACCTTTGTAAGCAGTAGGCAGGCCCACCGCGGTCATCCGCTTGTTCGCGATCCATTCCACATAATCGGATAGCAGTTGTTCGTTGAGTCCGATCATGGATCCATCGCGGAACAGATAGCGTGCCCAGACCTTCTCCTGATCCACTGCAGACTGATACATGGCCACCATCTCAGGCTGTACCTCTTTTTTGATGCGTGCGAAATCCGGATCGTCGGCTGGCAATATCTTTAGCATCTGTTGTGTGAAGGCTAGATGCACATTTTCATCTCGGGCGATAAGTTTAATGATCTTAGCGTTACCCTCCATCTTCTTGAGTTCTGCGAACGCCCAGGAGCACGCGAAAGACACATAGAACCTGATGCCCTCGAGAACATTGACCGAGGCAAGGGCGAGCCACAATTTTTTCTTGAGTTCATACTCTGAGATTTCGATGGTTTTAGAATTCACTGTATGTCGACCTTCGCCCAGGAGGTTGTACCAATTGCTGTACTCGATGAGATCATCGTAGTATCGGGTAATATCTCCGGCACAAGCGATGATCTCTTCGATCTCCAACATCTCGTCAAACACCTGTGCTGGATCGGAATACACATTACGGATGATATGGGTATAGGATCTCGAATGGATGGTTTCGTTGAATGCCCAGGTCTCGATCCAGGTCTCGATCTCTGGCAGTGTGACCAATGGAAGGAAAGCCAGATTGGGACTGCGGCCTTGCACTGAGTCTAATAGGATCTGCCTCTTGAGATTGGAAGTGAATATGTGTTGTTCCCAAGGAGTGAGATCTTTGAAGTCCTTGGCGTCACGCAACACATCCACTTCTTCGGGACGCCAGAAAAATCCCAACTGTTTGTCTGTGAGTTTGTCAAACTGACGATATTTCAGTGTGTCAAATCGTTGCATACCTGTGCTACCCTGTGGGTCCAGGAACGCCAGACTCTGGGTATGGTCACGGTTCTTTTTTAGATTCAGTACGCTCATGGTAGTCTCTTAGATTTTGCAGCTGTCGCAGTCTTCTTCGTCGGCCATCAACGAAGTATCGGGCTCTGGTACATTTATCTGTCGATTCAATCGGTCGAGATCGATCTCGCCTTGCCCATCATAGGTGTTGAAATAGTATAACTGCTTGCCACCATATTTGTAAAACATGATCATGTGTTTCAGCATCTCTGACATGGGTATCTTTTCGTCTTGGTAGTGTTGTGGATTGTACGAAGTGTTCACCGATATGCCCTGATCGATGTACTTCTGCAATACCGCCATGATTTTCAGATATCCTTCTGGACTACGCTGGTCCCATAACAGTTCGTACTTGTTCTTGAGTCGGCGGAATTCTGGTACCACTTGCCGGAGCACACCATCTTTGCTTTGCTTGACTGACACATAACTCCTTGGTGGTTCCACGCCGTTGGTGGCATTCGAGATCTGTGCCGAAGTCTCGGCCGGCATCAGGGCCATGAGAGTGGAATTACGGATGCCGTGTTGTTTCACTGCCTGTCGTAGACCGGACCAGTCTACGCAATCTTGGTGTGGTACCAATTCATCCACTTCTGATTTGTAAGTGTCGACTGGCAACACACCGTCGTGGTAGCGTGTTTCGTTGCTGAGCGGACACGCACCGTATTCTTTGGCCAGATCCACCGATGCTTTGATAAGGTAGTAACTCCAATGCTGTGCCCAGCGATCCACTTCTGACAGAGCCCGTGGATCAGAGTAGGTAAGATCGTTCTTGGCCAGCCAATAGGCCAGGTTGATTATGCCCACGCCCAGAGGCCTGCGATTCTCTGTAGCCTTTTGTGCGGCCAACACAGGATAGTTCTGGTAACTCAAGAGTGCGTCGAGTCCACGCACGGCCAATGTACAAGCTTTCTCCATGTCTTGTGGCTCTCGGAACATGCCCCAGTTGATGGCCGAAAGGGTACACAGTGCGATCTCGCCTGTGGGATCATTCACATCAGACAAAGGACGTGTAGGTAGATTGATTTCGCAACAGAGATTGCTCTGGCGGATGGGTGCTGCCTCGGGACGGAACGCACCGTGTGTGTTGGCATGATCCACGTTCATGAGATACACACGCCCGGTGTCTTTTCTCTCTTGCATGAATTTGGTAAACAGTTCCACGGCCTTGATCGATTTCTTCCGTAGTTTGGTGTTGCGTTCAGCACGCTCGTACAGTTCGCGGAAACGATCGACATCGGTATAGAAAGCGTCCCACATCTCGGGCACATCATGTGGCGAGAACAGGGTGATATCTCCGTTGCTCAGGAGTCGCTCGTACATGACTTTGTTGAATTGTACGCCATAGTCCATATGGCGTACACGATTGTCATCGGTGCCTTTGTTGTTTTTCAGGACCAAGAGGTCCTCGACTTCGAGATGCCAGATAGGGTAGTAAAGAGTGGCAGCACCATTGCGTACACCACCTTGGCTACACGAGCGGGTGGCTGCCTGGAACAGTTTGTAGAAAGGAATCACGCCTGTGTGATACGCATCTCCGTTGCGTATGGGCGAGCCGATGGCACGGATCCTGCTGGCCCCGATGCCGATACCGGCTTTCTGGCTCACATATTTCACTATGCTACTGGTGGTGGCATTGATCGAAGCCAGGCTGTCACCGGTCTCGATCAGCACACACGAACTGAATTGACGCTGTGGTGTGCGGACTCCGGCCATGACCGGTGTGGGCAGGCTGATCTGATGCGTGGAGATAGCATCGTAATAGTCCTTGACCCACATCAACCTCGAATCACGATTGTATTTGCTGAAAAGCGTGGCAGCGATCAACGCATAGGCCACCTGAGGAGTTTCGTAGATATCTTTGGTCACGCGATTTTGTACCAGATACTTGCCACGGAACTGCTCCATGGCCGCGTAGGTCAATTCTTCATCGCGTTCGTGCTTGATGAAACTGTTGATCTTGTCCCACTCTTCCTGGGTGTAATCTTCTAGCAATTCTGGATCATAGAATCCGGCCTGAACGTTTTGCCTCACGAGATCCAAGACATGCCAAGGACGGAAGTCATCATAAACCTGTTTGCGTAGATGGTAGCAGATAAGCCGGCCGGCCACGTATTGATAATTGGGGGTTTCTTCTGAAATAAGATCTGCCGCAGATTTGATCAGGGTCTCTTGTATGTCGCTGCTCTTGATACCGTGGTAAAACTGTATATGGCTTTTGATTTCTACTTCGCTGGCACTCACTCCTGTTATGCCTTCGGTGGCCCAGAAAACCACTCTGTGTAATTTTTCTAGATCTAGTGCTTCGCGTGTTCCGTCTCTTTTCTGAACTTGTATCTGGATCATGTATATGCTCGTATGGTATGGTGTTGCGTGCTACGTTTGATAACAATGCTTTGTGATTGGATATTTAAGATCTCGTCTGGAGACCAATTCAATATATATTTCCCCCCATTGATCAGGACTAAATTGCCCAGATCCGTTTCAGCGATGTATCTATCATCTATGTCGGTCCTATCCATCAGATCAATAGTATACAGTATTCCTAGTGCTCTTGCAAGATCGCAGTAGTGATTGTCTGCCAAAAGTTGCCAGGGGTCTGGCCAGGAGGCCCGATCGTCCCAGTGTAGATAATAGGGCCGCCAAGGTGCGTCGAACCACCAGGTGTTTATTTCTAGCACGGCGAGATCGAGCGTCTGATCCCGGCATCGATGGCGTAGATCGACCCAGGAGGCCAACCGATCTTGATATTGGCTGGGCCACATCAGGATAGATAGTTTAGAGAATAGTTAAAAGTGGCCGAACTACCAGTAGAAGTAGTCGTATATCGCATGATCACCGATCCGGTCGAAACCGTGGGGGTCAAGGTCACTCCCAGATCGGCTGTGTTTTCAAAATCATCGTTGTATGATACCGTAGTACCATCCGTGGTCACTGTCATGGTTCCGGTGCGTGCATTCGTGGCACGCTGGATATAATAATCCATCTTCCAGGCACGAGAGTTCACAGCCGAGATGGTAAAAATGTTGACATTTGATGCCCCGTCGGCCAAGGTAAAACTGCGTCCGACCTGGCGAGAATATTTGCCTAACTGTATTTCTACTCCAGGTGCCTGGCTGATGTCAGATGCCTGGGTGTTGGGAGTTCCTGTGACACTGACCCGTTTGAACAGATTGTTATCTGCTTCAGATCGCTCGAACAGATCGCCCACCGATGCCGCGGTATCCGTGGCGAATGTGATCACTGGGCCGAGAGCACTGATACCAAATTCGTTACCTACATTGTAGAACACATTGTAGGCCGACACATTGAACTGCACATCGTCATAGACGATGCCTTCCTGCCAGATATCGTCAAACATGTTGCCCACGGCACGGAAACCGGTGGGACCGCTGGTGCTGCCGGAATTCTCCAGCACGATGCCTTGGTACAGTGTGTTGAAATTTCCGTTGCTGACCGTGACGCTCTCGGCATTCTGGTCTGTGCTGATGCCGTAGGTCAGTCCAGAAAATCTGCACTTGTCAAAGGTGATCTGGTTGCAGATAGTGCTGGGACTGCTGTCGAATCGCACACCGGCTATGTTGTCTGCTGCCACCAGAGCATCGTTGTTCTGTATGTAGGTCACGGTGTACGGTCCGCGGAAATTCACACTGTCAAAATAGCACTGTGTGGCGTCCTCGACCAGGAACACATCCGTGATCGGACCGGTCTGGAAGGTCATCGACGAGATCTCGATGTTACGAGGTGCGATGGCACCATTGTCTCCGATGTTCACACCGGTCTGTTGTAAACTGTCACTGAATCGGGCCACATATGCGGTCAGCGAACTGATGTCCACGGCCTGGTCCAACGAAATGATAGTACAGTCGGCACCTTCGCCCACCAACTTGGCATAGGTAGGAATGATGATGGAACTGGTCACACGGTATGTTCCGGCTGGAAAATACAGGGCACGCCGTATCTGAGAATTTACTTCTCGGCAATACAGTTGGAACAGGGCACGATTGATGGCCACGGTGTCGTCGGCCATGCCATCCCCGACGGCACCAAAATCTCGTACCGAAGCAAAATCATCCAGTTTGGCCTGCACACTCCTGATCACCGGATCTGATGCTGTAGGACCGGTCTGAGCTGCATATCCAACCACGATATCTTGATAGGTATATTCGCTGAGTGCGGTGATATCGCTGAATTCTGTCAGGATCTCGGTGTTGCCGATCACCGGAGCACCGGCTTGCAAGGTACCGTTGCCCACGAAAAGGCGACGGGAATCTATGCACCAGCCCAGTTCTGCACCAGCCAGCTGCGGTAGATTTTCAGTGAGTCCTTTGCGATTGGTGATTCGAGATACTTGTACTATGGCCACGTCTGGATTCCTTGTTTGATCCAGTATTTATGCGGTCAAGTAGTAGAGTTCCAAGCGTTTCCACCACTGTTGCTCCCAGTGATCAAAGTCTTCTGGTATGAGCACGAACTCCTGGTACTGGGGCGGTTTTACGATGGTTTGATGCTGATCTACTTCGGGTTTCACGCACATCAATATCACGCCTTTGCGTATGCGTGTGCCGTGTACTTCGTTGTGTGCAAGAGCGTAAGCTACCAGTTGCAGTTTGTAATCATCGATCCATTCTTCTCGCTTGGGACGATTGGTCTGTTTGTAATCCAGAATGCTTTCCTCGCCAAGATGCAGACCCGCTCCGTCCGATGTGCCTGCATAGAGATTGGGAAAATACAGGGGTATCTCTACTCCCCAGAATTCAGACACGTTTTTTAGCCCTTGATCTATCACGGTCATGGCCATGGCATGGCTGGGCCAAGCATAGGGATTTGATCCTGGTTCCTTGATCTGACCGGTCTTGACATAGTGTTCAAGATAAGTGTGCATCCTAGTGCCACGATTGGCTGCTTCTGTGGTTATCTGCTGTGCCTGGGTTTCTCCCACACGCCGTTTCCATTGTGCCAGGGCCTGTCTCTTTTCCTCGGGTTTGGTACGATCCAGTATGGTGGTCACCGAAGGCAATCGATTGCCATCGGGAGTCTGATAAAGGCGTCGGCCTTCGTCGTTCACACGAGACAGCGGTAGATATTGATAACGTTCTACTATCAAACCTTAAAGCTTTCGCCACATCCGCAACGCCCCGACTCATTGGGGTTGATGAACTCAAATCCTTCGTTGAGATCTTTTTTCTGGTAATCCAGGGTCATGCCCGTGAGATAGGGCCTGTGCTTGGGATCTACATAAACACGCACACCGTTGTGCTCATGATGCTCCACACAGCGTTCGCGGCCCTGTTCTTCATCCACGAACTCTAAGGTATAGGCCAGACCAGAACAACCCGTGGTCTTAACGCCCACTTTCACGCCCAGGCCGCGACCACGCCGTTGGAGATGGCTCTGTATCTTTTGGGCCGCGATGTCAGTTACTGTGATCATGCTTTTTACGGTAATCTTCTATGGCCGCTTTGATCGCATCTTCCGCCAAGATCGAACAATGGATCTTTACCGGTGGCAAGGCCAGTTCCTGGGCGATGGTGGTGTTCTTGATGGTCTCTGCTTCGTCCAGGGTCTTGCCTTTGACCCATTCTGTGACCAGACTGCTGGATGCGATGGCCGATCCGCAGCCATAGGTCTTGAAGCGGGCATCGGTGATAACGCCATCCTCTACCATGATTTGGAGTTTCATGACGTCTCCGTCATCCGCACGCTGGGGCGCCAACCATACCGGTCCCAACGTGCGAGTTCTCCTTATCAAATGATCCTACATTTCTCGGATTGTTATAATGATCCAAGACTTTTTCTGAATAAGCCATGTTCTTCTCCTAACACTGACTTTAGCACATCGTCGAACTGAAAGCAATCCCATTTGGATCTATTTTCTTCTCCTAAGATGTAACGCAGATTTTGTCTGCCCCCTATGATATTGGAGCCCCAGCCTGTGGAGTTTAGCCGATGTCAATGGCTCTTTTGGCCATGGTATCCACGGTATTCCGGGCTTGATCCACGGTCATGGCCGGTGGTGTCTGATCTGCACCTTGGAATATGACCTGGGCGGTTTTTGGGTCATCGCCTTGTACATCGTTGATAAAGGCATTGAGCGGTGCCTGTTGGCTCATCTGGCGGAGCAATGCAGGCGTAAGGCTGATCTGCTGACCTTGGGCCAGACTGGCAAAAGATTCGAAAGACATGATCTTTTTTTTGCCGCCAGTGTCTTCTAATCGTCCTAATAGGAACTCACTGATCGCGGCCAATTTTTGGAGAGAGACCTTATCTTGACTGAATTCTCTGATCAGCATCAGCGTCGTTCACGGCCAAGAGAACCTTCGGCTCCTTGTTCCTCGTCCGCTTCAGGTGGAAGATTGGCATCCAGGCTGAGATCTGCGGACAGGTCAGCACCAGGTTCGGTGCCCGGAACTTGAGGTGCCTGTCCTGTGAGCACGCCTTGGACACCTTCCAGTTCGTTTTTGCCGGCCTGTACTGCTGCCAGGAGATTGGTCAGTGCGGCTGCGGCCTGGCTCTGGAATTGTTGTGCTTGATCGGCACCCATGTCGTTCTTGATCGAGTCGGCCAGGGCTGGTAGATCCTTGAACTGCATGGCCGAGATTTCTTCCATCATTTTCTGTACGCGATCTACCATGTCCTGTGATGCCAGCACCACCTGGGCAGTCTGTAACTCGCTGGCTTCACGCACCATGCGAGACTGTTTGCGGCTTTCTTTTTTCATGGAAGCCACGGCTGACATGATCTTGCTTTCTTCGGGATTCAATGACTGGCCACTCTCGGCTTTTTTCATGGCTGCCTTGGTCTTGGGATCATTGAGATCCACTGCCACCACGGTAGCATCCATCTCGGCGATCTTGGTCTGGAGAGCCTGTTCCATCATGATCAGACGGATGTAATCAGGATTACGCTCGCTGAAATGGAAACTGGGAGAGATTTTATGCTCTCTGATCATGCCACGCACCCGGCTGAGCATTTCCATGGCCTTGGCACGCTTGACGCGGGCAAAGTCCAATCGCATACCGGTCTGGTTTTCAATGACCTTAGATATTAGTACGTGTTGTGGACGTGCGTCCAGTTCGTGCAGTTTCATTGTTGAATCCTCGTATTTGCCAGTATTTAGCCAAATTTACACATTTGTCTAATTGATCTGTCACGGCAATGAGCCGTCTCTTTCGTGTGTCTATCTTGAGCATGACCGATTCTCGGAGGAACGCATCCTTGATGCGATGTGCCAGGGGCTGTCTCACGGCCAGATCTGCTTCCAGCGATGACTTGTCGGCATCCAGCCGTTCTATGTTCTGTGTCAGCGGAAACTGCTGATACTTGTCGGCTATGCACCAACTCAGGGCGGTACGCAGTCCAGTGAACTCATGGCGAAAAATATCGTTTTTGCTCACAGCGACACGACCGGTACCTGGGTCATGGGTGACTTGATAGATGCCAAATACCAGATATCTGTTGTCCTCTTTGATGATGGATATGTGTTCCAGCATGGGCATGTCACGTTCGACCATGCGGTGCAGTTTTTCCAGGGTCTGAGGTTGGGTGTATTTCATTGGAAAACAGTGATGGACAGCAGATAACCGACCGCGGCGATCAGCAGTGTGATGAGTCCCAGTCCCCAGGCCATGATCTGGTCGGTGCGTTTCTCTACCATGCCATGTACCATGTCATGCACTTCGCGTATGACCGTGCTCTGTTTCTCGATCTTGTCATCTATGGTAGTTAAACGATTCTCCAAGAATCGGTAGCGTTCTGCACACAGTTCTACGTGTGCTTCGAGGCTCTTTTTTTCAATATCGGTGGTTTCTGTCACGATCACTGTGTCCTTAACGGTATAGGATATATTTATGGTGACGCATGCTGAAACCAGATGTTGTTGTCTGGATCCAGCACCGAACAGGAAGCCGATGATTCAGTGAGATGTGTGAGCATGGGCACGGATTCACAGTCTTTTTTTAGATGTTCGAGATCCAGGCCCAGAGTCTCTGGATGTTCGATCTCGAATTCAAATGTCCAGACCGACGCACCGTTGATGTGTTCCATGCAAGGATCCGTGATGTCTGTGGGCAAGGTACGCAGAGCGATGATCTGCTTGAGTGTTTCCCAGTTCCTTTGCTGATTGCGGCTGCGATTCCATCCTGTCTCGTCAGTGACTGATTGTCCCGACCGATCCTGGAACGGGATCCTGTTGCGGGTAGCACTGCTGGTCACTCCGGTGCTGGTTATGTCAAAGGTTGTCTGGCAGCGTATTTTCACCCTGTATTTACAGGCAAAAAAAAGCCCCGTAAATTACGGGGCTTGTCGCAAACTAGATTGTGATTAGTTTGTGAAGGTCGCTGTAGCGGCAGTGGTCACTGCATAGCCAAGAGCGGTTGTGAGGGCCGAGTCAAGATCGCCACCGTTGGTGAAGTCCCAAGCACCTGTGGGGTACACGGCCAATCCTAGCGTATCTGTGTTGTTACCGACTTCGGTAAATTCATAGATAGCGATGGTGGCACGGGTCTGGATGGTCTGGATCGCGTTGAGCAGATCTGTACCAGAAGGTGTCGCGGCACCTGTGAATGTCACTGTACCAAAGTCCAGCTTGGGGCCGGCTGAGTTGACTGTGACGCCAGAAGTGATGGTGTTCACACCGGTGTTGGTATAAGCAGCGGTGTCTTGGTGTAATACTTGTTTAAAGTCGCCATTGACTCTTGTTACTGTTGCCATTTTAAATCTCCTTAGTGTATGGCCACGTTGGGCCTACTTTTATTTACCAAAAAGATCAAAAATGGTGTCGGCTAAGCTAGTTCTGGGTTGTTTCGGGCGAAATTGGCCGCTGAGAACCGCATGCGATCCACGAACTTCATGCCCTGCCCCACGTAACCTTCGTGCCCAGGTTCGTCGTTCACAGATGCTTCAACATCCTTGGCCTGGGTATCCAACTGCCGCACCAGGTCGTTTTTCAAAGAAGAAATGTCCAAGAATGACTGGAACACAGCGGCCATGGCCTGCTTGTTCTCTGTGGCCCATTCGAATATACGCGGAGCTTTGGCTGGTTCTTTTTGCTGTATCCATGTACCAAATCCCTGGATGAGATTATCAAAACTGCCCGATCTCACACGGCTGTTGATATAGGTTTTCATCAGTGCGGGCAGGTTGGTGATTTTGCGATCCCTGAGTTCTTGGGGATTGAATAGTTTGTCTATGGCCTGTCCATATTGCGCGATGATCTTTTCAACATCAGCCACGACATTTTTGTTGATGGTGATTTCACTCATTTCTCTAAGGCTGGGATCCAAGACCAAGAGACCAGGACTGTCTTGTAGGGCTGCGGTACGAATAGGAGTTGCTGTTCCTCCCGGGGAGTCTAGGGCCGTGTGTATGGCAACACCCACTTGGCTGGCCCCGATCTTTTCTCCCAGCTCGGAATCCTGGGGTACGCGATACTTCACCGTGTTGGGCGTGAACTCATAGGCATCCGCCACGACGGGTGGTTGGTCAGTCCACAAGAGATCGCCCTTGATATACCCCCGGAAATCCTGAGGTACCGCACGCCGGAGCATGGGGAATAGTTTTTTGTATATGTCCACCAGTTCGCCGCGTTCGCCGCCGCGGGCGGCCATGATACGCTCGATCTGTTCAGGTGATGTGGCTAGGCCATCATAGCCCTTGGCCCCGAACCCCGATTTGTCTGTGAGCACGAACTCGCCCGAGGGCTTGCGACCGAATATGATGGCGGGCTTGCCATCCCATTTCACTGTGTTAGAAAGCGGATTGCTGGCAGCAGCCTTGATAGCGTTGATTGCTTTGCGCAGACCTTGGCTTCCTTCATCAAATACTTTGTCCTCGGGGTGAGGTATGCGTTGATCTGTAGAGGTAGCTTCCACGATGATCTGCATGCCCTGGTTCACGATGCGATCTCGCAAGCGGGCAAGAAATGACACTTCGTTGTATTCGGTATAGACCGCTATGTTTTCGTCCAGGGGTGTGCCCGCACGTTGCATGTGGTCACGAAAGTCGGCCAGTTTCTCGTCGCGCCGGGGATCGTTTTTGAGTGCGGCCATGATGCGTTCCACGGAGTAGAGATCGCGCACTGTGGCGCTGGGATTCAACAGCAAGGGTCCTACCCGGTCAGGATCGTCAGTGATGATTTTATTGGTAGCACGATCCGCTATGCCATCGTTTTGATTGAGTTTGTAGCCCAGGCTCTTGGCCATGGAGTTGATCAGGATGTTGCGGCTTGCACCTTTGAAGGCCGAGCCAGGATCACTCTGTAACACGAATTGATTCCAGCGAGGTTTACCAGTAAACATGAAGTCGGTCTGTACAAACCCGTTGCGAGGGTTACCACGGATGGCAGTGAGGAAATGCACGCTTACGCCTGATTTTTTTATGTAGCGACTGGCATCCGTCCCTTGCTGGGCAGCCCAGGCCTGTAGTTTTGATACCAGCTGTTCCTTGGAGATTTCATTGACATCGACCTGTAGATCGAGATCTCCTGATGTGGGCTTGCGTCCTGTGCTGCCCAACCAGCGAACAGGTAGTCCATCCTCTGGACTTTTTTCCGTGGTAAAATCCAACCCGGTAATACCTTCCAACCATTGGACGGTGGGCATGACATCGGCTTGATTGATACGCTGTGTGAGTGGATTGCCGTCGGCATCCTTGAATACGTTGCCGCCTTCGTTGAGATTCATGTGACTTGTATCCCAGCCGTCCTCAACAGGGCGTCGACCACGGGGTTATTGGTCTTGTTCACTGAGACTGGACCGGTCTGTGCCTGCAGTTGTTTGGCCAATTGAGATACGTTGACATTGGCGTTACGCAGGGCCAGGCCTACCGCGTTGGTGGCCTGTTGTGCATTCATGGGTGCGGCTGGTTGCCCCGGAGCCTGCTTGGCACCAGGACCCAGTGTTTTCTGTGCTGCCGGACTCTGATAGGCTGTCTTGGTAGAATCCAGGCGGGCCACCACGGTCTGCTGGGCCAGCTTTTCAAAGGCCGAACTCAGGGCATTGCGATCATTGCGGTTCTGCACCACGTCGCCGATGGCCTGTTCGATGCGTTGCTGGCTCTGAGGATCCATGTCCCCTATCTTGTAACTGCGGAGCATGACCCGCTCGACAAAATCTGCCAGCTGGTTTTCGTACTCTGTGGGATCCACGGGCTGACCGCCCGCGGCTTGTGTGAGTTGGATGACCTTGTTGTTCCACTGTTGCAGTGCGACCTTGGAGGCCATGGCCGTGTTCTGTTGCACTTTTCTAGTCTGCAATTTTTGCTGTAGATTACCAACAATGTCGGATAGATTGGTACGCGAAAAATATCCGCCTTGCTGTGGTGCCGCGGCAGCGGCTGCAGGGGTAGCGGCTGCAGCAGGTGCGGCTGCAGGGGTAGCGGCTGCAGCAGGTGCGGCAGCAGGGGTAGCGGCTGTTTTGGCTCCCCCTGGTACGACGATTCCGCCCGGAGTGGTATATTCCGGTGCTTCGTTCAGCCTGGCTTTGTTTCTGGTTATCTCATGTATCTGCATCGGTTCTTCTCACTGAGCGGGTAAATTTTCCAGCGTCTTTGGTACGGATGGCATTGAGCAGTTTGCGTACTAGATTTTCTGCCTGATCTGCTGGATATGCTTCCTCGATCTGCTCGACTAGACGCACAGCACTCGCTATCACGTTTGATGCCCGGCTTTCAATGATGTAGCGACGGTCACGATCTGCGTTCCGTTCGGTGTAAATCGCGTCTAATTCGTCCAGTATGCTACGGGTCTTTTTCTGCATGGTACCAGGGCCTTTGGATTATTTATTGCTGGAAGCGTATATAAATCTGTAAATATGATTGAATCATTTTACGACAGAAAACATCAATGATCGATCATCTTACCAAAAAATATGCTTACGTGACCCAACACGACTATGACAATGTCAAGGGAGAGGATTGGCCAAGCTTTTTTGACTTCCAACAACATGTCCGGGTTCCGTCGTGGGTCTACGAAGAAGTAGACTCCATGCTTCTCAGGAAGGAACCGTTTACTCATCCAAGTTTTTGTGTGTTGCCGTGGCACGGACTAGAATTAAGTCATACCAATTACGAAACAAAATGCTGTCTTCTTGAACCCAATTACGACATAGAAAAAATAAAAAAAGAAATGAAGGAAGGAATACGTTCCGCTGAATGTCGGAAATGTTGGACGCTTGAGGATAACAATCAAATAAGCGATCGATATTTAAAAAATTCCTCTTTGGATTTTTATCTCAATAAAGATCTTGCAGATATCATGCGAGATGCAGATCGAGAAGAAATTCTCACTCTAAAAGTCAATACCAGTTATGTATGTAACGGAGCCTGTGTCTACTGCGACAGCAACGCCAGCAGTTATTGGAACACCATTGAGCGTAGGATGGACAAGACCATTCCCATCAAGGCATACAAATTCATTGATCTTGATGCTGTGACTCGGCGAGTTGATTTTTCAAAACTAACTACTCTAACCTTGATTGGTGGTGAGCCATTCTTGGAAAGACAAAATTTCCAGATCTTAGAAAAAATGTTAGATGTCGGCAACGACGATGTGTTCATCAGCGTAGTTACGAATGCCACAGTCCGACTGACCGATCGGTACAAAGACATGCTGTCTCGGTTCAAAAACCTCAACCTCACTGTCAGCATCGACTGCCGAGGAAATGCATTCAACTATCAGAGATGGCCATTGCAATGGGACGATGTGGTCGAGAATCTCGACCAATACAGGACAGTCACCGACAATATCAGTGTGTCCTGCACCATAACGAACATGACTGTGATGTATTACAATGACATCGCCCAATGGTTGCAGGAACAAGGCTTGCCCTGGATACCAAATCCAGTCTACAAGCCCGAAGTGTTCCACCCCAGTGTGCTACCGGTGTCGGCCAAACAGGTGTTGAAAGATGTGCTAGAACCAGAGCATTACAGATCTTTCATTGGCAATCCAGATCAAGATCCAGGAGATACATGGTTGAAATTCCTCAACGAGATAGATCGGCAAGATCGAGCCAAGGGTATAGACATACACGATTATCTGCCAGAATTTTGTAACTTGGTAGGAATCTAAGATCGAAGATTTTTGTAAGAGACAGGAAATGTCTTTCCCCAGTCGGTGCCACGCCGCTGGTCTAATACTGTCAAATATTCAATGATTTCTGATTTCCTAGGGTTGTCGGTGGCTAGTAGACCGTACGCAGGTTGATATCTATGCTCCACTGGGTCTGTGAAACGATTGGTGCTAAAATTCTCTCGCACCCAATTAGATAGATCAGATAGATAAGGTTGATTGAGAACGGAAACCACGGTCATGATGTCAAAGATACAGTTGCCAGGGCTATGATCTTTATACCATAGGAGATTATCTTGGACCTTGGACCACTGTGCCGGGAAACGTATGTAATTGAATCGTTCATCGATATCATCAATGCTGAAATCGATCTGTACCAATTTGAATTCGTTCCAGACGTCTAACAGCGACTGATCTGCTCTGATAGTTCCATTGGTATTGTAATAGACATGTACCCGAGACTTGTTTGGTATAGCACGCAAAAATTCATCATGGTCTTTGCTCAGCAAAGGTTCGCCACCGTGGAAATGTACATACTGTAGATTGTTGAGATCTAGTTCTTTCCAAAACGTGTTGCGATTGACTCGACGTTGCTCGATGGGTATCTTGAGTTCTTGTTTCCAGAGACTGCTGTTTTCGGGGCCACACATCACACAGGCCAAGTTGCAGATATCCCCGACCCAATAATCGAGACGTATAAGGTCTTCGTTGGTATCATTTATGCCATTGTGATCGTACCATTTGTTACTGTTGATGCGGCGACTGACTTGTCCTTGTGACTCTGGTCGACGGCATAATTCACATTCACGAGGCCATTGATTTTCACGAAAGTCTGTTCTTACACGGGTAAGATACGGATCCTCAAAAAACTTTATTTCACTGACCTTCTTTAAAGGTGTGATACAACAAGGAGATATGTATAATTCTCCTTGCTTTGTTGCTACATTGAGATTTTTAAAAGCGTCAACACAGATCATCTTTGTTCCTGTTTGATCTGCCCTAACATTTGTTTGAGTTTGGTTGACTGCACATCTGCGGTTATCTTAGGCAAATCCTCATCGTTGTCAGACCCGCTGGCCAGCGTGCTCTTGGCCTTGATGCTGTCATAGATCGAGGGTTTCTTGATGAATCCACCAGCGGCTTCTCCTTCCTCGCCGAGGTCTCTGATGCGTAGACTGTCTATGTCAAATTCCAGCTCTACTTTTTGCCCCACGCCACTTGAACTACGAGTCTTCATGCACTGTATCTGATAGCGTCCACGCTCACGCATGGCACGGCTGGTAAAGATACCAAATACATTGTCCGCTGTGTTGATTTTACTGATACCGCCGGATATGTGGCTGTGGTCAAACTCGATCTCTTCTACCGCCGCACGATTCAACTGGCTGGCTGTAACAAACAAGATGTTGAGTTCCTTGGCCAGATTCCGCAGTTCTTCTGAAACATACTTGTCTTTGACGAACAGGTCGTTGGGACTGACCTTGGCGGATACTGGCATCAAAAGATCCAAGTAATCCACGCACAGGAAGTCCGCTCGCAGTCCGGTCTGTATCTGTAGTTCTTTGAGATAGGCACGGATGTCATTCACTGTGCTCTGTGCTGGCATGTATTTGATCTGCAGGCGGCCGGCCTTCTTCTGCATCATCTTGACCTTCATCTCTACTGTGTCGATGTCTTTGAAGATGTCCTTGGCCGCGGTATTGGTCATCATGGAGTCTATGCGATACGAACACAGTCCTTCTGAAAGTTCCAGCGTGATGTACACACCACTCAGTCCGGCCTGGACCCAGTTCACTGCCAGATTCTGCATGAACAGGCTCTTGCCCGAACCTGATCCACCTGCGAAAATCTGCAGTTCGCCGCGATTGAAACCGCCGTACAACAGTCGGTCCAAGGCAGGCCAGCCTGTAGAATTCTGGCCGTTGTTGGATTTTAGAGCCATGAGCCGGGCACGTGGATCATCAAAGTAGTCTGTGCCCATGTCCTTGGTCAGGCTGATCTGTACCGCATCCTTGATCAGTTTCTCTACCGGATCAAAGTTTCCTTTTTCCAAGAGATCCGCTGACTTCAGGATCGCACGTTCCAGTTCCTGCCTGCGAGTAAATGATTCAAACTCTTCCAAGAACCAATCAAAGTGTCCTTCGTTGAGTTCAGGAATGTGCTCCAGTTTGGTTCCTGTGGCAGCGGATATCTGTGTCCGATCAGGCATGGTCTTGTGACGATCGCAGTGCTCTTTGATAAACTCAGCGGCTGTCCTCAGAGTTCGATCAAAGTTTTCAGGGTTGTAGATGTTCTGCACCCGCACATAACTCTGTGCGTCTTGGAGTATCATCTCCAAGAACAGTTTCTGCATGTCAATGCCGTAGTCTTTTTGCAAGTTGTTTCTTCCTTAGTTCGATCTTGATCCGGCTGGTTTCGCGGGCTTGGAATATATGTAGCAGAGTTGCCAGCCGGCCCCACTGCTTCACAGCATCATTGACATCCTTGACTGAGTCTGGCCAATCGGGCATGCTTACAGCCCAACCCAGTTCCAGGGCACGATCTACCAGTTTCATTCCGGCTGTGTCCTGATCAGGCACCACGGTTATCTCTCGTCCGAGACTGCGTATCAGCCGGGCCTGGGCGTCTGAAATCTCGGCATGTAACACTGCCAGGCCAGAAATCGACAGTGCATCAAACACACCTTCCATGACCAAGACATGTTGCCAGTCGTCATGCTGTAAATCCGTGCCAAACACATAGCCCGGCTGGATGTCATGGATGTACTTGGGCGTACGGTCATCTAGGAATCTCATGGTGTGCCCCGCCACCTGGCCATCGTGTGTGAACGGTATGACCACACCGGGCCTGGGCAGTGGCCGATACAGATAGGGATAATCCAAAGGCACACACCTATCTCGGAGATATCTCACCGCGGCATCAATGCCCGTGTGATCTCCTGTGTCAGAAAACTCTATGGGTTGGCAGTGGTTGGGCAAGTCTCTGTCTTCAAACTCTATGGCACTGAGTCGCTGTACGATCTGCTGTCGATCCTGCAAGATACCTTCTACAGATCTGTGTCTAAGGCTTTCGAGATTGATGCGTTCTATGTCTTCGTTGGGCACACCGATCCAAGACAGCAAGCGGCGTGCCTTGAAAGATAGATTACGGCCCATGACAAAGGATGCTGTAAATCCACAATTGAAGCAGTGATAGCTCCAGCCCTGGTCGCTGGGTTTCAGTCCGCCACGCTGACGTCGATCTGCGGATTCGCCGTTGTGTACACAACAAGGTGCGTTGAACGAGATCCAGCCAGAACCGGTCTGTTTGCGTCGTGCAGGTAGATAAGCGAGTAGGTCAATCACCTAGACAGTATAACACGGTCTATCTCAGATTGCAACATGTCCGCGATCAGGACATGTCCTTTTTCATTAGGGTGGCCGCCAGGATAGTGCATAGAATCAAAATCTGGATGGGCATAGAGCCAGTCACACAGGCATCGATCCGACCAGATTTTGGTAGGTACATCTACTGTTCGAGGTGACTGTGCGATATCAAACTGCAACAACGGAAACCCAGATCTCGCAGATGCACCGTCGAATGTGATCACAGTCTGGTGATAGGTCAGGGCATAGAGAGCATCGCAGTCGGTTAGAACTGTGTGTCTTTTGATCATATCTTGCCATTCGTCGGGCACTGCGGAACAACCGGCATGTGCCCAAGCACTGTGGACATGGCGATTCCATGGAGGATCATGAGGCCACTCTCCGTGTTGTGGGTTATAAAAACTGGTGCGATTACTGTCAGTGTGACCTACCAAAACCAAGCACTGTCCCGGATCTGGTTCATGATCCAACCACCATAACAAAGTCCAGATTGAACTCTGTTGGCTGCCACCGGGTATACCAAAATTCTCCCACGGTACACCATAGCGGTTGGCCAGGATACCTAGGAACGCATGCGATTCACGATAGGGCGTGTTTTCATGGAAACTGGGATGTGCGTGCTCGTGGTCAGCCAGAGCCGGATCTATCATCTCGTCCCCCCACATCCATGAATCACCAAACCCTACGATTTTTTTGAACTTCATCTGTACAGTATCTGCTCGATATTTCCGTTGGTAATTTCAAATTCTACACGAAGATAGGGATGATAGCCTTCTACGTTGATGGCTCTGCGTGTTACGCTATCCGTGAGGCTGAGACTTGACACAGTATTTCCGGTCTTGAGATCTTCAAAATCCACGTCGTACCACTCTACGGTATTGGACGTGGCAGACACTGCACCCTGCACACTGATAGTACCGGTGAAATCTCGTGGATCAATCTGGAACGTGGTCAGGCGTGCCCCTTCTGTGGTCACGGTAGAAGTGTAGTAAATGCCTGAATCAGGGGCCTGGCTCGGGATAGTCAATGACTGGCTGCCCACGAATGCCGGGAACACACTATCTACTATGTCAATCACGCCGCGGGCACCGGAATAGTCGTCTGTGAGCACGGCTTGATTTAGAACGCCCGACGTGACTTCCAGGCTCCACGATGCTGGTTGCGGTTGGAAGTAGATGCTGTCGGCAGCAGGTATGGTGACCTTGGCTCGTCCAGTGGCAGAGTTGAGCGGGACTAGTTCTTGTGCATACAGCAGATTCTGTCCATCCTGGCTGATCACCCGGAATGTGAAAGTAGCCCCTGATATGTTCACGGGCTTCTGATCTTGGTTCTGGAACTGGAACAATATCACATTGTCCACTCCAAGATTAAGTTTTAGATTTTTTGCGTACACAGGTTGCCACCTCCGATCGAACGTAGATCCCACACCTGAAATGTCTATCAATAAAACCGGTTGGATCTGCTGATATAAATAGGCTGTGGTTGAATACATTAGGAATCTCCGTCAATATTTATGGGTCAAAACATCTTTGCAAAACTCACTAGCCAGTATCCTTTCATAACTCTCTGCGTCTATGCTGGCAATGAATATGTAGGAATCATACAGAATCGCGACGACAACATAACCACGCTCTATGATTTTGGCAACATACAGGACCCGGAACTCAAAAGGACTTTTGTAGAACTGGCCAACACTTGGTGGTGGGAATCAAATCGTAGCATACCCATCAACATTTTCCTTAAAAAGGACTGGGAACCGTTCCGGTCTTATCTCAAGACTTTCAGCAACAAAGATCTAGAGATACTGCACGGGCCTGTGTGCAGTCTCAACGACATCAATCGACGCAAATCCAAACGCAAATCAATCACCCTAGTCCGTAAAGTGGACTAGATTCATGTGCAAGGCCACCAAGGCCGCATAACTGACAGCATGGCTTTTCTTGAACACATAACCGCGGCTGTCGTCACCATCCCACACAGATCCAAATACTTCAGTCCACGGACGTCGTTGTAGGTGTGCTTTTCCTGGACGTATGATCGATATAAAAGCGGCCATCCTAGGTATGGAATCCGGCCGCATGTCAGACAACAGATCGGTGTAACTGCCCACGTGCACCAGTTGGCTGGCCCAGGCTGAGTCCTGCCACAGCCTTTCCCAGGGCGGTGTGCGGTCTAACATGTCCTGATAGTGTTCTGGCGACCGAACCAACTGATACACAGACATGTTGAGAAAGTCCAGCTTGAAGTAACCCAGTTCCTCGGCGGTGCGATAATCCACTGTGGCACACTCATTGATTGGATCTCTAGGTATGTCCGTGACATACACTCCGGAGTTGTGTCGTTTGACACGCTCGTCCGCGACCTGGCGGGCCGGAACATGCTGTATCAATGACAGTATCTGATCACGATCTGCAAAGTCGATGTCAATATCTGCACTCATTTACCACCCTGCCTGTGTCAAAAGTTCTCGTGCGTACTCTGCATCCGCAGGATAATCTCGGAATTTTTTAGACCAAAAGTCTGCATCAATGAAAGGCCATATCATGGTCACCTGTTCTGGGTTGAGCCTGGCCAAGAATCCTGTGCCCGACTCACAGTGATACAGCACCCAGGCACTGATCCTACCCACGGTCACGGCATGGCAGATTGAGTTGTCGTTTCCAAATCTCAGGAAGTCTCGTTCTGGATTACCGGTCTCTTCTGACCAGGTCATGCTGTGTTCGATGGCACGAGACAGGGCATCATTGACATTCTCGTTGCGTAGATGGTCGGCCAGATATTCACCATACAAGGAATCCTTCGACCAGTGATCCAGTTTCTTGTTGTTTTTTAACAGCCAGTCGATCAAGCGAGGAACATTTATGGCTCGGATGGCCACACAGTAACGACCAAATTTAACAAAGGCCCGATAGTATGGACTCTTCGCAAAATCGTCATAGGTCTTGAGTCGGGCCGACCCCTGTGTAGTCTCATAGAAACGCAGGTAGGCCTGTAATCCTATCTGTACTCCGGGCTCTCGTTCTGATTGGTATCTTTTCTTGACTTCGCACAGATGCACCGCCAAGCTCTCTGGCCTGCGGAAAGATCGTTCGCAGTATCGGCAGATGTGTTGAGAGTCAGTCGTTGCTACCGTGCTCACGTAGGTACTCTTTGAGTTCTTTCTTGTCCGTGATCGCGGCCAAACATTCGATGTCCGCGACCTTCATAGTGGGATAGAGATCCATCAAGGACTTTTTGATCTCACTGGATCCGGCATCTTTTTTCTTGGGTGCGATCCACTGATGGCGATGTGAGCCCATGCCCGGACTTACTGATGTGGCCATGAGCCACTGCAATCGGGGATGCCGGTTCACAGCGAAGAAGTGTTTGTTTAATCGTTCGTTGGTGGATATCACATAGAATTCTTGCAAGTCTCGGCTTCCTTGCACCGCAGACCCCCAACGGATCATGAGATAGTTTGAAAACTTTTTTCGTTCTTCATCGGTGAGATCATCGTAGAACGATCTGTTCTTGAGATCAAACTGCATCATTTCATTCTGTATTGATAGTTTATCCATTGCTCTTGGCGGAGTTAAAACTGTTGATGGCCATGCGTAGATCCGTGCGTATCTTACGCACTTCTCGTTCAAGGTCTCGGATGCGTTGTTCCTGGCGATCTATCAACCCGGCAAGATCGTCTGTCTGCCTTGATCCGAGAGCAGTATTTTTGATTGGGTCTATGGGAGGACCACTCTTTTCGTATTGTTCCATGTCACCATGCCTTGTTGTAATCTACGATCTCGCAGTTGCGAGAAATATCTTTGACGAAGTACACACAGTCCGGTTCTGGGCCTGAGCCCACGGGCACTGCCAGCATCTGGCCATTCTTGAGTTTGGGTGCATACCAGGCCACTTCGTGATACACATCCACGATCTCGATATCAGGAAAACTGGGGCGGAAACTGGTCAATGGGTTGAATTGGAAAGCCTTGAAACCGCGATCATTGATGGATGTCAGCGGCAAGATTTCCAGATCGCCAAGATCGGGTTCTCCGATCAGGATCTGCCAGTCCACGGGCATCTTGATAGTGTGTTCTCCCACACGCAATACCAGGGCCGGTGCATTGAAACTTTCCAAGAATATCAGAGGAATGTAATGATAGTCAGGATTAGACGGATCACTGTTATCCAGGATGGCAAATCGCATGTCATCCACTTCTTCTGGCAGCGTGTCTAAATCGTAAGGGGTATTGTCTAAGGTCAGTATTCGCATGTTATTGATTATACACTTTTTGTTTCAAGATGCAACCTGATCAGGCTCGTGAGTAAAAAATCCATTGCCCAAAGTGAGCCATCCTGGGCGTGATTCGTAGAATTCATCTACCAGTTTCTTCTTGCATACCCAGGCCCAGTAAAGAAAAAATTCCAGAGTAGGGTGTGAACACATTCCAAATACTCCAGGATCGACCTTGGCGATCAGGTCTAGGGCGATGGATGTGCGGATCAAGTTAGGCGGCACATCACGCATGACTGTATCAAGATATTCCACACCGGCGATCTGCTGGGCGTTGTCAATAAAGGCACCAAACCGTGGCTTGTGTTCGTAGTAGGATCGATCACGTAGGTCTACCAGAGCCCGATCATTGGAAAATAACTCATCCAAGGTTATGGTACGCTCTAACCACATGTCACTGTCTACTACCAGGTACCAATTGGTTTCTACTATGCGGCTGGCACACATCTTCAACCATTGCTGGCTCCACCAACCACTGGGCCAACGTCCGTTGGGAGAAATCTCCTGCCAGTGATATACCGGAATGCCGGGCCACTTCAATCGAGCCATGGTCCATACTGCCTCTGTATCGTTGATCACTATCCGGATCGGGGTGTTGGATCCGCCTACTCCGTGTTTTTGCATGCTGGCCACACATCGATCCGCTCGCTCGAGATCATTGGCATAGGTGACCAACACTATCTCTATCACTTCATCCACTCCAGACGTTCTTGTGTGAATGGATAGCGTGCTTCTTTGTAGTAGGCCTTGCGTTTGGTAAGATGCCGCTTGGCGAACTTAAAGGTACTAGTTATG
>Ga0194115_10001649_pt1 | contig 27975 bp, 20 predicted proteins | sample TA2MahsurfametaG_3_FD_148656 | JGI IMG/M metagenome (GOLD analysis project Ga0194115, IMG submission 148656) | Freshwater microbial communities from Lake Tanganyika, Tanzania - TA2015002 Mahale S4 surface | ecosystem: Environmental > Aquatic > Freshwater > Lake | place: Tanzania: Lake... | reverse complement strand
AACAAATCTAACCAATTTACATTTTCATAGAAGTTTTTTATGCCGTCGGAAATAAAAGTTATACCTTCTTCTGCTTTGGCCATTAGACTTTCGACATAAGGAGTTATAATTTCAATCAATTTGTAAACAATATAACCACCAGCTAACAAAGTTCCAATAATTAAACCTTTGATGATTGTAATAATGCTATCAAGTATTCCTGCTAAAAAAGTTTTCTTTTTTTCTGTGCCATATTTTTTTACTTTGATGCTGGCAACTTTTATTTCTTTTGATTCGGACAGAGACTTTTTTACATCAGAAATAGAACCGGGTGTGGCAGGTCTGATGTTGTGTAATTTTACATAACGAGCAAACACATTACTCAAAGACCTGAGTTGTTTTGCCATTGAAGGAAACATTAGAGTTTCTTTGGCAATAATACGCATTGAAGATACACCTTTCTTTGTATCTTCTGCTTTTGTGACTTTACTCTTCGGATCTTTTTTGTTGAAAAGTTTGTCTAACATTATGTTGCTCTTCTTGCCATTTCAACACCTAAATCTGGTTCGTCACCCATGGCAACGTTTTGATAGTTTGTTTTCTTTACGTTATTCGTTTTACTTACGTCTGCGACATTTATATCTTTAGGTTTTAATTGTTCTCTTTGTGCTTGTGCCACTTGTTTAGAATTTTGATCTATAATTTTACTGTTTGTTGGATCAGTTGAAGCAAGTTGTGTTGAAGTGCCTTTAGGTAAAATAGCAGCATACACTCCTTGATATTGGCCAACTTTTTTGAATAAAAATTCAATGACTTCAGAGGCAGTTTTGGGTTCATCTAATTTAGGTTTTCCTTTTTCATCTGTTTTATAAAAAACTGATTTGTTGGCTTTTGCCGCATCTGGCATTTTTTCTGCGGCGATTTCAGATGATTTTAAAGAAAACAGTTTTTTTGCTCCACTTGAACCCAAGAAGTGTGCGGCATATATTGAAGTAGCATCAACAGCAATTTTTGCTTTAGATAAAATGTCAGCATTTTCTTTAATGTATAATGCTCCAGCCAAAGCATTCGCTTCGGGATCAAGTGCATCCCTTTCTTTTAAAATTGGAAACTTGTTTCCATAAGTTTTGACCATTCCTTCCCAAGTGCCTTTAATAAACTGAAATAAACCTTTAGCAGTAGTTCCTTTTGCTTTTGCTTCAGGATTAAAAGCACTTTCTTGTTTTGCTATGGCGTACATCAATGCCGTATCCACTCCAACAAGTCTAGATGCTTTTTCTATTGCCATGGCAACTTTTTCTGTTGGCAAAACAACTGGTTCTTTTCCTAAAGATACAGTTGTTGATTTTGGCATAGATGCGGGTGGCTGAGGTGTTGGCGGAGGCGGTGCTGGTGCAGGTTTTGCAGTCGCTTTAGACTCTGACGCCGGCACTGATGTTGGTGCTGGTTTTGATATAGGCGCTGTTGTTTTCTTAGATTTTTCTTCTGCTACATAATCTCCAACTTGAGCTTCTTTACTTTGTTCTTTTTGAAGTTTCGCAAGTTTGAGTTCTTCTTTTGCTTTTTCTATTTTAGCTTCTTTCAGACGAGCCTTTTCTGGACCTTCGACAAAAGATTTAATTTCGTTTTCTAATACAGCAATTTCAACTTTTAATTGAGCAATTCTAATTTGGATGTATTCAATATTTTCATTCATCTCTTCAAAATACTTGTTGTACTTTTCTAACATCTCATTATGTTCTTGTGCTTTTTTGGCATTCAGTTCATCAAGAGCTGATGTGAATTTTTCTGGTGTATCATTAGGTGTAAGTAATGCTTTGCCTTTATTGATAAGAAAGTCTGTGAACTTTGTTGTTTTTTCTTTAATATATTTTATAGATTCGTCTATCGTTTCAAACACTTTTCTTGACATTGTATCAAACCAGCCAGCAATCGCATCTTTAAAATTTTTGATGTTGTCTTTACCAAATATACCAAACGTAATAGAATCAATTACACTGACAATGAAAGTGTCAATAAAATCTTTACCTTTTGTGTATGCTTCCCATGCTTCTTTTACTGGCTCCCATAATACAAGTCCTAGTAAAATAACACCAGCAACAATCGGCGCAAAGGGACCAGCAAAAACTGATGCTAATATTGAAACTGTTGCTCGTTGAATGAGTTTTGTCAAACCTTTTTTCACAAAACGTTTTATAGCGTTTGTAAACATTTCGGTCAAAGGCTTTAGTATTTTTTGTGAATTAGTCTTGAACCAATCCAGAAACATCTTTTTGATGTTTAGTTTTCCAAGCAGCTTGTTCAGACCAATTGTCAACTTACGTTTGAAACGAATCATCTTTCGAATCAAAGTAAGTTTTCTGTATTTCTTTAGTATTGCTGCTGAAAGATTTCTTTCAAACTTTTTTGTAACCTTATAATTGATAAATCCTTTAATTAGATTTTTAGCCCATCCTTTGTTACCACTAGTGCCGTCTTTGGCGCCCGCTGACATTTTTGATTGTACATGTTTTTCACGTAGAACATTGAACTTCTTTGTACGTTCATCATCTTTGAGAAAGTGCATGTCGGGTGTGTCTTTGACTTTTACACCTTCCATTGCTAAGTAATGGGAGAAGTTTAGTTTAATTAACTTCAAATCCTCTGCCATTTTACCAATGGCAAGGTAGTTAATTGCTGTTTTTTTGAGTGTGCTTACTACAGGAGAAGGAGATGATTTGTTTAGGTCACCCTTATCTATTGTAAGACCTAGCAGATTCGATAACATTTTTATGAAGCGTATGACTTGATGAAGTCGCTGTTGTAGGCACTAGCAGTTTGTTTAGGTTGTTTACCTGTTGTAGTTGAACCACTGTTTACTGTACCAGCATCAACATACACACCAGCACTAGCAGCCGAATCCATTCTTTGGCCTTCTGCTACCTCTGAAGATGCTGATGATAATGAAGCACCTGATGATGCTGGTGCGGATGGTGATGGTGATGGTGATGAAGACCCGCCACCAGACATTGGCATCGGTGATGTACCGGCACCACCACCGATTGCTCCACCCGTAACTGTGTTCACATTTCCGCTTGATATATCTAATTTTGTACCGTCAGGTTTTGAATTTCCGCTGATTAGACCTAAAACTTTATCTGGATCGGCACCTGCTTCTTTAATTTTACTTTTAACTTCAGATTCGGAATATTTTTGGCCGGTGTCTAAGTTTTCATAAGTATTGCCTCTTGGTAAAATTCTTAGAACTCTTTTCATAAAATTAATTGCACCTTTATAATCTTTTCCCGATTTTTCTACGTAATCTTTACGAGTCGAATCACTCATCTTGTCGGGCTGAGGTGCTGTCGGTGCTGCCGCTGTCTGTGCTGGTTCTTGTGCTGGTGTTGGCGCAACCGCTGGTGCTGGTTCTGCTGCTTTTGATGGTGTGGGCGCAGCACCCTTAAAATTATCTAATGGATCTCTTACTGTTGCTCCTGTTCCCGCTGCTGCTGGCGCACCAGAAACATCTTTGTATTTTTCTTTGAGTGCCAACATATTAGCAAACATTGCTGAAGGATCACCAGAGCCTAACGCTGATGAACCACCACTAAAGAAATCTTGAATAGCAGAATCTTTTGTTTTGTCACCTGTAGCAGGAAAAGCTGGCATACCAAGAGCAGATGTTTTATCTGCGACAGGCATCATTGCTTCTGGTGTAGTCTTTGATGTTTCAGTAGATGTTGATGGAGTAGCAGCACCGCCACCACCTTTTGCTCCACCACTTGGCTTTTCCTCTTTCTTTCCTGCGTTTTTGAAAGGTCTGAAACCTGGAATTTTAATGTCGGGAAGTGAAAACTTTGATTTAGCCCAATCAGGTAAAAAATCTGTTGCTTTTGATAGTGGTATTGTAAAAGAATCCCAACCAACATTATCTTTCAACCATGCCACAACTCTATCAAATGTCTCACCTAAAACATCCATCATTGGTGTAAGATAAGTTTTTAGATCGTCTAAAGATCGACGAAGTTCTTTTTCACCAAACAAACCTGCTGTAATAAAATTTAAAAACTTACCAAATCCTTTGATAAGTGTTTCTTTTACTATGTCTGTTTCGGTGATTTGTTTCCAACCCTCTTTCAGTGTTTTGAATAATCCTTCTATGAGAGGCATAGGATTTAATTTTTCAACAATGCCAGCTACTATTTTACCTAAGTCAAACACTTTAGCAAAAGCAAGACCTAAGCCAATAAACAGACCAACTAAAACACTTTTAATTACATCAAAAAGAACACTCAGTATGCCTTCTTCTTCACGACCCTTTTCCATTTTTTCTTTTTTTGCTTTGCCTTCTCTTTCTGGTTTGGGTCCAGTTTCTTGCTTACGAGCAGCTTCTAATTCTGCTTCACGTTCATCCTCTTTTTTGAAGAACTTATCTGCTTTCGTGATAGCTTCAACATTTTTTAGTTTGACCAACTTCACAATATTTTGACGAAGAACATTCATGTCTTTTGCCATACCTGGAAGAGCAAGAGAGTTTTTAGCAATGATATTTAAAAAAGGTATAATATCTGCGCTAATAGAACCCTCTACTTGTTCACCTGCTTTTGTTGGTGATTTTGGGTTTTTTTCTTTTTTAAATGCGTCTAAAAATGCCATTATCGTTTTTGTTTTTGTGCGTTAATACGTTCTTTTTCTTCTTCCAAATACTTAATCAATAATGTAATGTAAATGTTTCTTTCCCAAGGTAACATGTCTTCAAGTTCGGTCAAACTATATTTGTGATGCTGCATCATCGCAAAGTTTGTCTGATAATAGTTTGCCAATGTATCATAACGAAAAATTAAGCGAAAAAATTTTGTAAACCTTTGACCTCCATTTTTTCTTCATATCCACATTTTGGACATTTGAAATCAACTTCTTTTTTAATTTCAGGCATTGTTTCAAAAAACTCACGAATCTTTTCAAGGTCTTTTTGTTGCATTGAATCTACAAACTCTTCTAGTTCTTTGCGTGTTGAATCTTTAGCATAATATATTTGTTCTTCATCATAAAGATAATCTATACAGTCAACTAAAATGTTGACCATAATATCATTTTCTTCCATTTGTTCATACTTTTGAACAACCTCAAATGTCGGATATCTCAAACAAATACCAACTTTCTCATTTATCATAAACTTGTTCGAATGTTCAGCATGTTTTGTTGGCTGAATTTCTAACAAGTTTACATTAAATTCTACGGTGCCATTACAGACAGTATCTTCACCTTTTTCATCTTTTACAGTGTTGTTACATTTATATTTGAGATTGACAACTTCTTCTACCGATCTTGCACGAAGATTCATGAACAGATATTCAAGATCAAATGTAGGTAAAGAATCAATATCAATATCATCTAGAACACAATTTTTTAAAACTTGCTTAATTGTGTTGATTGTTTCTTTTGAGTCCTCTGCTTCTGCTGCCATCAGAAATAGCTTTTGTTCTTTTACAAGAAACGGACGTATTCTGATTTCTTTTCCATTTGAAATCAATTTTACAGAATAAATCGGCACATCAAGTTTAGGTAACATAATTTCCTCTCAAAATAATTAAAATATACTTCTACCAATCGTTGAAATGGCTCCAGCACCCAACGTTGCTAATGTTTGACCGATATCAAAGTTGCCTTCATATATTGGTCTGTATCTCTGATAAGCAAAACTTACCGACAAACGATGAAATCCATCATCACCCCAACTCAAAGATTGTGGTGCTATACCAACAGGAAATGCGTCAATCAATTCAACAGCAAATATTTGACGAACGATATCATCGTATTGTATGACTTTTATATTAGTCAAATATCTTGACGCATTGCTTTTTGGAAATCTTACATTGTTGGTGTCTGGTGGTATGATTGCATCCATCCAACGGTCAAACAATTTTCTTTCATAGAAATCATTTGTACAGATAAAAGTAAAGTTTGTATCTGTATACTGCATACGATATGGAACTTTGAATAATGGTCCATAGATTCTTACGTCAGCGGTTTCTAGTGTTCTTCCTGGTAGTTCTGCTGCTTCACACTGTAGAGCAAGAAAACGTGAGACTGTTGGATTGGCACCATTGCTGCCATTTCCTGTACCAAGGGCCTGATTGATTGCGCTTGAGACATCACTAAAAACTGAATTTGGAAAGTTCAGAATTTTTTCTAATACAGAATTGCCAACTGCTTGACCAATGTAAGCAGGTAACGGTATGATGACTTCAAAACGGCATGGTCGGGCAGGACCACCTTTACTGTTTATGTTTGACAGAAATAGATTAGGTGAAAACGACATTAAAATTTATCCTCTGAGTCTGACCAGACTTTGCTGGCCGTTGCTTTGGCAAAAGATTCCACAGGCAATAGAGCAGCGATGTCCCATTCATCGGCTGTTATCTCTAAAAATCTAGATTGAACATGTCCAGACAAGTATCGTTTGATACACGGTGTTGCTTCATAAATTTTAGATGCTCTTTTCAGAAAATCATAACTGATTCTGAACCTTGTGGTTTCGTCATAATCACGATTGTTTAATATGACACTTAATTTATCGAGAAGAATGATTCGTCGCTTTGGGTGAAGATAATGTAAGTTCAACCCTAAAAAACCGTCTGAATATCGTTCTATTGGAATTACCAATGGGAACCTGTCGTAATATGGCAACGAATCTTTCGTCTTTGGATCATAATAATAAAAGTACATACGACCAATGATAGACTGATTTCGTAATCGTTCACGGTCACGCATCAGATCACCCTTAGTGGGTTTGAGTGCCGGAACTTTGGATTTCAACCACGAACGAGCCTCACGGGAACGTGGTGTGTATCCTGATTTCGCAAGGGATTCCTTAATTCTATCGATGAGTCGTTTCGCCATCGATTATTTATCTTATGCCGAGATGCTTTTCAGTTAAAATTAAAAATTGCCAGCCGTGGTCTTTACAGAACTCAGTAGCCGCATACCACTTTGCTTTATTGATTTCGTAAGTGATTGCTTCATGTAGAAAAGTCTTTGTCTTGCGTTTTTGTGTGGGTGGTTGAGTTTGTTTCTCTGGCTTGACTTCAATGATGTAAGTCATTACTGTGCCGTCTGCTTTCTTCATTTTGGCAATGAAGTCTGGAAAATAACGATGCTTCTTTTTGTCAACGGGGCTGTAATAGGGTATAGGTAACTCTTCCGAACCCCACCAAAGCACGTTTGAATTATCATCTAAATATCTCATTACCTTTATTTCCCACGTAGACCTGTAGATGATGTTGTTCGCATCACCTTTGTATTTCTGTGGGTTTTTTGGTTTGAATCTTCCTTTATTTGACATAAATACTATCTAGTCAATCAAAACAGGAATCCTCATGGCATTTTTCGGTCTATCAGACATTACCATTCGCACAGACAGAGAAAGAACTGGTCCACTAGCACCTTTGTTTGAGGGTGTCAGCAAGAAAAATCTTTTCAGATACCCGATTGATATTGGAAACTATGACAAAGCCCATTATATGGTCATTCATATTTTCGAACAAAAAAACTCTAAATTGGGGGGCGTTCAATCAAAAGGTGATATCCCTTCTAGTGTTACAAGCACAGGGGGAAAGACTGGACCATCTTTACCAAACATTAAAGAAAAATTTTCTGATGCCATTAATCGTGGTGTTGACAATGCTTTTAACTCAATCAATCAAAAACTAAGCGGTAGACTAAACTTTTTTGCGCCATCTAAAGCATCTTTTAGTTCGGCAAATGAAGCTGCCAAAACGAATGACCCATCGACATACATTCAAAAAGTTGATAAGATAAAAAGAGAAGCATTAATTGATACCACAATAGAAACAAAAGATTCCATTGCCCTTTATATGCCAGATACTCTTCAATATACTTATGCTCAAAGTTATGAAAACATGGAGTTGGGTAAAGAACTGGCAGGTCAGGCATTAGCCACAGGTGTTTCTGCTTTTGAAAAATTGAAAGCCGGTCAATCAACTGACACTGGTGGTACAATCAAGGCTGCTTTAGCAGCAGCAGGAGCCAAAGCGGCTGGAAATTCATTTGGTGCCGGACAAACCGCAAAAGTTGGTTTGTTTTTAGGAACAGGTGGTTCAGTAGTCAATCCAAGAATGGAAATCTTGTATACATCACCGAACTTTCGTGAGTTTACTTTTGAGTTTATGTTTTATCCACGTGATGAACGTGAAGCACTAGAAGTTCAAAACATCATAGAAAGATTGAGATTTCATCAGGCACCAGAATTAGACGACTCAACAAATGGCTTGTTGCTAATTGCTCCATCGGAATTTGAAATTGAGTTTTACTATGGGGGTCAAATAAATCCAAACATACCACAAATGACCCGTTGTGTTCTACAAAACATTTCAGTGAATTATGCGCCAAACGGTTGGTCAACATATGAAATGCCTTCTGAATTTAAACCTGCTTTGGGTAGAACCGGTATGCCAACAGCAATTCAAATGACACTAGAATTTAAAGAAACACAATTTCTTACTAAGAGAGATTTCAGATCGGACACCTCAGCAAGACCTAATGTTGAAGGTATGAAAGCTGGTATTTTTTCTACACCAAAAAGATAAAAAATGGCAAAATATTTTAACTATTTTCCTACTACTTTTTACAATAATTCGAATACATCGTTATCGCTTGATACGGTGACAAATATTATCGCAAGATTTTCTTTTGAGAATTCATTGAAAGAAAAAAGTGCTATTTTTTACCCATATGATATTCAAGATGGTGATACACCAGAAACGATTGCCAACAAGTATTACGGTACACCCGAAAAACATTGGATAGTTTTAATGTTCAATGATATTATAGATCCACAGTATGATTGGCCATTAGATCAAAGAACTTTTATTAGCTATGTCAATGACAAATACTCGGCAAATGGCGCAGCCAATACGACAGTTCAAAGTGGAATAATTTGGGCGCAAAGCACAAACAACGTAAAAAAATATTATAAAAATGTGGTAAGAGTGAGTTCAGAACCGACAAAAGAAACCATCACAGAAAAAATCGAAATAGATGCCAACACTTATGCTAACGTATCTACAACATCAACTGAATATACATTAGCAAGTGGTAAAAAAGTGACTGAGACTATTTCCAAATCTAAGCTAACATATTATGATTATGAAGTGGAACAAAACGAAGCCAAAAGAAAAATCAAATTACTGAAGTCGGAGTATGTGTCACAAAATGGATTGATGAATGAACTTGAAAGAGTGCTTAATCAATAATGTCTAATCAGTTTTCAGCCGCTTCAAAGTTTGTAGTAAATGAACTATCCGTAATTACAAAAGCGGGTAAGTTTGATATTTCTTCAATATATGAGGAAATAAACATTTTTGATTCTTTACTAGTATCCGTAATTACAGGTTCAATACTTATCAAAGATTCAATTGGCTTATCTTCAGCACTTCTGTTTGATGGATCAGAATCAGTTCTAATTGACGTTGGCAAAATGAGTGATTTGGATACACTCAGATTTAAAAAAGCATTTAGAATTTACAAACAATCTGATAGAATGAGTGTGAATCAGACTACAGAATCCTATGTACTACACTTTGTCTCAGATGAATTAATGTTCTCTGATCAGCAATTAGTAAATCAAGGATTCAATTCAACATACTCAAAAATAGTCAAGGTAATATTGAAAGACTACTTGAAAACACCAGAAAATAAAATGAAAGGTGTGCTTGAAGAAACTACTGGTATTCGTAACATTGTGGTGCCAAATCTAAAGCCATTAGACGCAATTGAATGGTGTGCGAAACGTTCTATAGATTCAAATAAGTCACCAAATTATATGTTCTTTGAAAACAATTTGGGTTATAATTTTGTTTCTCTTTCAACCCTGTTGACGTTACCTTCTTTGTTTGACATTAAGTTTCCGCCAAAGAATCTACAAGAAACAAACACCGTAGATGATTTACTCAGTCCTAAAGATTATGAGATTCTTTCTCAAGTTGATAAAATTAAAACTACACGTGAGGGTGTAAACGCTGGTACATTTATAGGGTTTGATCCAATAACAAGAACGGTTGGCACTAAAAAGATTACTTACGAAGACCACTATTCCTCAATGCAACATGGTAATAAAAATCCAAATTACTTTTCTTCACAAACCAGAGAAGGTAAAGACTCATCACAAGCATATGACTCTAAAAAAACAGTGAGCATTTTTGGCGCATTTAGAGGTGAAAGCAGGTACATAAAAAAATATGATCCAACATCTCTGTCAAAAGTTGAATCACAAGAAGACTTTGTTTTTCAAAGAAAAGCCATATTAAGTAATTTAATGAACAAAAGAATTAAACTTGTTATGTCTGGTAACTTTCAACTTACGTCTGGTTTTAATCTTACATTGAACTTCCCTAGTTTCTCTTTACGTGAAAAAGGAGATGATAATAAAGATAGATCGTTGAGTGGCAAGTATTTAATAATTGCTACACGACATATTATTGGTTATCAAAAACACGAAACAATCGTTGAATTAGCAACAACGTCGAATGACTTACAGTTTATTCCAGCAGCAACAACATCACAGACAAAAGAAATAGAAAATTATGGAACAGCCTGAACAGTCTGAAGAGAATAAAAACTTTGCTGGTAAAAATGGATTTATTTGGTGGATTGGCATTGTTGAAAAATTAAATGACCCTTTAAAATTAGGTCGTTGTAAAGTTCGTTGTGTTGGTTGGCATACAGACAACAAAGCATTATTACCTACTGATTCTTTACCTTGGTCGTATTCTGCTTTACCTACGAATAATAACAATCCTTATCCACCACGTGAAGGAACTATGGTGTTTGGATTTTTTGCTGATGGTGAAAATGCTCAAGAGCCTATAATATTAGGTGCTTTGCCTGCTATCCCACTTATGGAACCAAACAATCAACAAGGCTTCAATGATGCTAGAGTATCTGATGAATTGTCTGCTGCACCAGTAAAGCCTTATGAGTCAGCAACAAATTATCCACGCAAGTTAGATGAGCCAACTACATCAAGACTTGCTCGAAATGATTCTGATTATCCGTCTGAAATAAATCAAGCAAAAGCAGATAAAAGACTGAACAAAGTGGAACCGGCTTCATATTATGCCGCAAAATATCCATACAATAATGTATACGAATCTGAATCTGGACATGCGCTAGAGTTTGATGATACAAAAGGGGCCGAAAGAGTTCATCTTTATCATCGTTCGGGTTCATATACTGAATGGGGTCCAGAAGGTGATCGTTCAGAAAGAATACAAAGAAATAAGTTTGAGGTCGTTGTTGGTGATGAACAAGTCTATGTTAGGGGTGACGTAAAAATTTATGTTGATGGAGATTATGATTTGAATGTTACTGGCGATATAAGAATAAATGGTCAAACAATTACATTGAACAAAAATTCAAGTGGACCGACAATGGGTGCGGCTCGTATTGGTGATACTGCTGATACAGGTGATGCTGGAACAGGTAGCCACTTAGACGAGAATTCAGCGGGAACAGACAAGATTGAAACTGGTTCCGGCACAGTGTTTATCGGAGACTGAATAAATAAGACATGACTACAACGATAACATCTAATGATCCTTCGATATCTGCGGAGAGAAATTATAGAGATTTGAACTTGAACTTTACTGCTCACCCTGTCAAAAAGGATATCAGTAAACATATAAATGAACGTGCTATTATCAACTCTGTAAAGAATCTGGTATCGACAAACTTTTATGAGCGACCATTTCGACCCGAAATAGGTTCTGGTGTGCGTTCAATTTTGTTTGAAATGGTAGATTCAGTTTCTGGCGCTGCATTAGAAAGGCAGATTACTGAAGTCATAAGAAATTTTGAACCTAGAGTTACAGTAGAAAGAATTACTGCTAGTCCTTCACCTGATGAAAATGGCTACAATGTGACAATGGAGTTTTTTATTGTCAACTTGCCAAATCCAATTACAATTAACTTCTTTTTAGAGCGTATAAGATAAAATGACTGAACGTCTAAGAGTAACTGAACTTGATTTTGACCAAATAAAACAAAATCTAAAAACATATTTACAAGCACAATCTGAGTTTACTGATTACGATTTTGAGGGATCAGGTCTGTCAATTTTGCTAGACATATTGGCATATAACACACACTATAATGCCTACTATCTCAACATGATAGCAAATGAGTCGTTTCTGGATACTGCTTTGCTAAGAGATTCTGTTATTTCACACGCTAAAACTTTGGGTTATGTTCCCTATTCCCGAAGAGCGTCTGTAGCTACAATTGATTTTACCGCAAATACAAACTCAAATACCGCAGCAACGTTGACTATTCCAAAGGGATTCAGATTTCTTTCAAGTGAAATAGATGGTGTCAGTTATGGGTTTGTTACACTAGAGGAAGCAATTGCGACAAAAGCAAATAGCAATTTTTCATTCGTAAGTTTACCAATATATGAAGGTCAACTGATAACGTTTACTTACACATATGATCAAGCAACAAATCCAAAACAAATATTTTCTATTCCTGATGAGGGTATAGACACAACTACCATTACTGTTACCGTTCAACCTACATCGACAAATACTTCGACGGAAGTATTTACTTTAGCCGCAGATGCTTCTGAAACTGTATCAACTTCTCCTGTGTTTTATTTACAAGAAGGTAAATCGAAAAAATATGACATTTATTTTGGTGACGATGTAATTGGTAAATCAATCGCTGATGGTTCTTTAGTGTCGATTTCTTATTTGATCACAAACGGCACTTTGGCTAATAAAGCAAACAATTTTGTAGCGACAAGCACACTAGTTGATTCATTGAGTAATTCGTTAACAAACTTTATCATCAACCCAGTGAGTGAAGCATCTGGTGGTGCTGAAAGAGAAACTGTTGATGAAATTAAGTTTTCTGCACCTCTTCAGTACACGACACAGAATCGTCTAGTTACTACAAAAGATTATGAATCATATATCAAAAAAAACTATCCATCAATAGACTCATTGTCGGTTTGGGGTGGTGAAGATGAGATACCTAAAATTTATGGTAAAGTGTTTATTTCACTAAAACCAAAAGATAATTATTACATCAGTGAAACGGAAAAACAAAGAATACTGGATGAGATTATTAATCCAAAATCAATTATTTCTGTAAGTGCTGAAATTAGAGATCCAGATTTTCTTTATATTTTGTTAAACAATACTGTTAGCTATGACTCAAAGAAAACTACATTTACAGAAACACAATTATCTACGCAAATAAGAAATGCAATTTTAAGTTATAAGCAAACTAATTTAGATAAATTTAATGCTACTTTTGCTTTATCTAGAATACAAGATCAAATTGATGATGTTAGCAGTGCAATTATAGGATCAGAAACATTAGTTAGACTTCAAAAAAGAGTTACGCCAGAATTAAATTTAAGTTCAAACTATACTGTAAATTTTGGTGTGCCAATTAAAAGAGGCACGTTAACGGATCGTTTGGTAACAACAGAATTTTCTGTAGCCGATACAACAGGTGTAACTAGAACAGCAATCATAGAGGAAATACCTCAGTCATTTACTGGTGTCTCTTCGATTGAACTTGTAAATGCTGGATATGGTTACACATCAGTGCCAACAGTTACTATTTCTGGTGACGGCACAGGTGCTACAGCAATAGCAGTTATTGAGGGTGGAAGAATTACAAAAATACGTATGGTAAATCGTGGTTCTGACTATACACGTGCTATCGTTACTATTTCTGGTGGTGGAGGATATAGTGGTTCAGCAACGGCAGTAATTGATTCAAAAGTTGGAACATTAAGAGTTATCTTTTATGATGAAAGTGCCAATAGACAAGTAATTAATGCCAATGTTGGTGAGATTTTCTATGACACAGGTATTATTCAACTAAACGATCTAAAAATACTTTCAGTTTCATCAAGCGATGGCCTACTGCATTTAACGGCAGTTTCAGAAGAGGGTGTAATTAAATCAACCAGAAGTATAATTATTACAATTGATGAAACTGATACAACATCGATTGTTACAACGTTACAAAAGACAACATCGTAATGACCACAGATTTAAGAACATCGTTACTCATTAATCGCCAAGTTCCCGAATTTGTTCGGGATGAATATCCCAAGTTCATTACTTTTCTTGAGGCATATTATGAGTTTCTCGAAGAAAAACAAGGCACAGAAATAAATGATCTGATCACTCAAGCAAAAAATCTTCGTAATATTTTTGATGTCGATGATTCAATAGAGCAGTTTCAAAAACACTTTATTAATACATATGCACCATTAGTTCCACAGGATACTTTTTTAGATAAAGCATTTTTAATAAAAAATATACTGCCGTTTTATTTAACAAAAGGTAATATTAAATCTTTTGAATTATTTTTTAGATTACTTTACGGTACAGAAGTTACTATAACTTTTCCTAAAGACAATATTCTTCGTGCTTCTGATGGTAAGTGGACTGTAGAAAATGTTGTTCGTATTGATAACAATGTTTATTCTTATTTTGAAGGAGATAATACAAAAAAAATATTTATACTTGCACAAGAGGTAGAAGAATCTGATGTTTCTGTTTATGTAAACGATACATTAACAACTAGTGGTTTTTATATACAAAAAGAAGCAAAAAGAATTGTATTTGATGTTGCTCCTGCAAATAACGATGAAATAAAAGTTGTTTATAATGATTTTAACGAAAACCTTTTTACAAACAGAAAAATTACTGGTTTAACTTCTGGTGCTACAGCAATTGTTGAACGTGCTGCGCCAAGATTAATTACACAACAAACATCAATTGAACTTTATATCAATGAGATTACTTTGAGAGGTTTATTTTTAAATGCGGAAACAATTACGGCCGATATTTTTGCCGATGATGGTGAAACACTTCTTACGATTAGATCAGACACAGTAGCAACTCTTAGTTCAATTACCATAACAAACGCTGGTGCTAGTTACAATGTTGGTGATTCTGTTACAATTATTGGTGGTGCGCCACAAACTCTTGCTGAAGCAGTTGTAAGTGAAGTTTCATTTGATTTTGCTGATGCCGCAACTGTTGGTTATGGTGGTGCTGGATTTGCTCTTGGTGGTATTATAAACGCAGTTAATGATGACGGTATAATTACACTTGCATCAGGTGCAATTGATTCATCTGGCGCAAACTCTGCTAATACTTATACTCTTTTTACTGATACAATTAACACATATGCAAACATAGTTCTTTCAAATACAGATTATGGTTTTCCATCAAGTGTAATACCAACCGGTGAAAATATTGCCACACGACTTGTTGATGCATTTTCAAAAGACACGATCACTGGTATTGGACCAATGGTCAATGTGTCAATCATTTATTCTGGCACAGACGTATCAAATCTTACAATTCAGGCTGATGGTGCAAAATATGCCAATACTTTTGATATAAAAACTTTTGGTTCAATTGGCAGAATAGATATCGTTTCAGGTGGTAGCAATTACAAAATTGGAGATGAACTAATAATTGGTGCTAATCCAGTTGGCACATATGGTAGAGGTTTTGCGGCCGCAGTCACAAATACAAACGCTTCGGGCGCAATTACAAAAATTGAAATTCAACCATCAAGAATCACAGGTAATGCTAATACAACATCGGGTAATGTTGTTGTTGTTGGAGTTGGAACTGATTTCTTAAATGATTTGGTCGTAGGTGATCAAATTATAATTAACTCTGAGGCACGTTATGTTAATTCTATTTTATCGTCAACATCATTAAATGTAAATGTGTCTTTTACCAGAACATCATCTCAAAGAAATGTTGGCGTTTACGATAGATACTTAGTGGGCGGCCAAGGATATGTTCAGAATAACTTTCCATCTGTTTCGGTGTCTTCGACAACTGGCACCAGTGCAAATCTACAAATCACTTCTTTAATGGGTGATGGTGAAAGACTTGGTATCACTGCTTCTGGGGTTGCGGGTGCAATTACAAAAATTAAAATAACAAATCCGGGTGTAGGATATCAATTTATACCAACACTTGACTTATCAGGTCATGGAGACGGCACAGCGACAGCCACAGCGCAAATTGAAAGATCGTATGTCTCTTTTTCTGGAAGATGGATTGGATCAGATAGCATTATCTCCTCACTAGATCGAAAAATAGAGGGTCTAGATTATTATATTGATTTTACTTATGTGACCTCAGTGGCCACAGAATTCGCAAAATATGCAAATGTTCTCAAAAACTTGTTACACCCAGCAGGTTTTAAGAATTACGCTGAATTTCCGCTTTTACGACCATTTGATTTGACACTTACCGTTAATTCAACTGTTGCTCAAACAGTTTCCGGTTTGGTTTCTACAAATGCCAACTCAATTATCGTGACAGGAACTTCAACTAAATTTAACGTCGCAAATAGTTTGGGTATCATTTCAATTGGTACTCAAATTGCTATAAATAATGAGATTCGCACAATTAACGCAATTGTCAGCAATACTTCATTGACTGTTTCAAATGTTTTTACAACAAATACATCGGCTCAGACGTTGATTATTATCACATAAATATAACTTATGGCGCTAAATTATACTTCAGAAAAACTCTCATTAGACAGTGCTGAAAGATTTAAAGATTCTTTTAGTGATTCTGATCCGTCTATACAGTATATTTTTATTGGAAATCATACACCGTATTCCAATGAATCTTCACCTTCAAGCATTACTGAAACAATTTCTAGTGAAAAACTGATTTGGGATAACATGTTCGCAGCCAAAAAAGTTACGGCAAATGACGTTGAACTTGTTATACCTAGAGTAAATTGGACAGCAAATACAAAATACCGTCAATATGATGACACAATTATTTTGTCAGATTTAATTACTGGAAACACGACACAAAATTTAAAACCATTTTACGTCATTACATCTGCCAAAAATGTTTACAAGTGCCTATCGAATAACTTTTCATCTAATTCTACAGTAGAACCTACAGGTGATTTTTCAACCTCTAATGGCGCAATTTCAACTGCTGATGGTTATATTTGGAAGTACATGTTTAACGTTAAATCATCAAATAAGTTTTTAAATGTTGATTGGATTCCTACACCAACAAGAAATACACAAACAAGTGATTTATCAGATTATGGTCTTAACGATGCTGGTGTTGTAGAGGGTGAGTTAACAACCGCTGTAATTAGTAGTAATGGTTCAAATTATTTTAATACAAGTGTTGGCGTAACGCCTTTTATTTCGGGATGTTCAATATTAACTGTAGCAAACACAACAAATATTGCTGCCAATATGACAGTTACGGGAACAGGCATACCAACAGGCACTGTCATTTCTGTTCTTGATACACCCAATAATAAGATTACTTTATCATCACCTGCTACTGCAAACGGAGGTGGAAATGGCTCTAATTTATCAATCGCTACAAGAATCTATTTTGATGGTGATGGAATAAATGCCGCTGGATCAGCAACTTTAGCAAATGGTCAAATCTCTAAGATCACAATTACAACAATTGGTACAGGATATTCACGTGCCAACGTTTTAATATTTGGTTCAGGTTCAGGAGCAAATGCTAGAGCAATTATAGCACCAAAATATGGTCACGCTAAAAATCCAGCAAAAGATTTGTTAGCCAAAAATGTAATACTTACAAGTATAATTGGTCAAGTAGATTCTACCGAAAGTGGCTTAATTTCAACGGACACATCTCTTAGACAATTTGGATTACTCAGAAACCCGCATAAATATGGTGAAACAGAAAAAGCAAATAATTCAACAGCTAATTCTGTTGTATCTCAAGTCAGAACATTAACATTAACACCAGGTCCTTCTTATACTTTAAATGAGTATGTGCAACAAACATCTGGCAATAACACTGTAGCATATGGTTTTGTTTATTCACAAACAGCCTCTGCGATAAAGGTCACTCAAGTTAAAGGCAGTTTTGTTGTAGGTCTCTCTGTAACAGGTGTTACATCAGGAACATCAAGAACGTTAGTTGCCTCTACGAATCCTGAATTTGAACCTTATTGTGGAGATATTTTATATGTGGAAAACGTTCAAAAAATAGACAGAGCAGATGGTCAGGCTGAAAACATCAGATTTATTATACAATTTTAAAGGTTAAACATGGCATTAAATTTTAATACAAATCCATATTACGACGATTTTGATGAAGATAAAAATTTTCACAGAATTTTGTTTAGACCTGGCCGTGCGGTACAAGCACGTGAATTGACACAATCACAAACTATTTTACAAAATCAAATTGACCGTTTTGGTAAGCACATATTTCAAGAAGGCTCAAAAGTTACTGGTGGTGAAATATTTGATGAAACAGTAATTTCAGTAAAACTTCAACCTACTTTTAGTGGTAATACAATTAACATTTCCAATTTTAATGGATACTTTGCGTTTTCAACATCCAGCAATGCCGTTTATAAAATCAAAAAAGCAGTAGTTGCCGATGATACTGATCCAAATACCTTATTTTTATCGTTTGTTAAAGGTTCTACCGTAATTAATGGTAATTCAAATGTAACAGTTGCCAATTCGGAAACATTAATAATATATTCAACTGGTGATTTATCATCTTCAAATATCGTAAGTAATGTTATTTCATCGAACACAGAATCTTCGAATACTGGAAGACTTTTTTCTGTAAATGAGGGTGTGTTTTTTACAAATGGTTGTTTTGTAAAAACAGATAAGCAAACAACAGTTATATCAAAATATACAAACGATGCTAATGTAACTGTTGGACTTGACGTTAGTGAATCTATTGTTTCTTCAGTTTCAGACACTTCTTTATTAGACCCAGCAGTTGGAGCATCAAATTATATCGCTCCGGGCGCCGATAGATATAAGATAAACCTTACGTTGACCGCAAAACAAATTAACGTTGACGAATCTATTTCTGATCTTACATCGTCAAACTATATCGAATTAGCCAGATATCGAAATGGTGATTTAGTAAAACAAACTCAAACTTCCGTTTATGCTGTTATTGGTGATACTCTTGCAAAAAGAACACATGATGAATCTGGTAATTATAAAGTAATTGGACTTGATCCAAGAGTTCCCTCTGAAAAATTTAGTGCGAATAACTTGTTTTTCTTTGAAATGAGTCCGGGTAAGGCTTATGTCAAAGGTTATGAAATTGAAACAATAAGTAAAACACAACTTGATATTTTAAAATCACGTGCTACTGAATCTGTCTCTGGCTATGATGTTCCTGCATATTATGGTAACTATTTTCATATTACTTCAGCAAATGGTGAAATAATAAACTTCTCCACTGCTCAAAAACTTGAAATTCACAGTAATAACGGAAACTTTGGTGCTGCTACAAAAATAGCAGAGGCATACCCAAAAAATATTGAGTATGTAAGTGGTAACGGTTCTTCTGCCGTTTATAAATTGCAATTGTTTAATATTGTAAAAACAAGTAATACACCAATTGATTTAGCTAACTGTATTATTGCTAATACTTCTACCTCAGTAAATGGCACATGTAATATTCATTCAAGTTCGATTATTACTCGTTCAATTGCTGGATCATTTGAGAGTGCTAATCCATTAATTAATTTAACAACCTCAACGGGTGTTACACTTGGTATGCGTGTTGATGGCACAGGAATTAAATTTCCAACTTATGTTACCGCTATTAATGGCAATCAAATTACTGTTAGTCAAACTCCAGCAACTAGCAACAACTTACAAACTTTAACGTTTCGTTCAGCTTATTTGGCCGATACGAACTATGATTGTTCGGTTTTTGAGGCGTCTTATGATGTAGTTAAAGAGTTCTCACAGGTTAATTACTACGCCAAACGTGTATTTAAATCAGTTTCATTTACTGCTGGTATAGGATCAGTTCAAACAAATGATGGCACTGAAAGATTTGCAAGTGCTACTGGTGGAAATAAACAAGAAAATTATGCCATTTGTATTCGTACTCCAGGTAGTGCATACTCAAGAGGTCAATGGGTAGATTTAAGTTCAAATACGTACATTAGCATTCCTAGTCCTTCTGTTGGATCTCCAGCCACGTTAAACATTAATCTTGCAGATTCAGGTTTTAACGGTACAGCAGATATTTTAACGACACTTGATATTACCGCAGCAGTAAGAAGAACAAAAACGTTGTCGCAAAATAATATTAAATACTTTACTGTATTAGATTCAGCAAATACTTTTTCTTTGGGCGTTGCCGACGTAATTAATGTTTCGGCAATTTATATTGCTTCAGGTTCTAATACAGCAAATGCCAATGCAAATGTAAACGTAGTTGGAAGTTTTACAGTTGATTTTGGTCAAAGGGATAGTTTTTATGATCATGCTACAATCAAATTAAAAAATGGCGTGACTGTTAACACGGGTAACACTTTGATTATATTTGATCGTTACACTCATTCGGGTATTGGCGCATTTGATACACTATCATATCCAACTTATGATACAATTCCAACGCACACAAAAACAGATGGCACAATAATTGATTTAAGAGACTCAATAGATTTTAGGCCTGTTCGAACAGCAAATGCTTCTTCTAATGTCTATTCAAATCTCTCAATGTCATTTGATTCACAACAAATCGTAGACTCAATTCTTGGTGTTGTTGATACTAATCTCGAATATTATTTAAGAAGAAATGATAAAATTGTATTAACAAAAAATGGCGTTTTTAAATCACTTACCGGAGTTAGTGCATTATCATATCCGCCAATTCCAAATGATGAAGAAGATGCAATGACTTTGTATACTTTATCAATTGATCCTTACACATATACCACAAGTAATGTAAAAATAAAAGCAGAAAATAACAGACGATATACAATGAAAGATATTGGCGCAATTGATAATCGTTTAACTAAAGTTGAATATTATACTGCTCTTAATCTTTTAGAAAAAGATATTGCGTCTACGACTTATTACGATGATCAAGATAATCAGTTATTTAATAATGGATTTGTTGTAGATTCATTTAGAGGTCATAGCACTGGTGACGTATTTAATACAGATTATAAATGTTCAATTGATTATGACAATGAAATACTAAGACCGAGATTTGAAAGCAACGGCACTTCTTTTACAATTTCAAGCAACACTCTTTCAACAACTGGAAATCTTGTTACGTTAACTTATACTTCAGTGCCTTATATTACTCAAAATATTGCTTCCGAAACAGTTAACGTTAATCCATTTAATGTTATTGGTTTTATTGGTTCTGTCAGACTTGAAAAAACAGCAGCAAGTTGGGTGGATTTTTCTACACGACCTGATGTTGTAGTTAATGATGATAAAAATTTAGACAACTTTGTTTACTCAGATAATTTTTCTGGATCTAAGTGGAACGATTGGATATCTCTTAGTTTTGCAGATCAAACTAATATTGTTTACACATATTATTCTGAGTCTGGTAAAAAACTTCAAACAACATCAGATGCCAGAGTAAAAGCATCAGATACTAAGATAATTGAAAATAAACTTTTAGTTTATAATGCTAATACTGCTTTGAATTTTGAATTATTTGGAATGCGGCCAAACACACGAATAACAGCATATTTGGATAAAATTAGTATTAGTGGGTACCTAAGAACATTTAATACTTCAACATCAAGTTATACAACTGAACAATTAACTACAAATAGTAACGGATATGCTAAAGGTAAATTGTTTATTCCTAATGATGAGTATTATAAATTTACTGTAGGAAAAAATCATCTGTTTTTCTGTGATGATATTTTTAATACAAAAACTGCTACAACACTTGCAGAAACCTTCTTTTATTCCGCAAACCCACCTGTGCAAAAAGCTGCAAGTGTACCTATTAGAACTAATCCTATCATTGAGGTAACTGGTCCAACGATAGGATCTAATACAAGTATCAATAATGCGCCCACAGCGGTAGAAAGTTTTTATATTGATGTGGGTGGGTATAATTCTCATACAACTGTGACATCAATTGCCATAACTGCTGCTTCAGGTGCTAGTGGTGAAAGATTGGGTGGAACAACTGATTGGAAAAGTGCAGTAAGAGATGCAACCGGCCAGTCAACATACACACCGGTTTCTCAGGCTACCGCAACTAATAATGTTACTGGATCAAGGGCTGCCCCAGCAGCAACTTCTACCACAGTTTCGGGTACCACAACTGCTGTCGCTTACATCGATAAAATGTACAGAGAAGTTTTAGGCAGAGCACCAGATTTGGCTGGTATGAACTATTGGACTACAGTTGCGGCAGGTGGCGCATCATTAGAATTTATAGGTGCTGCTTTTGTAAATGCCGCAAAAGCAGGTTCAGATTCAAGTGATAGACAAAACGCAACAAAAAACTGTGGAATAGGCACTGATCCAATTTCACAAACTTTCTTTGTAAATCGTTTCACTAATCCAGATGGTATTTTTGTATCGAATATTGAAATCTATTTTGCTACAAAAGATAATTCTGGTATACCTGTCACTCTTGAACTACGACCAACTGTAAATGGTTTTCCAGCCTCTGAAAAAATTATTTCAGGCTCACAAGTAACATTAAATCCGTCAAGTGTTAATTTACCCACAAATCCTAACATTCCAGTGGCAACAGTTTTTACATTTGATAATCCGATTTTCTTAGAACCTGGTGAATATTCATTTGTTATAAAAGCAAATTCTGATGAATATACTGTATACATTGGCACAATTGGACAGCAAAGGCTTGATGGTGTAGGACCTATTGTATCTCAACCATACATTGGTTCTTTCTTTAAATCACAAAATGCATCCACATGGACACCAGAACAAAATAGCGACATTTGTTTTATTTTAAGACAGTGCAAATTTGTTACAAACACAACTCAACAAGTAATTTTAACGCCAGTTAATTTTGGATATGATCAAACTTATGATCTTGCAAGAGTTAATATTCCTTATGAAACATTGTCTTCTTCTGCAAATGTTATGTTTGAATTAGCATCAAAAGCGAATTCTTCAGGAGCAATGAGTAATTATCTGAATATAATACCTAACTCAAATATTATTTTTGATCAAAGAAAAATTATTAATACTTCGTCTGATGCAAATGTAAGAGTTAAAATGATAACTTTAAACTCAGACGTTTCTCCATATTTTGATGCGTCACGTTCAAGTTACACTGTAGTAAAAAATTTATTAGATAGTTCTTCTTCGGCAAATGTGACTTCATTTCCAGAAACATTATCATCTGGCGGTGGAGCATTGTCTAAGTATATTTTAAGAAAAGTTACATTAAGTGAAGGATTTGATGCTAAATCTTTAAGAGTTTATTTACAACAAAACTTGCCGCAAGGTTCATCAATTGAAGTTTATTATCGTGTGCTTTCGGCAACTGATTCGGATAAAATTGAAAATAAACCATTTACTTTAATGACACAAACTGGCGTTTCTTCGACTAATCAAAATTTAGCTGAGTATTATGATTATGAATACAAAGCCGATGCGATTAGTTATACATCTGGTGCAGTAACATATACAAACTTCAAGACGTTTGCAATTAAAATTGTGTTTTACTCTACTAATCCAGTTAATGCTCCAACGGTTAAGAATCTAAGAGTGATTGCATTATCATGATGCATAAAGTAAAAGATCATAATAATCTTCGAAGAGATCCTTCGAATCAAGCAATACTAAATGTAGATAGAGAAAGATTGTCGGAACATAGAAACAAGAAACAAATAAAAGACAATATTGAACATCTAAACGAAGAAATTGCCTCTTTAAAGAGTGACTTTCAAGAGATAAAACTATTGTTACAGCATATTGCAAATAGAGGATAGAAATGCCAGCCAATATTAATCAGGTAACAACCGCGAATACTTTTCAACAATGGCTTATTGCAACTCAAGATTTAATTTCAGTTGCAAATAATCTTACCAATGGTGTAGGTGGTACGTTCTATGCGAATACTGATTTTGTTGTTGGTGGCGATCTCACTGTAACAGGTAATATTAAACTTGATGATGCTGGCTTCAATGACATTAACGTTGCTGGAAATGTTTATGCTAGTGGTTACGTTTTCTCATCAGATGCTAATGTAAAATCAGGAGTTACCACATTTAAAGTTACGAATTCTGGCGCTTCATCTTATCTTTTTGATCAATATTCAGGTGGAAATCCAGACATTTATTTACATCCTGGTCAAACTATATCTTTTAATATTAATGTTGCGGGTCATCCATTTTTAATAAGACAGTCTTCAGGTGGCACATTATATAATGTTGGACTTACTCATGTTTCAACAACTGGAGTTGTTTCAATAGGTTCAGATGCACAAGCAAAAACAACGGGAACTTTGATCTGGAAAGTACCATTTAATTTGATTAATAACACTTATGTTTATCAGTGTCAGAATCATTCGGGAATGGTAGGTAATTTAATTATTCAAAACACGGTTACTGCTGCTTTTGCGGCCGCAAATTCAACAACGGCTGACGCATTGGCTTTTGCAATAGCTTTAGGATAGAATAAATACAGTATTAAAGGAATACTCAAAAATGGCGAATACTTTTAAAAATCAAACACTCAAGGCTGCTGGAACTACGGCTCAAAATGTTTATACGGCCAACACAGGTGTACAAGCAACTGTGATTGGTATGACGATTGCTAATATTACAAACTCACCAATTTCAGCAAATGTTATTTTGAGTGGTGGTACTATTACCGACAATGTCTATCTTGTTAAAGATGCGACAATTGCTCCTGGTGGTGCATTAGTTCCAATTGGCGGCGATCAAAAATTAGTGTTAGAGGCAGGTGATTATTTACAAGTAAATACGTCAGTTGCTTCTTCTGGTGATGTAATTGTATCGGTTTTGGAGATTACCTAATGGCCTATATTGGCAACAATCCTGAAGTCAATGTTTTTACTGCTAAAGTAGATAAGTTTAGCGGTACTGGTGCTTGTACTCAGTTTACTTTGTCGAGAACTCTTGATGATGCTAACGCTATTATCGTTGTAGTTAATAGTGTACTACAGACACCGATTGCCTCATATAATGTCTCATCAGGTGTTGTAACGTTTACTGAAGCGCCTTCTTTAGGTACAGAAAACATTTTGGTGAACTATACTTCACCAATTACACTAACATTTAATCAAGTTTCTTCAAGTCAGATTTTAGCAAGTGCCGTTGGTACAACACAGTTAGCAGCAAACTCAGTTACAAGTGATAAGATTGCTCCCGGTACTATCAGTAGTAATAACATTAACGTAGGCGCTATTACAGGCAATCTTATCGCAAATAATGCCGTTTCGGGAAATAATATCGTATCACCTCCCGACATCTTTGATGATGCATTTTTGTTTGGTGGAATGTAAAAAGGAAAATTTAAATGGCAAGAACATATAAAATATTAGGACAAAGAAATCCATCAGCCAATGTGCTATCTACTTTGTACACTGTTCCTAATGGAAATTCGGCTATTCTTTCGTCAATTACAATTGCGAATCTGGATGAGGCTGCGGCAAATGGTGCTGCTTTTAGAGTTGCTGTCAACACGGCAAATGCTGCGGTATCTAATGCCAGTTATCTTGCGTATAGTGTAAATGTGCCAGGCAGAGATACTGTAACGCTCACACTTGGTGTGACACTCAATGCAGAATCAATTGTATCTGTCAATGCGAATAGTTCGCTGTTAGCGTTTTCTGCTTTTGGAACAGAAATCTATTAAGAATGAGTCTAAAAAGATTCAGTCTTTCCAATCTATCTAACAGAAAGACATCTCAAAATAAGTTTACCTTAAACAGAATAAGTTTAAGACGTTTTCCGTTTCCCTCAACTTCTTTAGTAGCTAATTACGTTGAGGATGTATTTTCAACGTATCTTTATACGGGTAATGGAACGGGACAAAAAATCAACAACGGAATTGAACTTGGTTCTTCCACTGGAGATGGTGGAAGCATTTATTTTGATGGTACAGGAGACTACTTAACTTTTGCTGATAATCCATCATTAGAACTAGGATCCAGTGATTTTACTTTAGAAATGTGGTTAAACAGTGCTTATGGGACAGGAAAATATGTACCAATATGCAAAAGTGGCACTACAGTATATAATCCTTTTGTTATCTATATTGATGGCACTTCAAATATAGCGTTATACATTGGTAACGATTCGGCGACATGGCTTACCGCAGGTTCTCTTAACGTTCCTGTATTGACGAATCAGTGGAGTCATGTTGCTTTTTGTAGATCGGGCAACACCATACGAGCATTTTTGAACGGTGAATTGGTCGACACTCTTGCTTTTTCTTCTGCCGTACCGAATAATGGCAGAGATTGGTACATTGGAACAAGAAATTACGGATCAACAACTAGTCAAGGATTTAATGGTTATATTTCCAACCTAAGATTAGTTGTTGGAACAGCACTTTATACAGCGTCTTTCACTCCAAGTACAAGTCCTCTTACGGCCGTTGCAAATACTCAGTTACTAATAGGTCAGTCACCTAGCCCGACAACGGATTATTCAATCAATGCATTTACTGCCAATGTAGTAAATGCTGTAGAATCAATAACTGGACCGTTTCCCTCTGGCGCTTCTGATGGTGGTTTAGTTTGGATTAAAAGTCGTTCACTCGGAAATAGGAATCATGCTTTATATGACACAGCTAGAGGTACTACGTATGAGTTAGCGTCAAACTTAAATATTACACAAAACACAGAGTCAAGAGGTCTTACTTCTTTTAATAATGACGGGTTTACCCTTGGTGACACTTCACAAATAAATCTAAACAATCAAAATTACGTCTCATGGACTTTCCGCAAACAGTCGAAGTTTTTTGACGTTGTTACTTATACGGGGAATGGAACTAATCGTACTATTGCTCACAGTCTTGGCTCTGTGCCGGGGTGGATCATCGTCAAGCGCACAGATACAACCGGCGCATGGGCTGTGTATCACCGCAGTCTTGCTAATACTGAATATTTGGTGCTGAACACCAACGCAGCAAAAGCGACAGGCGCTACTTACTGGGACAGCACCACCCCGACATCGACAGTTTTTTCGCTTGGCACAGCAACGGATGTAAATGCAAATGCCGGAACCTACGTCGCCTATCTTTTCGCCCATGACGCAGGTGGTTTTGGCCTGACTGGGTTGGACAATGTGATTAGCTGCGGGAGCTATACGGGGACAGGAGTTGCTGGTAACACGATTACGTTGGGTTATGAGCCGCAGTGGATTTTAATTAAAAGCGCCAGTGGCAGCAGTAGTTGGGTTTTATATGACACTATGCGCGGCCTACCAATCGGAACAGGTGATAAATACCTACACCCAAATGCGGCAACAGCAGAAACAGATTCGAACGCAATAGATTTAACGGCGACAGGGTTTTCTATGATCGCAACCTCAGCTGCATGGAATGCTTCCGGCGTAACCTACATCTACATCGCCATCCGTCGCGGCCCGATGAAAACACCGACGAGTGGTACGAGTGTGTTTACGCCTGTTTCATACACAGCAACGACAACAACCTCCAACGACACGGGATTCGTCAATGATTGGGCGTGGTTCTGTAATTATGAGTCGAATTCCAATTGGTATAACTATGATCGGTTGCGCGGTGATTTGAAATATCTTTTCTTTGATGGTGATGTCGCAGAAGCTACAGCAACAAATGGGGCAAAATTCGACCGACAAAATGCTGCTTACTGGACTGGTTCTGATATCCGAGGAAATACCAACGGGCAGACTCACATAAGTTATTTTTTTAGCCGCGCACCCGGCTTCTTTGATGTGGTGTGCTATACGGGGACGAGTTCAAATAGAACAGTCACGCACAACTTAGGTGTTGCACCTGAGTTGATGATTGTAAAACGCCGTGACTCAACAGGTAATTGGTCTGTTTATGTTGCATCTGTTGGTGCAACCATGGTGACTTATCTTGACACAGCCGCACCAATCAATGGCCCTAATTATTGGAACAGCACAGCACCAACAAGTAGCGTTTTTTCTCTTGGCATAGCATCCGATATAAAC
>Ga0194115_10001648_pt1 | contig 27978 bp, 14 predicted proteins | sample TA2MahsurfametaG_3_FD_148656 | JGI IMG/M metagenome (GOLD analysis project Ga0194115, IMG submission 148656) | Freshwater microbial communities from Lake Tanganyika, Tanzania - TA2015002 Mahale S4 surface | ecosystem: Environmental > Aquatic > Freshwater > Lake | place: Tanzania: Lake... | reverse complement strand
CTTTTTCAACTTTACGTGTAATTGTGTAATCAAATCCATCAATATCAAAAGTTATTACACCCTTTGCACTTTTCTTATTTTGATTGATAATATTAGCTACTTTCTTATCATTTTTAGAAGTTGTATTGAAAAGAGTATAAAGGGCAGAATCAATTACACTTGACTTACCACTATAGTTCTTCCCAAAAATACCAACGATTCCATTCAGATTAGAAAAGTTAATTTGATTTCCTTCGCCATAATTGAAAAGGTTATCCCATTGAAGGTGTTTTAATTTCCAATTTACATTACGAGAAACATCTTCGTGTTCAGATGCAGTTGTATTGTATTTCTTGTTTAATTCCAAGATTTGATTCACAACACTCTCTGAGAGATTAAAAGGTTTTAGATATTCTTTTATCAAAGTTTGCTGAACGTTTATGTCACGCAGATTCTCTTTCAGAAGAAGTTGTTGTTTGCCTACAGAAGCATTTACATATTTATTTAGAAATGCAATGCTTTCTGGTTTATATTTTTGTTTTGCTAACTCTGCTGCTTTCTTGCTAATTTCTGATGAATGATTCGATAAAGAAATGATTCTAAGTCTACAACCTTCTGGAACATTTATATCTGGTAAGGAACCATCTTCCAATAGTTCTACAGAAATAAATGGTTTTGGGTTTGGTAATTGAATGTGTTCTACATCAAAATCATTCTTTTCTCTAATGTCCCAAAGTAAAAACCCTTTATCATTACTTTCCGCATGGTTCTGTTGGATAAGAGCGCCGGAATAACGAACTTTACCCAATTCGTCCAAAGCTTGATTAGTTTTATGAATGTCGCCCAAAAGAGCATAATCAAACACAGATAGATTAGATACTTCAATATCCCCGTGGTCCATAGTCCAACCAAGGTCTGTTTTTACCCCAGCAACTGACCCGTGATAAAGACCAACACTAATTCTATTTGGGTTTGGCTTTAGGTTCCAATTGTCTGGATCAACCATTGAAAGAACATGGAAGTCAATATCTCCAACTTGGAATACTTCGGACTCTTTGTGATAGTGAATATTAGAATTTTGTAGTGCATTTACGATTGGAGTAATTGCATCAACATTGGAAAGATTATTGAGATTTAGGTCATGATTGCCAACAATAATATGTAGTGGTGCAATCTCCGCAAGTTTAGTAAAAAACTTAGCGGTCATATCAAAGTATGCTGGGGAAAGTTGTAGCTTAGTATGGGCAGTATCGCCAGTATTGATAATTATGTCTGGTCTAATATCAACCAAACGAGAATATAAATTATCAAAAACCTTATTATAAACATCATGATATTTAAAATTCCGAATATGAATATCAGAAATATGTGCAATTTTCATTATACCGCCAATAGTTGACTTTCAAGAATCCAATCATCGTTTATTGGTAATGCCTCCAATTTTCTTTTATTGAATTCTTCTTTTGTCATAGTTCCAACATCATCATAACCACTTACATCAATCTTGTAAATCTCTAAATCATATTCAATTAACTTATCTACAAGACTACGAGCTTTCTTTTCTGCATCTGGGTCAAGGGCAATATATAGGGTTGGATCGTTGAAAACTATCTTTCTAAATAAGGTAGAATTTTCATTTAATGTTGAGCCAAGAAGTGGTATTGCATTATCGCATTTAACCGCATCAAATACGCCCTCTACAAGCGTTACGTCTTTACCCCAATCAAGATATAACTCATTAAAACAAATGTCCTTGGAAGCCTCTGGGTTGAGGTATTTGGGCCATGCATCAACAATAGAGCGAGCAATATAATAATTGCAATTTCCATCCAAGCTAAAGGAAGGAACAATTACTCTGTTTTCATATTGACCGCTTGAACAATAGCCCATTTTCCATTTTAATATATCAGTCTTTGTAAGCCCTCGGTCATAAAGATATCGAAGTGGTGCAAGTGATGTTTTAGGAAGATTCTTATTTGCGAGAGAAACAAATTCTTTTGGTAAATCTATAAGTGTTTCTTCTACCTTTGTATTGTCGTCAAATATAGAATCAAGTTCTGTAATATTCAAACGACCAGTAAGCCTATCCCATTCAAGAAGAATAGATGCAGAAACAAACTTTTTGATAAGTCGTCGTATATTATTTCCTTTTACATCACAAACCCAACATTTATATTTGTTCGTATTTGTGTTAATTGAAAATTTATTTTTATGATGTTTACAAAATGGGCAAAAGAATAAAAGTTCATCTTTTTGTCTTTTGCAATCACCAAAAGCAATTTTTAGAATTTCAACTTTGTTCATTTTGATTTTACTCGTTGTATATATTGTTCCATTATACTATCACGGTTCTCATCACTTGTAAACCAAAGCCAAGCATATGTTGAAGTTATGTGAGCAATTCTTTCTTTTATTCTTGTTATTTCGGCCTCAAGCCATTTTAAATGTTTTTTTGTTGGCTCTGGTAACTCTATCCCCAATTCTAAAGCTATTTGCGATAATTCATACCAATTTTTATTTTCTGCGGCATTTTTCGCTTTTAAAAACATTTGAGTTTTTTTATGTTTTTGTTCAACAGTTTCACCTTCTGTAAAAGTGTCTGGGTGAGTAAGTTTAATTATTTTTCTAAAAAGGCTATGAATGTCTGGGTCTTGTTCTTCTTTTTCAAACTCTAAAATTTGATTGCTTACTGCTTGAGATTGTTGTTCGACCCTTTCTTGGAATTCATAAGGTGATGTTCTGCTTAACTCAGTATTAAACAAAATTTCTACTGGTTTTGGTTTTTCTACATTAAAACCAAATTTTGGAGCAAGTTCATAAAATGATTCTTTAAATTCTTCTTGTGCATCTTTGAAAACATCTTCATGATAATCTAAATCTGCATAATGATATTTAAGTTCAAGTATAAGCTTTTCTTGTTTCTTCTTTATATGTTTGAAGTTCATACACTAAGTAGATGTTCAACACCATATAATGCTATAACAACTGCATCTGCTCTATCATCTGTGCCGGGTAATGGATTTCCGTGTGCTGTCATATCATACTTAAAAGTATCAAATTTATTAGAAACCCATTCGATAATTGTATTTTTAACTTCTTTTTCTTTTAAACCTTTAGGTATTTTTATTCCAAGCTTTGAACGTGCTGAACGGACGTTAACCATATTTGCTTGATGTTCAAATACCTTGAATACAGTATAAGAACACATACCATTGAATCTTTGAAGTTTTGCCATTGTTTGTGCGGTTGTTTTCCCGCCTCCAAATGCAACAAATGGTTCTTCAATAAACACATCTGAAATAAAATAATACTTGTTTAATTTTAAAAGTTTATTTTCAAACAATTGTGCTTTTTCTTCAAGTGAATTACCGTCTTTAAATTTGATTACCTCGCTGACAACAATATTTTTGTCAGAATCTATAACAGCAATACCAATTTTTGACGTACTTATATCTACGCCTAAATAATAAATTTTAGTAGTCATTTATTCCTTTATAGATCTATTTTTATCTTAAATGTTAGATCTCTATCTTGTGTCTTTTTTACTGGTTTAGCTAATTTGGCGACACCTATTAAATTCTTAGAATCATCATAAATATTGATTTTAGTAATGAATGTAGTTTTTTCTAAATATGATTCTGGGTCATTGTAAGAGCTTGATACAACATTTGCTGGTAATCTAAACTTATTTTCTATGAAAACATTACTACCAGTTTGAGCATTCGTGTTATACTGATAGTCAATGAAGGTTGGATTGTTTGAATTATTAAGTTCGCCTCTTTTAGCATGTGCAAAAAAGGTCATTACAGGGACTTTATGCACACCACTAAATGTAATATCAAAACTAGAAGATGGCAAACTTCCAGAGTTATAAACTTCACTTCCTTGCATTCCAGCACCAAAAACGGTCCATGAACCGCTTACAAGGTTTGATGGGTCAGATAGATAATCCGCCTTTGGTGAAAGTCCCCAACTTCCTGTTAGGAGAATAAAACCCTCTGTGTATAATACAACACCAGCAACAGAGCCAGAACCATTAGAACCAGATGGACCAATTTGTATTAGTTCTCCATTCTTATTTTTATCTTGCAACTGTCCAACTAATGTACCAGATACATAAAAAGATAAATCAACAGTACCTTTATTAATTTTACTTCCATAAAATATTGAAGGAATACTAATCAAATTTAGTTCTTGTGTTGATTTGTCTCCTAATGAAGAAGAATAAGAAAAGTGATTACTTAAATATAAATAATAGTTTAATGTATTTGTTAATGCGTTTATTCTTGTTCTTGGACTGTTTATTGTATAAAAATCTCTACTAATTGAAGCACTTAAAGGATAAGAGCCAGTTACAACATCGCCATATGAAAAGTCGCTATTAAAAGCGGTGGTAGATATTGTTTTAAAAGTTGTTAAGCTACCTTCTTTCGTTACAAACGGATAAATCAAACCAGTAGAGCCAGAAGATCTATCAACATTAAGTTCATATAAACTTATGTGACCTAAAGGAATATTACCGACATTATCCGTAAAAGCACCAGATACTTGTACTTTTTTATCTAAGTGAGTCTTACCATCATAAATAAAGAAGTTAGTTTTAGGATTAAACTCGATTTGGTTTACAAATAATTCGTTTTGATTAATCTTCTTTATTGACATAGTACATTAGTAATCTAATCTAGTACGAATTGTAAGCTCAGTATCAACAGTTTTCTTTAATGGTTCTGAAACTTTGGCAACTGCCAAAAGTTCATTATCTGCTGAGTAAAGCCCTACGGTTGTAATATAAGCTACAGGTGGATCTGTTGCTTCTTCTTTAACAACTATTTGGCTAGAACTAAGGTAGGTTGGATTAGATGAATAATTAAATTCATTTGAAAAAGCACGGCAGAAATAGATGGTTGAATTTAATTCTGTTGTATTGTTAAATTGAATATTTTGAATTCTATTTCTGAATGAGTCTGCAATAGTTTGTATAGTTGAGCCGCTTAACGTTTGATCCAAGGTTGCAGTACCAGACATAACAGTTGCAGATGGGAATACAGATGCCGTTAACACAACCGCACCAGCTTGGTAATAAACGTGTCCAACTATATCTCCTGTACCAGCAGAATTGGTATACAAAAGACCATAATCTCCTGCTGGGGAATTTGTTCTATAATCTGTTACACCAGATGCATCACGTATTATTAATGCTCCACCAGCGAAAGGAGAAGCATAAGCAGAACCAGTACCAACAGAAATTTGAAAAGAACCTTTCTTTATCTCATCTTTTACAAGCAAACGAGCAAAAGATAAAAAGAAAAGTTCATTCATTATTGAACCAGTACCATGGTTTCCGTCTTGGTCAAATTTTTTTATATTACTACCAGTATCATATCCAACTAATATTTGAGCAAATTGATTATAGATATTAATTTTTTTGGTTGTAGCTACAGAATTACTTTGACTTAAAGCAGACCCACTTGAAATATGACCAAAAGTAATGTCAAAAATATGATTAGCAGAAGAACTTAAATAAGGATAATCATAAACGGATTGAAATAATTGATGTGAATAATTTTGAATATTTAAATCACTATATGTACCAGATACTATTGTTCCAGTTATAGGAATAGCTTCGTGCAAAAGGGTTCTAGTATTTGCTATATCTGCTGAAGTGAAATTTTTAAATGTTGTAGCCATTTATGTTACCTTTAATTATGGTTTATATTTTACAAATCTAACGGGTATTGTTAGTGAAGAACCTGTAGTTACGCCTCTAACAACGATGTTTGTGTCAATGTAATAGAATGTGTCAGCTTGCCCAGAAGGAGGAGAAGAGTCTTCACCACCTAATTTGGTAAACAATTCTGTTCCTGTTTTGAGAGCATTAGTAATTTTCAACAAGAAGCTAAGGGTTGTACCAGTTGGCCCAAAAAATACTTGGTCAGTACTGTCACCATTAGAATTTGTTATAATATAGCTTATAAAATCTCCGCCATTAGAAGCTTCAGAAACAAAATAAGTAGCTATATTATCATCATCGATAAATGAAGGTGATAGTGCCGTATTACCATCCCTTGCAGCAACTAAAGAAGCTAATCTATTATCAATCATTATCATATATTGTGATTCATATAGACCCGCTGACTTTAAATCGTTTCCAGTATCATTAGGAGTCAATCCAATGTTTGAATCAATACCTTGGTCAAGTTTAATGCCATTATTAGCATTTTGAGAAGGTAATACACCATTTAACTCCCGCCGAAGTGCGGGTAGATCATAACTTTGTGTTATGCTTGAATCATCGCATCTTACAACAAAATTGCCATTTATAACATTTGCTCCAACAAAATTTGCATTATTATTATTTAATTTTGTAGTGTTTAATTTTAATATTGGCAAATAAAATAAATTAGTTTTAGATATTGATAGAAGAGGATATTTTAAGACAGAGGTATTGTTAGTGAATGCTTCAAAGACAGGCATTTGAAGAATATCTAAATCGTAGTAAGCAGAACCAGAAGCATTTGTTTTGTCATAAAGGCCATAGTTTACTTCATCATCGCCAAAAGCAAACTTTGTAATCTTAAATGAACCATCGCCTCTTGCCAAGCGTAGTCTACCAGTATCAGTAAGAACTGCATCTAGTATGATATCGCCAGAATTATCTAAAAACGCCATTTTTATAACCTCTTATTAAATAGTCTCAATTATTTTTTTTGTAAAGTTTAAGTTTATATCAAATGCTTTTCCACTTTCTTTGGAAATAACTCTGATTTTAAAAGTATTACCCCAAAACCCATTATCAATTCCTAGTTGTGAATTTCCACTTTCGTCAAATGTTAATTGTTGTTGTATAATAGCAGGGTCTATACTTAAATATTTCTTAAATGATTTTTCCATATTTATTTTTTGATTTTGGTCGAAATAATATGGAGCTATTATTGGATATATTGCACCATCATTGTTTATTATTTTAACTTCAAATATATCAGTTGGATTTGAAATATTACCATGTACATCGACACTTCTAAAGGTATAATAATATTTTTTATTTTGTTCCAATGTTTCAACAATAGAAGTAGACGTATTCCCATTTAGTAAAATTATATTATTTAAAGAATTAGAAAAATCCCTATATGATTTTGGTCTGGTAGAAGATTTAAATACTTGAATAGATGAAATATCGGTTACAGTTTGAAATAAAATTTCTTTTTTGTCTGGTCTTTGCTTATGCCTAACTTTTACAAAATATTGTTTGTCAGACTCTGAAATAATAATTGGGGCACTTTTAATTGTTGTATCTTGTGTGTTAAACAAGAACAACAATCTATTTGGAGAACCAATATAGGGTACAATATTAACGTCAATTGGAGTCGGAGGGTCATCAACTACTACAGCATTATCGGTAAATAAATTATTCTTGTAAAAGAAATAATTTTGTGTTGTAGTGCATGTTAATGAAATTGGTACTTGTACATTTGAATAGTCTATATTTACTTCTTCAACACCAATAGCGGAATTAATCAAATCTTCAATATTCGTATAAGATGATTTGTAACTATAATTTATTTGCTGTACTAAGTTTAAAATATCAATATCGTATCTATAAATTTTATCATAAATTACTTGAGTATCAATATATGAGATATCAGAAATTTTACTATTTCTTGGAATGAATATATTTTGTATTGTATTGTTATTAACTTTTTTAGAAATTTGGAAAGCAATAGGTGAACAATTTATATAATTATTGTTTAATATTGTATCTAACGTTAAACTTGATTCTATAGATGAATGAAGTGCAGAAGTTATTTTTAAATATTCAAATAATGAAAATGAACTTTTATTTGAGTTATAAATTTTTCTTGTCTTATCAGTTAAAAACAAGTTTAAATTAGGATTTGGATAAAATGAATATGATTCTTCAAATTTTAGAACTGAATCATACTCAACCCCTTCTATATCACGATTGAACACTTTGTTGTTTATTATTAAGTTATATAACGAACCATCTAAATCAATATAAGCGTCAGGGTCAGTTGTGGGCTGTTTAATAATTTCATCTGAGCTAACATAGAAATTAAAATTGGTTTTTTGAGTAGCAGGGGATAAATAATTATTGGTAGCTAAAATATTTAATTTATGATTTTCAAGTGCTTGGATTATTCCATCTGCGTAATAATTGTTAAACTTTAAATCTATGTTGTATGGAAAATTCTCGGAGGATAATGTTACATTTTCTATATTTGTTAATTCATCATCCAACAAAATATTTCTTATATTTGGTAATGAAGTAATTTGTTCTGCTGTTAACGAAGATAGTTTACTGATTAAATCAATATAATATTTATCACCCAAAACAGTTTCTTTTGTAACATCAACTAATCCATTTAATGTTACAACCTTTTCTGCTATTTTTTGGCTTTGGTCATTTAAATATAAGTCTGTAATATAATAATTTGGAATTACACTTTCTCTTCTTAATGATGAAGAAAAATAAGTTTCATATTTTTGGATGTACTGGTTGTATTCAGAAGATAAGTTATAAGATAAATAATCCCCATTCCTAGAAGAAATGTTTTTTTCACTATGCTTGTCTTGTTGATATTTACAATAATAAAACTCACCACTATCTTGTAATAACTTGTTTATTGTATCTTTAAAAACATAATTGAATAAAAGAGTCAATAAACTTAAAGTATAAACATTTTCAATATCATCAAAAATATATTTGGAAATAAAATTATATAAAGTTGTATTATTAATTGAAATATTAACGTTTTCAAATTTTGATACTTTACTAGTACTTTCTAATTTTGTAATTTCTAAAGAAAATAAATCTTTAAACGGAAATGGATAAGAGTTTTTATCAATTGGGTCTTCGTTTGAGTTGAATAGATAAATTATTTTATTATTTAATAAATCTGTATCAAAAACGTAATAATTTCCAATTATTGACCTTATTGGGTCATCTATCTTTGAAGCTAAAAATAAAGATTTAATTAATGCAGAAAAATTTGCATAATCAGCAACTAAATTTTTATATCCATTAACATTTGATTTATTAAATGTTACAGCACCAGAACTATCTGTAAAGTACTCATATATTTTTGCTTTGATTTGTGAACCAATTGTACTAATATTTGAATACAATTGATTACCATTTACGGTAGTTACAGAACTAGGGTGATAATAAGTATTTTTCATATTTCTCTATTAAATAGTAATTATTCTATATTCATTTGCTATCTTTGGCGCAATATTATTTTTGGAATATAAGTCGCCAGATATCATATAAGAAGTCCTTATAAAATAAGTTCCAGATAATCCTAAACTTTGCTCAATAACTTTCCATTTTAGAGTATTGTTCTCAAATGTTAAATATTCAAGCTGCGATTTTGGAAGTAAATCTTCTGGTGTCGTACTTAAATTGGTGGCAACATTAAATATAAATTCTTCTTTAGGCAAATTTGAACTTTGAATGGATTCATTAATTGTTTTTTTAGCTTTGAAATTTTTCAAATCATCTTTTGGATTAGACATTCCGAAAGTTTCAGTAGGGAAAGGCACATTAAAAGAAACTGATGTGGTACTTCCAAATGAGTTGTTCAATAATTTATTAGAACTCCTTTTTTTGTTAATTGATACTTTTCTTTTACCATTTGTATTTGATGTGTCTATTTCAAATTTTGTGTTAGTTTCTTTTAAGATCAAACCTTCTGATTCATTGTAGTTGAATGATAAATCATATTCATTAGAAAAAGGTACAAGAGAATTTGCTGTTGCAATAACAGAATTTTTTAATAAATAACTTGTTTGATTTGTTGATTTAATGTTTTCTTTCTTTAAAGTATATGAGCCAATTTTAATATCATTGAATTTGTTGTAAACAACACCCATACTTTCCTCACCAGCAGGAGTCGCCTCGGTTGCGTTTATTCCCGATAAGATATCAGAAGATAACGTTTCTATTTCAACACTTGGAACTACTTCAAATTTAATTGAATCAAATTTTTTATAATATATTACATCTGCAATATTAAGTTGAGAAAAAATATTTCCAATTTCAACTAATACTTTATTAACAAATGAATAAAAATCAATATATACAAAAATTGTTGACCTTTCTATATCTAACAAATTTTTTATTTTTGTTATTTGGTCTGGTTTTACATCAAAAGTTGAGAATAAATTTAACAAAGATATAAAATTATCTACAAACAAATTTACTGTATTTTTTAATTGTGAATTATTAGAAATTATAAATCCTCGTTCAAATTTACCAGTTTTAGCATCAGAAATCATTGGATTATCTATACACACAATTGATTGAATTTGAGAATATATTTGTATTACACGGTTATAAACACAAGAAGAATTAGTATCGTTTAAGAAGAAATATTTTAACATAGGGTCGGAAAATATAATTTCAAATTCATAATTAATCTTAGTGCTAGATTCTGGACAGTTATCCATAAATGATATTACCATATTATTTTCTAATGTAACATGATAACGTGCATCTACAGAACCAGACCTAATTATTTCATCTACAGAAAGAGTGAAACTACCAACTTGATAAATCGTATCTGATGTAGAATATTTTTTGGTGATATTAACCACTATTGGTTTACGTTTTAAAATAGCTAAAATATCTTCGGTAAATAATCCATAACTCTTTTTTAATGCAGAAAAGTTTTCAATAAACGATTTAATATTAAAAAGTGTATATAATCTTACTTTAGTATTTTCTGAATTAAATGATGGATATAAATCAAAGAAATATTGTTTTTTACTTGGATTTGAATTTATAATATCAAAATTAATTAAACCAATATTTGGTAGTAATGTAAAAAGATTATTTTTAAATTGTGTTAAATCTCTCATATCCGTAACAACATTGTTTACTTGTACGAGGTTATTATTCATAATTTGATATAAGTGTATTTCATTATCAAATTTAGAAATTATATTACCTAATGTATCATATGAAATAGAGTTATCATCTGCAAAAGATTTAAAATCAACATATGGGAAAAATACCAAACCCATATCTGGTGTTGCTTTAATGTCAGAAAAAAAGAATTCATAAGTACCAGAATATTCACCAGTTACTTGGTCTTGTTCAAGAAAATCAGTAAACTCAGATAAACTAATTACTTTTGTTTGTTCTGCATCCCTAAACAAACTTGCCAATGATTCATCTGGTGATTTAGGATTAAAGTTTTGTTTTGCCGTTTTAATAATAGAGTTATCAGTAACTAATGCAACTATAATTTTTATATATGAAAGATATTGGCTATCTGATAGTAATTGATCTACAAAGTTTTGTTTGCTTTTGTAACTTAAATTTATCGTTAAACTGTTTTTTATTTCACTACTGTCGGTGAATGAATTATCTATTAATAAAGTATTAACAAATATATTTGGAACAAAAAGATTATTTCCTAGTTTTTCATAAAACATTAGCACTTCTTTCCTACTGCTAAATCATCTAATATTGGATTGTCACGATAGAGGTCTTGAGTATTTAGTCTATCTCTCAAATCATTACAGTCTTCAATATTGTTGAAGATTAAATCTTGGTCTGCATCAGAACGCAATATATATCTACACTTATACATATCAGTAATTTCTTTGTCTAATTTTACATCAAAATAGTATTCTACATACTTATTATCAATTTCTTGTTGGTTCGATATTACATTAGATATATTTACATATAAATCATTTTCTTCATCATAATTTACGTTTTCTTGTAAAAATTTTAATTGACTGTATGAAAATGTACCATCTTCATTTGTATTTTGTTTATATATTTTGATATCAAGTTTATCAATATTTGAATCTGTATTGTTTTCTATAATTTTTAATACTAATGGTTTTAAAACTGTTATATAAATTTCATCTTGACCATTATAAACAATTTCATTTAATAAAGATAAATTTTGCAATACTTCATTGTTTTGCAATGTTTCTTGATTTGTTTTTATAACATTAATTTCTAAATTTAAATTAAACTGTGGAATATTATCTGTTGTTGTAGAAGAGGTCACACTACTATAATCTGATGATAAATTATAAATTTCCCATGATGGAATATAGTTGTTCAAAATTGTTGAATTACTTAGTACTTCTTTTATTTGTTCTGAATATTGAAGACCATTTCTTGTCGAGGCAAGTTCAAACTTATTCATCAATAAATTAATTTGAGATATATCTTTATTGATAGAAGCTTTTGGAGAAGAAAAAGAATAATTTGGTTTTAAATGTGGAGTTTCTTCTTGTATTCTTACTTCTGATGTATTTGAATTTTCTTCAAAGTCTGCGTATTCGGAATCATAAACAACTCCTTCATCGTGAAAAGAATAATAAGCTGGTCTAAATTTACCTCTTGAAAGTAAAAATTTACCATAGCTTGTTAACTCAATATTAATAACTTCTTCTTTTGGATTAAAAAGTGCCATTAATATAAATATGCTAATATCATATTTTTATGTTCTTCTTAATGTAGTATTTGTTAATACAGGAGAATTAATCGCGGTTGCTGCAACTTCAACATTATCTGTAGTTTGATTCAAAGAGACTTGAAGATTTGGTGTATTCATAGCATTTTCGGAAACTTTAACATTATTTTGTGCTATAGTATTTACGCTTATTGTATTTTGTAAAAGTTCTTGTGTAGCTAAAACATTTGTACCAGCCACTTCGGTAGTTAATTGTGCATTTTCAATAACGTTCTTATTTAATGATTTAATTGAATTTTCTACCTTATCTAATTGTTGGGTGACTCTATCTGAGTCAATAAAATCTACTTGAGCTATTATTTTAGTTGCTTCTATCATAGAGAAGTAGTCATAAGGCCAATTGTATGAATAATCTAGTTCTTCAAAATTATCAAATGAGGAGATTCTAGTTTTAGTAAATTGTGAATCTTTAACCGCTTTCTTATTATTTGTATTCTTAATTGATTTAAAAACTTTAGATTTATAATTATTTTTTGCTTTATATTTTACCTTAAATGTTAACCATCGAATGTTGGCTAACCTATCTTTCATTTCAAGTTCAGTTAGGGTATCTTCAATATCTAAAGAATGTGTTATTGAAGTAGATTGTTCATCAAAATTTAATGCAATACTTGGCATTAAATTTTGCCAAATATCAACCAAATCTTGTTGACTCAAAGTGTATGAAAATTCAAATATATACATAAAAAATGGATTTTGAATTTGATTTTTTATAAAATCAATTGGTGGAGGTAAAACATATTCACTCATTGTATTGATTTGTTTGATAATGCTTTGAGGTATTTCTTTTATTCTATCAAATGATTTCACATTTGCAGAGTCTGATTTCAAAAATTGAATATATTCTTTTACTAAATTATTAAAGAAGAAATATTTTCTTTCGTTATTTTCACTATAATATGGTATTACAATTATTGCTTCTTTTATAGTTTTTGAAGGTGCTACTTTACCTAATCTAATTGGGTCTTTAGAAAACCCTACGATATCTGTAAGAGAACCAGTTAACTGTAAACTTCTTCCAGTAATGGTTGTGGCTACATCTGACTCTGACCCACTTAAAATATAATCTTTTGGTAAATCAGTAATCTGCATATAAATACCGTCAGTTCCAGCAGGAATATAACCGTATTGGTGCCACATACCTATTGTTTTATTTTTGTCACTTGTATAGACATTTGGAGTAATACCAAAATCTAAAATAGGAGTTTCAAATTTAGTTTGTATACCCCAAACTTTAGATTTTGTAGTTGTAATTACAATATTATCTAAATTATTTACACTTGTTGAATCAACTTCTACAACATTAAATAGATTTAATGATGCAGATACTTGCATTGAATTAAAATTCAATCTTCCTTTGCTTAATGGGCCACCATAGGTAGTACTACCAGATTCAGCAACAACGTGAATACCATCCACCGTTTCATTACCGTTATTGTCTGGTTGACCTTCAAATCTTATGTAAGAAGCGGTAATATTTTGTATTATGTCTTCTAATGATGGTTTATATGGCTTAGAACCTGTGGGATTATATGTTAAAATAGCCCAAGCCTCACCATCATAATATGGTGGTGTAAAAGATGGGTAATAACCATTTGTAGAGTCAATAACACCTTTTGTATATCCACTGGCTGAATAGTGTCCTCTTACCCCTCCAGCACAAGGGGGGCCGAAGGCACTAGCTCGGCTATACATTGTTATTGTTTCTTGTTCGGTTGGGTCATTTATATAATCTGTACCAGAAACGGGTAAAAATTGTGGTCTTGTATAAATATTTGTTGTCAAACTTCTTTTTGCATTTTTATCTTTTGATTTATAAACTTTTACTAATGCTCTATATTGTTTTCCGGGTGTAACAATACCAAATTCTTCTTCTGGTTTTGAAGTTATTGATGTTAATTTAGAATCTTCTAAGAAGAAGTCTATTGTTTCAGCTAAGAAGTTATGTATCATATACTTGTAAGAAGTATCTCCAGTAAAGACGCCGTTCCAAGATGAAGTTAATAATCTATATTGTGAATCTAGTGGAATCATGTTGACTAAATCTATATTAGCCAAATTTTCCTCTGGTTCAATTATAGTTTCAAATGGTAATCTTAAATCAAATTGTGAATTTCCAATTTGATAATCTATTTGTCCACTTACTTCATTGTTTGAATTATAATAGCTACTTGTAACTATTAAAGAACTTGTTATGATTGGGAAATCTACAGCCATACCAGATTTAATTGTATTAAAAAGAATTCCGGGTTGCATAAATGGTCTATAGAAATTATTTAAACCAATATTTTTACTAAAATTTGTTACTGGAGTTATAGTGCTTCCATCATAACCCCAAACATTTATTGAATCAATTGTGTTATCAATAAATTGCTTACAAACATCCAATGTTCTATTTGAAGGGTAGAATGCTGGTTCTGGGTTAAGTTTGATTAAGCTTTCACAAGTTAAAGTTAAATTAACAGTTTTTGTGTCTACATCTTTATTAATTTTTTCAATATTTACAATTTTATTTGATTCTAAGAAATTTGTTTTTTCACTTATGGACGTAAAAGTATTTGAACCATCTAAGTCAAATGAAAATAAACCAGAACTAAAATCACCAGAAATAGCTTTTTGAATTTTTTGGAATGAACTTGGATTATCATTTCTAGCTAATTTAAATTCTGGTACTATCTGATAATTTTTGTTTTTATATTTTAATAAACTATACCAATCATCAAAAGAATCATTGTACGGATTTTTACCAGAAAGTTGTCCTGCTGACCAAGGTGCAGTTCCATCATATAAACCACTACCAGTACTAAAGAAATATGTATTTGGATTTGCTGTTATATTTACTATTTGCTTGGAAGAAATAGAATTCCAACTTGTAGGTGAAGCGAGTAAATGATTATGGTTATAAACTGGTCCCACATACACAGAAGCAGTATTACTAGAAGTTAAAGTTACGGGATAAACAACATATCTATTCTGTAAGATACCAAAACCGTCGAATACACTTGAAGTTGAAGTACTAATAGAATAATCTGACCCTGTAGAACTAAATCTATCTAACGGCCAAATACTTTGAGTAACTGAAAACAAGGTAGATTTAAATGGAATATAATATTCTGTATCAGAGTCTATTAATACATCTCTATTTTCTCTATCATCTCTCCAACCGATTGAATTTTTTAAGAATTCATAGGAATCTCTTATTTTATATGTTTCAAGTGTTTGAACAATTCTATTTGGGTATATTTGTTGTTTATAAGTCAAAGATACCAATCTATAATTTGTAGAGTCAGTAATTAACTTTGTGATTAAGTTATTATAAATTTTTGGTTCTAGTTGTTTAGTATTAATATTGTTAGCTAATTTAAAATTGTCAATTAATTGAAGCACAGTATCGAATGGGAATTCAACGTCAAATGTGGTTTCGGATTTATTTAGTTCGGAACCTCCAATGTATTCTATTGTAGCCATCATTGGATATCTATAATAAACAGATGGTTCTCTGTAGCACGTAACAGAATCTGTTGTTGCATCATAGACTGTAATATTGTTAGTATTATTAAGTTGCCTTAAAACTTTATTATTTCTATTATGAGATAATTGTTTAAATGATGAAAAACCAAAAACTCCATTTCTGTTAAGATTTAAAGCTCTTGTAGTTGATGGAACTTTAGGAGATAAAGTACCGAGTAAAGTTGGTATTTCTGCACCACATTGATTGTTTTGTATTGTATCTATTATTGCGGTTCCAATAGACATACCAACAAAATTTATATTAGTTGTTGCGTTTAAATCTGAGGAACTAATAGCACTACTTGAAATTGGAACGATAGATAAACTACTGGCGTGTTCATATTCTTCCCAGAAATCTGTTGCGGGGGGAGCTACAACTTTGGGTAAAGCATTTTTAATCCAAGCATAACCAGTATCTTTTCTTGGAATAGAATATGAATAAAATCCGTTATCAAATTCTTTAGTTATTATTGGAATTGCACCAGAATACTCAACTACCCAAACTGGATTTCTATTAACTTTGTGAGCAGAAGCTACTGTTGCAGATCCACTTTCATAACCACCAAATGCAGATGGTTTGGTTAACAAACTATAATATGGATTTGTGGAACCAGAAATGATACTTGGTGAGTATAGGTGAGAATCATTTGTTAATACAAGATTGTTTCTTCTACCATCGCCTAGAACAGTTCTATTTCTAAATGGAATTGCATTATATGGAGAATATTCTTCGCCATAAAGATTTAAATATCCTCTTGAAATGGTTCTATAATCACCGGGAGAAGAGAACTTATTTACCAATATTACTTCTGACTTTGATGTAGTTGGTAGTTCAAAATTAACTCTACCAGAAGTTATATTACTTCTTAAAACGCCATATAATTCTGTTTGTGTATTAACTGATGAAGTAGGAAGTAATTTACCTAATCTTTGGGTTCTACCAAATTTATGTGCGTATTGATATCTATGTGAATAATTACCTAAGTTATTAGAACCAGTTGTGGTTGCTATATTGGCTATGTTTAATGGACGTTTTGTAGTACCATCACGGTAGTATGTAGCTCTTTTGTGTCCTCTAACTGGATAAGATGGTTCGTCTACGTTGCCTTCTGGGTATGGATAATCAGCACCAACAAACCCAAATGTTGCTTGATACACAGAAGAAGTAAGAATACCAAATAAGACTTTCCATGCTTCTGGTCTATTAAGATAATTATCACTACCAGTATTTAAAGATACGTGTCTTGATTGATGCCCACCAACCCAAGCATTTGTAAATGGTCCTTGTACTGGTATTTCTTTTGTTGAACCATATGAGTCGTTGTGTAAGTTAGTTATTACTATACCAGAGAAAAGATTATCATTTAATTCTTTATTATATCCGTCTGTAACATTACCACTTATAAAGTTTGCTGGTAATGCAATTTCACTTTTAACTACTTGATTATAATCCAAAGTTGCAGGATTATAATCTCTACCATGAACAACAGAGAAATGATATTTTACCTTTTCATTTGGTTTATATGTATCGGAGCAATCTTTTATTACAGATGAAGTGTTTTCGATTCCTACAAACAAATAATTTGCAGGTACATTTATTACATCATCGGTATCCAAAGGACCGTGTGGGGCGGTAGCGATATTAACAAAATCAAGATTTTTATTATCGCTGTAATTAATACCACCTTTAATTTGTTTTTCTTTTTCAATGTCAAGGCGTATTGGAGTTGTGAACTTTCTATTTAAAGTGTTTAATGTAACATCAAGGATTCTTTCTCTTGAATAATTTGAAGCAGAAACGGAAGAGGAAAGTGGTGATTGGTCACGTTCTGCTTTTTCATTCCAATATAAACAATTTTCACTTTCATCTTGTGAAATCGGTCTATGTCCAAATTTCCAATTATATGTTAGTTCATTGATAGCATTAAAACCAACCTCAAGATTTGGTTCTTTAAATTCAATTGTTGGGAACTTATATTGATGTTTGTTTCTTTCTAATGCATGACTTTCTATTACGTTAAGTAAACCATGTGAAGTATCTGCTGAAGCGGGAACCATTTGTAATAATAATTTACCAACAGCAGAATCAACCCACTTATAAAAATCAAGATATTTATCTAAATCTGGTTCGTTTTGAACTTGTAAGAAAAATAGTTGTCTTAGTTTAGCTAAATCTTTGTATTCTTTTCTGTACTTGTTTACAGGATTACCGACAAGTTTATTAAAATCTAATATTGTTGAGAACATCTTTAACATTTCTGTAGAGATTGTTCCGTACATGCTCTTTTCAAATGAGAAGAAGTAATTTACTGGTCTTGTATCTCTTTGTCTTGTTTGGTTTTGTTCATCAGTTGTTAAAATATTAATTAAGTTTGAATTTTGTATATTTTCAAATTCATTTATTCTTGAAGTAAACAAATATTGAGTGTCAACAATTGTAGTATCGTTTTGTAGGAAATAATCACCACGACCCAAATATTGATATTTCTTAAGATTATTAAATGCTGAGTTGTATCTATTATAAGATACCGAACCAGAGGTTAGATCGTTGACTACAAACTTTCCATCTGAGGCATTTGGAGTCCCAGAGCCAGCATCAGAGCCTGTAATTTGGTTAAAGTTCCAATGTAATAATAGTGTCTCAAATTTTGGAATTAAGATATTTTGATAATTTGTATCTGATACTTTCCAATTTATATAAGCATCTTTAATACCAGAGTTATCACTATCTCTTGAATGAGCTAGTATTTCTTCTCTTGATAGGTAAGAAGACCATACTTTACAATCAAGTAATTTGATATCGGTTTGTTTTATTAGTGAACCAGAGAAATTGGTTCTTTCCGCACCAGCATATAGTCTTTTATTTGCTCTTGCGATATTAAGACCAGCAGCGTTTGAAATGCTACCAGATACAGTAAACTCTCTAATTACACTATCGCCAACAGTAGAAGCACCATAAAATTCAATTATGTAATCTTGTGATGTTGTACCAGAGACAATATTTGCATTTTCTAAACTTTGTGGTTTAATTTTAACTGCAAAGTTCCATTTTTCATTGTTATATACATCAAAGTATAAAGAAGATGAAAGGAAAGGAATCGAAGTATTAGATGAAGAGAGATAGAAAGTGGCGTGTGGTGACTCAAGTTCTGGTCTTGCGGCATATACTTGGAAGTTACAATAATCATTTGTATCCCAAGTTAAATCTGTGGCTGTATTTTTTGCAGAATGTACACCAAATATAGATGAAGTTAAGAATAAAGTTGGGAAGAATAATGGATGATTTGGTGGTAACTTTTGTGGGAATACGGTATCGACTTCAAATGTAAATGGAGTGTAATCGTATGTACCAGCTAAAGAACCAGTAATGAAAGAATTAGAATCTGTATTTGAAGAAGTTGAAAATTGATATACCGTTGATTGGAATCTATCAGTATCATTAAAGTTTAATGATGTTTTCTTTAGTGTGATATTAGATAAATCATCAGAAACTATCTTGGAATCATTGTTTGAATAAATGTTCAATTTTACTAATGATTCATCAATACCAAAACATCTAATTAAGTTTCTATAAGACTTTTCAGTACCCTTTGTTTTTAAAATTGATTGAAGATTGGAATAAATGTTTTCATAAATAACATTTTTAATTTCATGTAATTTATCTTCGTAATTTCTATCTTCATCCCTTGATAGAACTTCCTCCATAAACTTTGCATCGATGAATAATTGAGGAGTTATAACGCCTAATGATTCTAATAAATTGGATGCAAATGGGTATGGTTTTTCATCAATTTGGATGTTTGCATATGGTTCTTTGATTGATGGGAAGTATTTAATTTGTGAATATAGTGTGTCTAAGTAACTTGCCATAATTTGTGACAAGCTTAATAATTCACCATTATTATCTTCGTCTATAATCCAATTTGGGAAAGAATAATAGATTGAATTTGGGTTGGTTCTATCGTGGTCGGAACCAATTGTGGCATATTCTTCTATAACTGATTGAACATCTGGGTGGGTGTTATAGATAATTGGGTCACCTATTTCTGTGCTTAATGTTGCACCAGAATATAGATTGATAGCAGAGCCTGTGTTTCTTGAAGCAGATGAATAACCTGTCCAAGTACCATTAGATACTCTACCAGAATAATCCAATACAGTAGAATCAACAGAAGAAGTTGTTGTTACACCTTCGTTAAACTTGTAATATACGCCTAAATCTATATTAGCAGTATCTGAATTTGTACCACCATATACATTTGTCCACCAATTTCTGCCTATTTCTCTTGATGTTCTTTCTGTTTTCCAGTATCTAAAATCATCTATAGAACCAGAAAGTTTACCCCAACCTACTGATGTACCAGATGCACCAGAGGCAGCAGTTCTAAGAGCACCAATATTAGCAAGCATTGAACCAGTAATTGAACCGATATTGCTTCCAGTTATATATTGAGAGTTTAGTTCTCCATTAACGTAAAACTTAACATTAATTGAACTACCAGAATTTATAGCACTAACAGCATAGTGATTCCAAGTTCCATTAGCTACTGATGAAGTTGTAAGTGAGGAACCTAAATTTAATGACGCTAAACCAGTAGTACCAGAAAGAATTGTTAGATAAAATGGAGAACCTGTTGTACCAGATAATTCAACAGTTAAACGACCATATGAATTACTGGAGGAGGCTGCATTATTCCACAAATCAAATACTACTTCTTTTTGGGTGCTAGAAGTAATAAATGAATTTTTGTTCAACCAAAACTCAACAGTAACACCACCAGAAAGGTTCAATTGTAAATTATTATCTCTGCTATCGCCTACGTTAAAAATGTTTGCTTTTTGATTTTGATTGTTAGCATCTTTAAATTTATCAACTAATGTAGTAGCTGTGAGGCTTGGATTTGGCCCACCTTTGATGCTAATATATTCTTTTGTAGTTGGTTCACCATAGCCATTGATTTGACTTCCGACAGGAGTGGACCAACCATTTGGTGAAAACGTTGCATAACCTGTAGATTTTGGGTAAACGTTATCTAAAAACCAAATATCAAGTTGTGAAGAAGAATTTTCCCAATCAATCTTTTCTTTTCTAGATCCATCATATGGATATTGTTGATAAATTCTATTGATTGCATCTGTGTAATATTTTTGAGCAGACCCGAATACCACAAAGTTTGAAGCAGTTGCAAAGTCTATTGGAAACTTAATTCTATTTTTTTCAATAGTATAAGATTCTAAAAGCTCAACTGATTCAACTTCTTCTTCAATTTGTTCATTACTAATTGGAGGAAGTACTTTCTTTACACTAAAAAGATCTTTAAGACTCATTCTTTTCTACTCTAAATTTAAATAATTCTTTCTGTTCCTTCCAAGTATCTGTTGTTGCATCATAAAATTTTAATTTTATTCCATACATATAATCTGGTTCAAGACTTGACATATCTAAGTCAAAATAACTTCCAGAAATATCGTAAGATAAACCTGTTGATAACAAAGAACCTGTATCACATTGAATAACTTCTAAATTATCTGACATTCTTAAAATTTTATAAGATGCACTTTCAATTATTTGTGTTGGAATCTCACTTGTTGCTACAGTATAAATAGTTGGACTCCAATCTTTTGAGCGAATGAAAAATCTAAATCTAGCTTGTTCTTGTGAATCATAATATGGTTTACCATTTATTAAAGAAACTACGTAATTATTAGTTAGATTATAATCTTGTGCATATAATCTGTTTATAGTAATCGAACCAGTATGAAAACAAGTTGTTAAACCAGAATTGCACCATCTATCAAAAACTTCAGATGCTGTTGTATTTAGTGCAAATGAAGCTGTATAAATACCAGTTGAATACCATCCACCAGTTACAGGATTATTGGGTGTAGTTGATATCGCAGAACCAGAAACAGCATCATCATAGATTTTTACGTAAATCGCACCTGTATTTATTGATGGAATATTTTTTAATTGTCCTCTTACAACATTATATAAATAAATTGTATTAAGGTTGTCTGTCGCAGATGCTAATGAACTACTTGCAATAAAATATCCTCTATCATCTCTTCTAACAGAATTCCATTTGGCTTGAAGGGTTGGTCTTTTGAAAAAGAATTCTGACCCTCTAGCAAAGAACTTTTTTGTATAATATGATTGTAAAGCTGATTCCAAACTTGAACTTAGAGCAATACCAAAACCATAATTTGATTTTGTTCCCGCAATCCACTGTTCTACTAAACTTGAAACATCAACAGATAAATCTTCAATTCCATCGTTAAATGACTGGTCAAATTTAGGGGAAGCATGATAATCACCTCCTTGTGAAACCCAAGCAGAAATACCAGAGTCACTTGAAGAAGCCGCATTAACCCAATTAGATGTTCCCACATCTGAGTACTCTTCCATATCCAAACCAGTACCTTCGTTCCAAGAAGCAGAAATAGCTGAAACTGTTAAGGTAAAATTTCTTGGTACTGCTTGAGAGTGCTTTGCATTATATAAATTTAAAAACCATGATACTGAGCCAGACGCAGGGATTATTCCTGCTGCTCTATCGGATATTATATCTGATACAGGAAACTTTATTAAAACTCTTGAAAGTTCAGATGAAGCAGAAGAGGCTTGACCAAAAATACTGAATACTTCTAATATATCCGATAAACCCATATTACCGCTAACGCCTCTTGTAGAAAGATTGGCTTTAAAGGCATTTGTTATTGTAGTATCTGCATCAGCAAAGTATTTTTTGAAAGCCATTAAGATATAGTTCCTTTAACATCAATTAGTGGAAATTTAACTTCATAAATCACATTCTTAGGAGCTTTAACATATTTACCATCATAAGTCAATAATTTGTCTACATTTAGAACAGATGTAGAATAAACACCACCAGATTTAGAAGAAACTGTTACACTTGTTGTATCTAAAACACCCGTAAGTTTATTAAGAATATTATATATATTTGCTATTGAAAATGACTCACCAATATCTGTTTTCTTAAACAATTGAGTTCTAACAGCAGATAAGGCTCTGTTTAATACTTCAACTTTATCATAATCTGGGCTTACAATTACGTTAAAATCAACTCCAATATTTACAACTATTGCATCCAAAATATCAATTGTATCATTAATCATTTTATATTGAGTTAACCAAGTTTTGATATTATCTTTCAATATTGCAGGAGCAGTTGTTAAATTACCAGAATTCGTCTCAGAAATTACATAAATGTTTATATTTCTTTTAAAAGAATCATTATCTTGTGTAATAAAACATCTTTTGATTCTTCCATAATTTGAAGGTATTGCATAAATTAATGATTGATAATCTAGTAAAGATACTGCTCTATTTTGTGCAGCATAAAAACCAATTGTATTTTGTTTCAATTCTTCTGCTTGATCCAATCTTATTTCGCCAACCAATAGTTGTTCATTAGTAACTTCAAGGCTGTTTTGAACAGTCAATCTTTGACCGGTTGTGGTGTTTAATAAGTTTGGAAATGTATAACTTGAATTTACAATTTTTGTAATTGTATTACTTGCAACATTAGATGTAGCAGCATTAGCTTTTCTATATGTTATGGTTAAAGTAGTATTTGATGGAGAAATACCAAATTTATCAGACTTTATTAGATTTGTTGGGTCAAATGCAGTATCAGAAAAATATGTTTTTGCGTGCATTTGTAAAGTAATTTGTGCTGGGTCTATGATAGTATCTGTTGTTAATTGGTCTTCCGAGCCATATCCAAATTGTAAAAATGTTGTGTTTTTTGTTCTATTAATAATAAAACGTCTTGGAACTGGAAATGGTTTTAATATGGAAGGAACACCATCTGTTTGAAAATTAAAGTTTGGTATTTCTCTGAAAATTACATCTTGAGATAGATGGTCTACCTCGTAATATTGATTACCATCAGAATCAAATACAGAAACAATTTCTAGTACTTCTGTATCGGACATATCTAATTTTAGAAATCTTTGAAATGCTCCAACACTTATATTCTTTTGTGTATAAAAACCAGATTGAATTATACCTTTAGTTTTTACCGCATATTCTGTTGGTGTTCCAGTAGTTGTATCTACTTTAGAGACTACGACTTCGTTTGTAGATTGAGAGAAATCTACATCTTGTAAAAGGGTAAACAGTAAGCCACCAGAAGAAGAAAACGTAGCTCCTCTTTTTAAGATTGGTAAATAATTTAAATCTGGTCCTGTTGAAGTACTGTTAGCTGGTACACCAATATACATTGTTAATTCGCCATATGCTGTACTTCTTGGGCCATATTTATAACCAAGTTGATTTGAAATTTTTAATATATTATCAAATTCACTTGCAGTATTTAAGAAACTTTCATTAAATTGATAATCAAGATAAAATGAGAGAACATCACCAGCATAACTGACCGTATCTAACATTAATGAACCAAATGATGCTTGATTAAAATCACTAAAAGAATTTGGATAATATCTTTTTGTATATTCAACAAGTTCGTTTTTGATACTATTAAAATCTCTAGAAGTGTATTTTACAATTGGTATTTTTTTAGCCATTAAAATTAGTCCTTACTATGAAGTAGATACAGTTTCAGAAAAACGAAAACTTCCAACACCAGAAATAGAAAAAAATATATCTACCTTAACAAAATTAGAGCTTTCAACAATTTCATTATTTTCGTTTATTGCATTTATACTAAGATTTAGTATTTGTATATATGGAAGATATTTTGTTACTTGTTGTCTTATTCTTTGTTGAAGATTAGAAAAAGTAATATTTGAACTTTGTTCAAATAAATATCTTTTAATTCCTACACCAAAATCTATATCCCACACTCTTTCACCCGGTTCTGTATAGAGAACCATTTTTAAATTTTGAAGTGCTACATCTTTAATAGTAACAAGCCCGCTATACCCTTCTCTTGGGTCATAAGCTAAGGGCAATCTTGCTGAATAACTAGCCATATAATTAAATAGAACAATTTAACAATTTTTGTTCTTAAATGGATTATCAGAAATTGTTATCTTAGATTTTAATCCTATCTTGCTATCTGATTTGGTATTAAACCCATCTTTAGCATATGAGGTAAGAACTTCCCCAGCATCTACACCCCAATAGATATATCCCCAAGGTGAGATCAAAGGAGGACCAATACCAACTGGAGGCGGAATTGTTAATGCTGGTAACAACGCAAGCGACCACAACGCTACTGGTGTTGGCGGTAAACCTGCTGCAACACTTAAGTCTCTTAACTTAGATGCGATTGCAATATTTGGGTCGTATGTTTCTTCAAGACCTTTCAATATTTGAATTGGTGCTTGGGCAATCATTTTGGCTACTTCTAAGTTTATACCTAAAATTGGATTATCTAAACTTAATGGATCTTCTGGTAACTCACAGTCTATTTTATCTTCGTTACCCAATATCATATTATTTATAGTGTCAACAGCTTTTATGCTACCATCCACAGCTTTTGATAAGTTTTCATAAAATTTCATATTTGTTTGAATATAGAAAAAACTTGCTACATTTAATATTTTGTTTATTGGAAAACAATAATTTATTAACGTTTTTAGATTGTCAAGAGCCAAAAATAATGTTTTTAACTCTAGTAAAATATTTGAAATTTCTGTGGAGCCAGTTATGGGAAATTCTAAATTTTTATCAACAGTCTTAATAACAGAAATACTTAAATTTTTCAATTCATTTAAGTTAGACCTTGTAGTAAAAGAAGTAAAATCTCTTTCTAGTAAATTTAATGTTAACTTGTATGTTCTAAGTTTAGAGTCTCCAACGGGTAGAGAATCTGATATATCAAGCAACAATACTAAAAATCTAGTTGAATCAAATGCAAGAAAAGTTGATAATTTTGCCCCTAAACTTTCATCAACATTTTTTACTATTACAGGTAAATTATCAAAAAAGTAATCTTGAACAGAATAAAGTTTTTGATTAATGTTATTTGATGGATATAAAGGAAAATTAGTTATTTCGTCTGCATCTAAAATTATTTGATTAAAAGCAGTATTGTATTTATTTGATACAAACTTGTGTTGCTTATTAAACAAATAATTTAAATATTTGTCAACATTTGTTTCTAAATTATCATCATTTAAAGGAAACGTAAATTCATATTTTTCTTTAGTTAAATCATCAGTTAATTCTGTGCCAGATTCTAATAGGTCATTTAATTCATCATACAAAAACACTTTAATTGAATTATAATAATCTGGTATGAGTCTACTCATTTGTTGCTTAAATGTTGTAAAAGCAAAGTTTATGAATGTGGTGTCTTTAGAATAAAACTCAGAGTTATCAAAAACTGTACTTAAATAAAGATTACAAATTTTCAAGTACCCAACATGCAACCTACATAAAGTAATAAAATTGGTTTTTAAAAATTGTTGTTTTAATGGATGAATTGTTGATTTTGGTTTTGAGTCAAGAAGGATACAAGGGTCATTCGAAAGACTGTTTAATACTGAGTCTTTTAATTGTTGTATGTCTAAGAAATCAAGAAAATTAATAGTTTTAAATATATCTAAGCCATTATAATTTGTTTCTGAGGAACGTTGTCTTAAAAACACAGAGTTAGACCCTGCATTTATATATAATTTAATGAATTGTTGATAAGAGTTTAAATAATACTTATTTAAATCAGAACCATCAGTAATTTTACTTTGAAGTAATTGATTAAATATTTCAACTTGATTTAAATCTGATGTTGAATAATTTTCGCTCACATATTGGGAAGGATCCTCGGAGTTTATAATTTCAATAGGAGAAAAAACTTGATTCTTAACAATAAAATAATTAGAACTTGGGTCTAATGTAGTTATATCTGTTGTAGCCATTATTCTTTTCCTAGTGTGTATAATACAATATTGTCTTCTGATGCGATTGAAGTAAAATCTGGTTCTGAAGTTTTTTGACCAAATGGTATTGTTTTATTTGGAATATTAATCGTAATTGACATATTGGTTGTATCAAGTGAAATTAAATCATCTAATTTTGTTAATAATCCATATGTGGTATTAAATAAGTCAAGACCTACTTTTTGCTCACTTACATAGTTTACAATATATACATCTTTTCCTAAATCTTTTTTATTATAGTTTGGTGATACTATTTTTTGAACATCAATATTGCCTTCATCGTCTGTTAGTTTATCGGTGTTGTAATAATCGTTTAGTGATTCCTCGTCAGAATTACCTTCATCATCACAAATCGTAAACGAACCATAGGATGTTTTTTCTGTAAATGTTGGATTAATAGCATTTCTAATTGTTGTAACAGAACCATCTGTTTTTTGAATTGATAATGTAGTAAATTTTGGTATTACAGGGTCATCTTCATTTATCTTTTTTTCTTGTCCTATGTATGCAGAAGCAAGACTATCAAGTTCTTTGTTACATGTGATAGAAAAAATATCAATTGTAGAGTCCAAAGTGCTGCCCAATCTTTCTTGTAAATAACCTAAACTCTGTGGAGAAACTAAACCGGGTTGTCCATCTTTACAAAATACATCTTGTTGATCGCCAAACAATTTATTTGGGTCAGTTTTTACTGCTGCTACAAATGATGCAATAGTTGATAAATTATCTTTTTGTCTTTCTCTTTCTTTATCTAATAAGGTCTGGATATCTTCATCAGATAAACCTTTGTTGCTTAGAAGAGTTTTTCTTATTGTTTCTGCATCTTCGGAAAAACATAACTCTGGGGAAGATGCTATTGCTTGGGCATTATTTCTAATCGTCCTGCAAAACTTTGGATCTGCCTTCTTTCCAAGTATAGCAAAAAAATCTCTTATTTTTGTTTTTGAACTAAATGCATTTTTTAGATATGGATACTCAAACCCAATAAATTCGTTAATAATAGTAAGAGTCTCTTCTGATGGTGCATTTTCTAATAAATCACACACTTCAAGAGGGGTCAAAAGAGAAGATATATCATTAAGTAAATCTGATGTGGACTTTA
>Ga0194115_10001645_pt1 | contig 28037 bp, 17 predicted proteins | sample TA2MahsurfametaG_3_FD_148656 | JGI IMG/M metagenome (GOLD analysis project Ga0194115, IMG submission 148656) | Freshwater microbial communities from Lake Tanganyika, Tanzania - TA2015002 Mahale S4 surface | ecosystem: Environmental > Aquatic > Freshwater > Lake | place: Tanzania: Lake... | reverse complement strand
AACCGTCGGCTGACGGGTGGTTGAGGACTAGGTATGGGCGGTTCCGGCATACTCCTACCGAGTGCCGGTCCTAGAGAAGGGACTGCTGTATCCATAGAAGCGGCAGCAGCAGCAGCAATACCCCCCAGGTCTTGAGATGATCGACGTCGAGGATCTGTCGGTCTTCGTGGATCTTGAGGTGGAGGAGGACCAGCAGAAGGGATTGGGGCACTAGTTTCCCGTCGTAGGTGTTCTGGTGGTACAAATGGCCTTGAATGAGGAGAATGACCTGGATCCGAAAAATTGGATTGTGATTCTCCCCGTCGAAAGGTGGGTGGTCCAAGACCATTATTCTCTCGTCGAAAGTTTGGTGGACCACCACGTGATGGTGGTCCATCTCCCCGGGGGGTCGGAATATCCCGTCCAAAGGAACCTTCTCGATCTAGTATAGGCGGTGGCCCTCCCGAGTTATTCCCTCCACCTGAAAAGGACGGTGCGTTGTAGTCTCGACTTGTCCCCGAAAAGGACCCTTCCCGATTGAATGGACCAGGAGGGCCGCCTCCGCCGCCGCCTCCTCCCCCTCCACCGCCACCACCGAATGAACCCTCTCGGTGCAAACTTAGGCTACCTGACCTTCCTCGTTCAAGATTATTATTATTGCTGTTGTTGTTATTCCCTCGAAAAGGGATGGGAGGAGGTCCTTCACGAAAGCCTGGTCGATTAAAGGAGTCATTACGGAAGGGTGGATCTTCTCGGAAGGAAGGTTCCATGGAAGTTCCACCACCACCACCACCACCACCTCGAAAGTCTCCACCACCACCTCTTCCACCTCCACCTCCACGTCCACCACCACCCCCACCACCAGGTGGGAAATTCCCCCGTCCACCGCCACCACCTCCAATACCGCCACCACCGACAAAATTATTACCATCACGTTTCGCACCTCGATACCCAATTCCTTGAAAGTGTCGACCACCTCCACCACCTCCTCTTACATTCACAGCAGCAGGGAATCGAGGACGAAAGGAATTACTATCGGAAGGATTGGGTGGTCCATTGTGATGAAGGGGATGTGTCGGCCCCCCCGGGGGTAGTCCATTGTTGTTGTTGTTGTTATGGCTATTGCCTCCACCTAGAGACATTGGCTCGCCTTTCATATTCATGTTATGATTTCCTGGACCACCAATTTCACCTTCCTCTTCATCATGATTCATTTTTGCCTTTGGATATAATGCGGCTGGGTTTCAAATAATGACGAGTGGAACCTTGAGACGACACCTGTCTCTTTGCAAACTCAACCCTCTAGTATGGAATGGTGGCGCTGCCTGGGAACTCTTGCTGATAATGTAGTCCATGACATGAAAAATTACGAAAAAAGATCATAAATATGGTGTTCTGTTATTTTATAAGAATAAATTAGTATTGGACAGTGGAACCAACAGTTTGTCGTTCAATTAGCTGCTAAAAGCTTGTTAAAACAGGTTATGTTGACCGATTTGCGAACTCTTGATTCAATCGAATAAAAATGAGAAATCGGGGGGAAACCCAAAGTTCGCCCCCACGCCCACTCGAAGATAGGATACCTAGATATGATCATGCCTATGTGATAGAGCGTCGGCGGCTTTCGTCGGAGGGAGAATCATATGTATCGATGGTGCATGAAAAAACAACACCACTTGATTTCCACTCATTACAGAAACTTCATCAAGAGCTACCAAGCGTTATATCATTCTTTTCCTCATGACACAATAGTGGTTATCCCCCGTCTTGACATCATGGGAAAATCTCGAGTCTCCTATTTCTATCATCCTACCTGTGTAAGTATATTTGGTGCTCCCACATTGAGTTTCGGGGATTACAAATTAAACTAATTTGGGAAACCCATAAGTTCGGACGTTTATCTTACCCTAATGTGTGTTTCTTACAAACCTTTGTGTACTTGTTTTCTTTTGATGTTTGTAGCCATTATTTTATTATGGTCCATCACATCCAATGAAACCACATCGACTTAAGTTGGCACATCATCTGATCTTGGCATATGAATTATATCCCAAAATGGAATGTTATCATTGTCATCCGGCTACAGCGGGGGAGATGGCTGCCTTTCATTCAGAGGAATATGTCCAATTCCTTTCGAAGGTGACACCCGATAATCTACGACAATATTCCAATGTATTACAAAAATTTAATGCGGGAGATACGACAGATTGTCCCGTCTTTGATGGATTATTTGAATTTACACAATTATATACCGGAGCATCGATTGATGGTGCGATTGCATTAAATCAAAATCAAGCTGATGTCGCTGTCAATTGGAGTGGTGGATTACATCATGCGAAGAAATCTGAAGCATCCGGATTTTGTTATATCAATGATATCGTATTGGCCATATTGGAATTGCTGAAGGTCCATGCACGGGTATTATATGTCGATATTGATGTCCATCATGGGGATGGCGTCGAGGAGGCATTCTATACGACAGATCGTGTCATGACACTCTCATTACATAAATATGGTGATTTCTTCCCCGGAACGGGACATATACAAGATGTCGGTGCGAAGGAGGGGATTGGATATTCAGTCAATGCTCCCCTCCAAGCGGGGATTACCGATGAAGTATATTTGGAACAATTGTTTTTCCCCGTCTTTGACAAAATAATGGAAGTCTTCCAACCGGGAGCAGTCGTCTTACAATGTGGTGCAGATTCCTTAGCACAAGATCGATTGGGATGTTTCAACTTGACGACGAAGGGACATGGAAGAGCTGTCAAACATGTTCAGTCCTACGGTGTCCCGACATTAGTTTTGGGGGGGGGTGGATATACGATTCGAAATGTCTCCCGGTTATGGGCCTACGAGACCTCGGTCCTATTAGATGAAGATATTCCAAATGAAATCCCCTTCAATGATTATTATGAATATTATGCACCGGATTTCGAATTACATTTAAAGCCCGATCCCAATATGGAAAATGGGAATAAGAATATCGATTCGATCCGATCGGAATTACTCCAACAACTGAAGGACTTACAGGGCGCACCGAGTGTCCAGATGCAACAGGTCCCACCCCCCTTCCGTACCTTGGACGATGAAGAACGGAAACCTGTGACGAAGAAACATCATGTAGCAGAACTTTATGATCAAGTCGATTAGGGGATGCTCTAGTACAGACCATTTTGCTGTAATGCCTCTCTCAGTCTCTCTCTCTCTCTAAATCTCTGTATGGTCTATTTGTAGTTGTGGGCGATGTCCTGCTATGACATCGTATATTCATTGTTTTCGCAGCGACGTCGGAAAGCACGAAAAGGCTTCCTCCATGATATTCCTCTCATTCGGAATAATTCGCCTCCCGTTGTTCGCGAGTCAGATTATTATTATCTGCTCGGATAACTCCATCGATAGAAACTAATTTTATCGTCCACTCAAGTCCACGATAATCGATGGGGATTTTAAAGTTTTCTCTTGCCCTTGGTCCATAGGCAAGGGTTGGGGGGATGATCAATTGTCGGACCTCACCAGGACACATATTCGTCAAACCGAGATCAACACCTGGTATCATATCACCACTCCCCAATACCATCTGATAGGGCTGTCCTGTACCCCGAAAGGCGGATGAATCATACAGCGTAGGGGAGGCCCCAGCAGCAGGAATATACTTTGCTTCATATTCGATTTCCAAAAGATCATCGCGTCGCGTCCGTATGACAGAGGGACCAGGAGATTCTTGTAGGATTCGTTTCGTATATTCTAAGGGTGATAATCGAGATGGGATCTCTTCTGTGACTGTGGTCATCCCCGTATCCTTGCTCGTAGTGACGCCGTCTATCCTCATGAATTCCAAAGTAATCGGATAGGGACCGGTGGCTAAACGTGCCATCAAATCTTCCGTCGAGGAATAACCTTGTAATCGCATCCCCACCATCAATTTAGGATCCTTCGGTACGATCACCTTCTGGATGACAACGTGACCACCCACATTGTTGATTTGTATTCCCAGGCTATCCTTCGGTCCCTGAATTTGAACCTTTACGAGACTGTCGTCATCATTCACGCCAAAGGCAGTGGTGGCTGTTGATGGCCATGTCACAACGATGCTCCTACCCAGTTGCAGAGCTTGTCGACGCGACGGAAACTGTAGGGCAGAAGTAATCTGAAGCCAAAGGATGACTGTAATTATAGATGAAACCATGCTTTCGGTCGTTGATGAAAAGTAAGTTTTGGCTTGTAGAACGTGTCTGCGAGATGTGAGATGTGATAGTTGATGACGTGAGCAGAAACGCATGCCAACAGGTGTCGTGTGGTCGAATGTGTCGGCTCCATATGTGAAACATGAATGAGACTCGGTCTATTCCAGATAAACAAGACGGAATAAAATTTATAGTTGAATTCGGCGAGCCGATGATCGCCGTGGTATGGGATCCCATCACTATTTCCCTTTCTTCTTTACCGGACGCGGGGGACGATGCTCTTGAACCTCAGGTTGCCTTTTGTTGTCGTCGGGTGGAAACGATAGAGAATATCCATCTAAACTTGCTTCCTTTGTCCAAGATGGTGAACGGAGTGACCCGAGAGACCTTTGGAAGAGGACCATCGGCTCCAGTATCATCTTCCTTCAACCGCGATCGTCGTCTTCTTCATGGCACCACCCCTACAACTCCAAACAACCACAAGCGACCGTCATCGAACAACCACCCTCCGACGAAGATAGAAACCTACCGCCTTTCAGTAGCAGCACAGCAGGAACATCGTGGTCCCCTTAATCAGCCGTATAGTCCGACTACCACTTCCTTGCGTCAAGCAGCAGAGGACCTTGTCTGTGACTATGATCAGAATGTTACACCCCTATACGAACTATTAGAAAGTTCCCAGTGGGATCAAGCTAGATTAAAAAGTCGAACCCATCCAGAACAAGTTCAGACGTGGATTGTTCGACGAGATGAAAAACGTACTATCAAATGGAAACTCCTACCACTACATGCAGCTGTGATATTCCAAGCGCCGATTGTTGTCACAGAAGCCCTGCTACAAGAATATCCAGAGGCGATAGAAAAACGCGACGATCAGGGGATGGTTGCTCTTCATCTTGCCTTTCGACATACGATGGACGATACGTTAATGGAACTCTTGTTACACCGACATCCCTCAGCGATATCAGTCCAAGATAAACGTGGTCGGATACCATTAGACCATGCGGGGGAACGAGTCTTTTCAGGTGCCTTCCTCAAGGCCTACACGACTGCGGCATGTCAAAATATCTCATCATCACAAATAATGCCAGAACCAGTCCAAGTCCCAGATACGACGGTCACTCGTGCGCACTACGAGGGGATTATTGCATCGCTACATGAGCAACATGAAGAAAGTCTATTAAGGATGCATGAAACGATCGAAGAAGAAAAAGAATCGATGCGTGTTTATCATCAAAAGGAACTGAAGGACCTTCGAAATCAGGCAGCAAGACGAGAAAAGGCGAATAGTATAGAGGCGTATCAACATTTACAGGAGGCACTCCAAATAGTTTCTGCAGAAAATCAAACTTTGCGAAGTCAGCTTCAAGAACAAGAGGCTTACAACGAACAATTACAGTCTCAGATGAAACATATCCTTCATGATCAGATGACGATGACGACGTATTGTGAACAACAGCAACAGGAACTTAATCATGCCAAACGGATACGAGAGGAATTGTTGAAAACCTTATCTGCCGCACAAAAGGAGGCAAGTAGTAGTAGTGCGGTCGTGAATGCACGACAAATATCGCAACTGTCGGAATCGATTCGATTACGTACCGAAGCCCTGTTACAGGACCATCATCCTCGGTCGGAACCTACACCACAAGCTCTGTCATCTCCGAAAAGTGGCAGTGCTGCTGCTGCTGTTGCTGCTCGACCGGCTACTGCGGGTGCCGCTGCTGCTCTATCCTCACCAACCGCAAGGAGGGGACTACTAGGGACGGCACGAATCGAATCGACCTATGGGAGGAATGATCTAGGATGGGGAGGCTCAATGCCAGATGCTAATGATGGGGATGATGATGGGGATGACGTCAGCGCCATTACGGACGACAACAACTATAACTATTAGTCAAAGAAACGCTAGGGAAGGCCCAAAAGAAAGAAATACCTTCAAAAGGAGGCAACTACTAGTAGTACCATCATTAGTGCCCGGCAAACATCCCAACTATCGAAATCCATTCGATTATGTACTGGAGCCATGTTGGACGAGCATCATCGGTCAGAACCTACACCACAAGCTCAGGCATCCCCGTAAAAGTGCTTCCGATGGGGGTTTGGTTTTGTCCAGACGGGCGCCCGGAATTTGATTGGATGATCAACGGTACTACTAGAACCGGCTCGAATCAATGACGATCCAAATGTGCCCGTTTACTGACGAGCTTCCCTCAGTAGTTGGTTGGGATGACAAGAACGATTCAGCTTTGTTCTCGTATTTCGAAACTCAACATGAAGATAATCGCATCTACTACTTCTGCAACCTTTCGCCCCGTCAGCATGAGAGTATCAACACTTCTATCGACTATCCTTCTCATGTCTTTCTATGGTGGCATCAACGCTTTTTGGATCTAGATGTAAGTACACATACAGTGTTACGACCAGCAGTAGGTGATACTATACAAGAGCCCACAGGATGTACCTATCCTGATAACGTATCAGACAACCTCCAGCCTCGGATTATTGGTCGAGTGCTGGTACTCGAGCGGCTGCTCTATCCTCGCCCACCGGGAGGGGACTACGACGGACTGCTAGAATCGAATCGACCTATGGGGGAATGATCTAGTATGGGAAGGCTCTATACCGAGTGGCGATATTGGAGAGGGTTGACGCCAGCGCCAGTACAAAGGAAAGCGCCTAGAATTCCTAATCAAAGAACCACTAGGGAATTCCCAAAAAAATAGTGGTCTACCTCTCGCCGTTTTCGACACGTCGAACCAGTCCAGTAATTTCCTCTGCTTGAAGACTACCCAAGGATAATCGTGCATCCTGTTCGTCGTAGAGTTTATCAAGATCAAGTTGATCGCCAGTGTATGGGACGATCATTCGCCATCGTGGTAATGCATCCGAATCCCCCAACTGCCATATCTGCGTTAGCATGCCGTCTAAACGATCTTGTAACAGCGTATTTTCTTCCGTCAATCGGCGTTCCGTCTCTTGGAGATCCAATACAAGGCGTCGGTTCCGAGTCTGAAGGTCGACCAAATGTTCTTCGAGATAATTTACGTGCTGTTCCCGACTTTCTACCTTCGTAACGATCGTCTTGTTGACCAGATGAAGTTCATTCATCTTCCATACTATCGCGTGAAGATCGTTGGTCTTTCTTTCCATTTCTTGCTTCATCGTTGTCAATTCTTGTGCGGCCTTCACTTTGCCCAATGCCCCTTGTCGAGCCGACAACGCTTCTACCATCGACTTTTCAGCAATTAATGAGTGTTGCAAGGTAACCAGCCTCTTCCCCATCTCAACCAGTTCATTTTCAAGTTCCCGCTCCTTTGCTGCAGCCAGTTTCCCAGCAGGGCTCTCCAAGAGTCTCTGTCGGTAACTGGCAAGCTGCCCGAAGCTAAGTTTTGAATGTCCACCGTTTCGTATTGAAAGGCCTGTTTCATCTTTAATTTCCGAGCCAAATTTATCGTGAATCTCTTCTAGTTCCTTCTCCTCTGCCCTCTTCGCCTGTTCCTCACTCTTACTTTGTGCCTCCGATGACGGTTCATAGTCGATAGCGTTTGTGTCTGCTCCCATCTCGGACTCCTCAATGAGACCACTTTCCAACATAAGCTTATCGACATCCAACAGATCACGTAGATCGGACACGCCTGGGATCCTTAAACTGACCTCAGCGGTAACCTCCTTCGTCGATCCATTGCCCTGAGTCGCCTTACTTCGGAGCAGACGGAAGTAAAACGTTCGAAATTGTCGCAGGAAGAAAATAGCTTCCTTCTCTCGAAACTGACTGGTTCTCAACAGATTTTCAAGTTCGAGATGTTTCTGGTTCAAAATTTTGATTTCTTCATTAGCGTCATGAAGCTCACGAGACATGCGTTGCTTCTCGTTCGCTATGCTTTCCTTCTGGCGTCGCAAGGACGTTATTTCAGATTTCATGTCTCGTATTCCACTTTCTGCCTTTCCGCGCGCGATTCTATGTTCCTCTAATCTCTGTTCTAGTTCGGCGATGCGATCGGCAGAGGATTCGTCCCTAGCTCCGACGTTGACGTCAAGGTCGGTGGCATCTCCAGGTCTGGTCGTAGAAGTGATCTTGTCAATTGCTGACCACAGTGGCACGTTCCCAGAGTCTTTCCCTTTACTTCTTCCCTTAACATGCTTGCATTCGTGAGCCAACATCTTTACGAGAGCTGTCAAATCTTCCTGTCGTTTTTCGGATACGGCCATCCGACGCATACATGCCATCACACTCGACGACTTCGCTGCCTTCGGTGTGTTCTTCACCTCCCGCGCTTCTTGACCAAACTTGATGGTGCTTATTGTTTCGTCTATGTTGTAGCTTGATGAGGACCCGGTACAAATGATCGTGGTACACCAACTACCTCCAAAGCACGGTCGCAACAAGTTGGCCAATTTGGAATCGGAGGCCGTTTCGTTGTGTTGAAGCTTTTGATTTCCTTGCTGGATTAGGGTGCTCCTTATTACATTCGATACACTAACCAATGACGCATTGATGAGCTTGCCTTCTACAGCAGCTGCATCATGGCCTGTGTTTCCTTTCCGCTTTCCGGTGTCGCTTCCTGCAAGATCAAGCATGAGTAGTTTCGACGATACCTGATTCCCCGTATCACGATTCACTTTTTCCAGTCTCAATGTGAACACCGCATGCGACCGGCTTGAGTCGATATTTTGATCACTTGCTACCTTTGTCCGATATGCATTCCCTCTCGCCAAGATAGCATAGATGTCTGCGATATCAAGACAACATACTTCACAAGCACCAACCACAGATGCTTGTCCATTCTCATCCTGTCCAATCCGAACCTCTTCTCGCCATGGTTGTAAGAGATCACAAATTTTCTCCAAATAAATCTCTACGAATGAACATCGGATCGTGTACTCCACACTATCTGGGGCGTCATCTAGGTATTCCAATAGGTCGGCAACGACTCGTGGAATCATTCCTTCCGTGACTTCTGGATTTCTCCGAGGATCACCACTGCTTTCACCGCCAGCCATCATTTCATCCTCGCTTTGGTCTTCCAAGCCTAGAGCTCGAACATTCAACTCAACTCCCATCCCTTCTCCAAGCATCGTGTGCGTCTTCAGGAGGGTAGGTGAGCATTTTCCTGATTTCTTTCATTCCAAATGACCATTCGACTCAGCTTACCTTCCCGCTACCAGTTTGTCCATAGGCCATCACGGCACAGCTAATCCCATTTAATAGTTTTCGTGGAATGATGGATATGCTATCCTTATATACTTCAAGCTGTGGTGTATATTCATCAAAAACCTGGAAAACAAAGAATCGAAAACGAAAAACGACGTCAGAGATCAGCAATGATGCCACTCACAGTCGAAAAATGCAAGACTTCAATGACACCCAGCAGACCGTTTTGAACGAACCTGATCAAAAGTGAAATCAAAAGTCCCCTGTAATGGTGATTCAATAGTAACATGTTTTGGATTCTCATGAAGCTGAATGCAGTCCTTGGACCTTTTGGAAGTTTCAAACTTGTCCATTGGTCTCAACCGCAGATAAACCTTGACCTGTTCTCCTTGCTGTTCCTTCCATGCTGAGGAAAGTATCCGTTTCTGTTTCTCCTTCCCCATAGTAGAAATGGGTTGAGAGTGTAAGGGGCTAGGTCAAATGTTTACGATGGACGAATGGAATATGAAAACGGTGGGCTCATTCCAGGGACATTCAACTTCGATTGCATCACACACTCGGCTCGGCTATCTTGCCGAAAAACGTGTACAGGGCTGTGAAAGAGTGAAAAGAGATATCAAAGGAGGTGAATGTCCAGTCCCCCGATTTTCATTCCTACCTACTTCGTTCATAGAAGTGGGGGAGACGCGGGATTTTAGGGACACAACAGTTGTGTTTGAGATGCCGGGCTCGCTGGGGTCCATCGTGTACTGTGTGTGAGTCGACTGCTGGCGTGTGTGTAATCGGTCCGTTGAAAATGTTACCAGTGATGACTACTTTGACCACTCATCCCATTTTACGATTTATCCGGATCTACTACAGCTCCCGCTCCGTCTTGGGAAAAAGACAAAAATGATCAAATGATCTATCTGAAGTAACTATATATACATATATATATTGAGGAGAAACTAGAAGAGAAAGTCCACCGACTAGAGGGGAGCGATTACATCCGTTCTAGAATCCACGAGCTGATGGCGTCGTATGTTTCCTCCCTCTTGATTTCATTCAAGACTTCATGTTCTTCACCCTCACGGCAGATAATAGTTTTGTCACCTGACTGCAAGGCCTCTCCGACTACCTTGACAGTTTTAGGATTTGCTACCTTGTCATCTGTCGAATAAACATACAAGAGTGGTACAGGGAAGATGATCTTCGATGCCGCCCACTGTTGGACACGTGATTGTGCCTTCAATGCTTGTGATGCCCAACCAATGGAGGCATAATATTGTACCTGAGTATCATTCTGATGTTCTTCCTGTTTGATGGGACAACTCGTCAAGTCTTTCGCCTTGAGATTCGAGGCGACCCTTAATTTCGGTATCCACCGTCCAAGTGCATGGACGATGAACAAGACGAAGAATGGGACTGCATCCGTAGCCTCAACGTACGGGTTTGTGACTATAGCACCTCTAATTCCCTTGATTTCATGAGAAAGAAGATAATGTAGGACTGTCAGACCACCATTAGAATGACCTAATATGAATAAGGGAAGATTCGGTTCCATCGTCGATCGGACGACTTCAAAATCTTCTTCATATTCTTCCCATTTTCGAATGACTGGACGGTCACCACCTGACTTGCCATGTCCACGAAAATCATAAAGTGTAACAGAAATATGATGATTCTTTGCCAGGTACTCTGCAAATTCTGTGTATCGGAGACAATGTTCCAAATACCCATGAAGGACAAGTAATTGTGCCTTGGCAGGTTCGGCAGCATCGAATTTCTTCACATAGATCTGTGTCCCATCTGTGGATTGTAAAAATTGTTCACCAGCCATATCTTCTTTTTTGGTCTTATTTTTGGGTGGAGGTCGAAAAAAGAGTTTGTGGTCGTTGTTGTTGTTGTGTGCAAGAACAATCTACAAGAAGACTCTTTGGACCATCACGTTGATGCGGTTTGGGTGTCAAAATCGGGCGAAGGCAAAATGATGATGCTTCTCATATCTGCGACATTCCACGTGGAGTGTCGCGTTTCGTCGGCCCTCGATAGGGATGAATATACGATAATAGTAAACACATAGCTATAGTATGTGACTATGGTAGTACCGTCCTTCCGTTGTCACGTCAGTTTGGGTGCTTGCAGAACATAGAGAACCCTTTGTTGCCGTACGAAACCAGACTCCAGAGCTTTTCAGTGTCCACCACTCGAACATGTCATGTTGAATAAAGTATTCAGAAATTAAATGACAGTGAGATCTTGTAGACAAAGCATCTTATAGAGTCCACACCGACACCCTGTCACCCTTTAGCCGCCCCTTATCACCTGCTTGTACTGTGAATAATTATACACCATGAGATTTGTGGCCTTAGTTTCGGGTGGTAAAGATTCTATTTACTCCGCTATGCAGTGCATACAAAACGGTCACGAGCTTGTAGCGTGTGTGCACATGGGACGGCCAGAATCGGTTGAGGAGGAATCGTACATGTATCAGACCGCCGCATCCGAAGTTGTACGGACCTTGGTAGAAGAATGTTTAGGTGTTCCATTGCTATTGCATCAACGAGTAGGGACGAGCGTCAATACTACACTAGTATATGAGGGGGCAAAGTCATTGAGTGACGAGGTGGAAGATTTGTTCCTTGCACTCCAACGAGCAAAGGCAGAATTTCAAATCGAAGCGGTCTCATCGGGAGCTATTTTATCAACCTATCAACGAGTACGGATTGAAAATGTCTGTAGTCGATTAGAATTAACAAGTCTCTCCTATTTATGGCGTCGCCTGCCACAAAAGGATCTATTACAACGAATGTTAGATGATGGGATTGAGGCAGTCATCGTCAGAGCGGCATGTCCACCTGGATTAATCCCCCAAAAACATTTGAATAAGACATTGAGATATTTAAGTGGGATTGGATTATTTGAAAAACTCCATCAACGATATCGATTTCATGTTTGTGGGGAAGGAGGGGAATATGAATCCTTGGTCTTAGATTCTCCATTACACAAACGAAAACTTGTTTTAGATGTGGTCGAGATCGAAGAAACAAGTGATGGAGTTGGTGATTTACGAATCATCCAATGTCATGCAGAAGACAAGACCGATACGGATATTCCTACCTGGGATAGGTCTCAAAGCGTACCCAGTACATCGACCACTGGCCAAAGTTCTAACGGCTTGCCGACTGAGGCAAGACCTGCAGAAAGTATACCACCACCTGTGATACTCACGCCGATACCATATGTTCAACAGAGTACTGGAGGATTATTTCATGTCAGCGAGGTAATGTCGTCGAAAGTTGCATCCGTTGAGAATCTTTCCGAGGTGGAATTAGCAGTCATGGAAGCAAAGGAAATCTTCTCGATATTGGGCAAGACATTGGAACGTCAAGGCGCTACACCGAAGGATGTTCTCTTTGTACATTTGTATTTGAGTGAGATTTCACACTTTGCCAATATCAATGCGCATTATCAGGCATTCTTTGGTTCTATTCTCCCTCCGTCACGATCTTGTGTTGCGATTGGGAAAGAGGTCTTACCCGGTGGACGAAGAGTCCTTCTTGATTGTATCGTCCAACGGGGGAGTGGTGAATATATGAGAACCGCCGATGCTTCCGAGGCGACTACGGAGTATGCGGTGGCATCCCATGCCAATAAGACCTCATGTTTACGTGAAGTTCTTCATGTCCAAAGTATCTCAGAATGGGCCCCCGTCTGCGTCGGACCGTACAGTCAAGTGAATACCTTGAGATCGGGTCTTCATTTCCTAGCTGGACAAATTGGACTTATACCGGCGACGATGAATCTCCATCCGACATGGGAGCTACAGCTGGAACAGTGTTGGAAGAATATTGCAGCTGTCCTTGATGCCCTTGATGGAGGCTCCTTGAAGGACCATACTTTATCTGCCATGATTTACACCTCACACTCTGTCGATGCCGAACCAGATTCCTTGGGAGACATCAATCAAATTTCGTCTCGAATGATCCGTGAGAATGGAGGGATAGTTGCAGGTCATATTGACGACTTGGTGGCGGAAGAGGAGCTATATGGGGGATACGAAGATGAAGCCACATGGGAAGATATGAAATCACAGGAACAAGGTGATCCTACTTTGGCTGAACGAAGTAACTTTCCCATCCTCGTTGTGTCGATCCCTGAAATGCCTCGAAACGCAAGTGTGGAAGTGGAAGTGATTGCCGTCACGAAAAGGGCTGCCTCCTGTCTAGATATTTCCGATGCACAGTATACCATGAAACTCTTAAGCAGCAGTAAGCGAATGATCGAAAGTTGGGATTCAGGCCATACATTCCCACCCCTGAATGATCCTAATCACGAATTCAATATTCAGGCATCTGTGCGTTCCTTGGGACACCAATGTGCTGCCGTGGCGTTAGTTTCTGCCGCCATTGAAAGTAATGCATCTGCTGTCGACGTCAGCCTTGAAAAGGTCATGAGTGACATGTTGATTTCACTACGTAAAGTCTTGGTAGAAGGGAGAACGGGTATGGCAACCAACCACGCCATTCATTTTCGATTGTTCTACACCGCTACAAGACGGTTGACATCTGGAGGTATGGAAGCTTGGACTGATGGTCTACAAATCCGTTCCGCCTTCCAAAGCGCTATCTCCACCTGGTGGGGGAATCACGTATCTCTTCCGGCCATCACCGTTGTCCCCGTACACACTATCAAGGTGTTGAATTCAAAAGTCCACCCCTCTAGCTCATCAAAGGTGATCACTCTCGCGCTACAAGTACTCCTTGCGGATCCAGTCCACCTTGAAACAGATATTTGGATCCACAAAGATCGCGTCTACAGCAGTCACATCGATCCTAGTTTTTAGAGATATGGGAATCGCTTGCTTGTCCTCTCGCGATGTCAGTGATTAATAGCAACGAGTGCAGCAGTGACATTCCATCTGATTTTGTGGCGAAGAACAGTCTGCAGTCAAGGTATTCAATTGATATGACATCATGGCGCAGACCTTGATAGGCATGTATCCCGTAAAATTGTTTCCGTGTAGCATCATTTCTGTCACGGATTTCAACATTCCAAGATTGGCTGTAAGCCGTCCCGTCATGCGGTTCTCATTTAGGTACAAAAGTTCTGGAAACGAAGAGTTGCCGTCGTGAGCTATCTGAATTGGATCGTTGCAATCTTGCGTGCTATGGACTTACCGAGTTTCGTGAGGGATCCAAGCTCGAACGGAACACTGCCGGACAGTGAATTCGAATCGAGACGTAGCTGTTCAAGACTCGTCATGAGGTCCATGTGAAGTGGTAGAGATCCATTCAAGGCATTTCCAGACAAATACAATGACTCTGAAAAAGAAGGGATGTATGAGCTAGTGTATTGCGATTCTATTCGTGTACATCGCGACGAGAGAGTCTCACCAAGATTGCTCAGCCCTGTGATGGAATTTGGGATCGATCCGGTAAACTGATTGGAATCCAGATAAAGGACTCGTAGAGACTTCAGGTCACCGACCGCATCTGGGAGGCTACCGTCCTATGTCACATGACCATCATTGTTAGCGCAGGATCTCAGGTTGACGACGATCAATTTTGAACGTGGGAACCTACCAATTCGTTGTCGTTCAGTTGAAGATCGCCTACAAGGAGAAATATGCGTGAGGACGGAGGATCTCTGCTAGGCGCCCAATAAAATGACAGCTGCTTTCTTACTCAAACGATCTAGATTGCCCAACGCCTTGGTAGGCAGGGATCCAATAAGCCTGTTGGAGTCAAGGTAAAGAGTTTCTAGATGGTGCACTATTTTTGAGCGAAGGGCTTGATTGAAATTGCCATTCGGATCTGATGACTTACCAAGTGCGCGAAGAAAGCGGATTGACGAAGGAATCGAGCCGGAAAGCTGAGGAAGAGAATACAAGTTCAGATGCCACCTCCGCCGAACTCATCGATCTTGCCTTGAGCCATATGACTTACCATGTTTAGCCTCAAGCGCAAATCAACTTTGGGACAAGCAGAGAAACATGAATATGAGAGATACAGTGCGGCAACAATAAGGACACGCGGTTTCGCGCACATACCGAGCTTCGTCAGATGCCCTAGCTTCCACGGTATGCGACCTGTGAGCGTATTGTTGTCCAAATACATGATGGCTAAGTACGATGTGAGGATTCAGACTGTCGAAAGATATTCACCTTTATCACCAAGGCTACTCACAGACATCGGTGAGCTGCATGAGAGACGACGGAAGGCTGCCGCTGAGATTGTTGTTTTGTAGAGCAATTGCTTCTGTCAAGGGATCAGAAGACGTGAGATCCCCCTAAAGATTCTACAGGGAAAGTTCCGAAGAAACGTACCGAGGCTCGATAGCTTCCCGATTTCCGAAGGAAGCGATCCTGTGAGGTCACAGTCGTTGATGGACATCTGCCTGAGATTCCGAAGCTGGCCAACCATCTTCGAAACGGTCCCGGTCAACATGTTGTGTCCAAGATTCAAATCGGCTGCCCACGGAGTGAGGGAGATGAATGCACTAGCAGGGCGGCACCATTTCGATGGACTTACACAAGCTTCCCAAGTGGAAAAGGCTGTCAGGAATCGTCCCGCTGAGTCTGTTCTCGGAAAGATCCAAGGCGCGAATCTCCAGTTCCAATAGGCCAATCTCATTTGGGATTGTTCCCGACAAGGCATTAGACGAAAGATTCAAGGATCGCAGCAGGCCGATCCCTCCCCCCAACTTGAGACAGTCGACACCGTGCCACGAGCACACCGAAGAAGAGGACAACCAACCATCATCGGAAGTCCACGTATTGCCAAGAGTGGGATTGTGAGTCGCAAAGTACAAACAAGCCAGAACAAATCGAGTTCGAATAAGTGACGAAGCGACGCTTTCGACATCTGTGTACACCAACCATTGCATCGCCAAGAATGCGGGACTAGACTCATCCTGAAGACGCTCCCAGCTTGTCAAGCCCCATTCCATGATCAAGGCAATGATCGCATCGTGTCGCAAGGCTGTGGTGTCAATATTAAGATCGCTGTAAGTGCCATGGCCGGCAGCACGCTCTTCATGTTTTCCCCAGTCGACGCCAGCTAGAAATCCAGTAAGAATGAGAAAGACCAAAAGAATGGTGCATAGAAGCCAAGTTGACCGGCTTTTCAACCATGATGCACGGGGTGCAGACGGTTCCGGTAGTTTCTGTAGTGGGCATCCAGAAAATGCATCGGCGAGCGCCAAAGATGGGGGGTCTCCAAACTCGTAGCTTATGGCAAACTCTTCCATCTGGCAAATTCTTTGAAGATGTCTTTCACGCTCTTTACGACGAAGATGTTGTCGTTGAGCATTTTCAAAGGTGCTTAACATCTTGGCTGTGTTTCTCGAAATACCGCCTAGGAGATATATGAGTGCCCCTCCCACATCCGGTCCAAGCAACCGTGGTTGGAAGATACGAAGTTACAGTCAACATGAGTTTCTATTTGGAATAATCCTCATTTGGTGGTTGTCGTGGTAGCTCCACGACCATGTGGGTCGAATATCTAGATTCTTGGAGGGAAAATCCGTCGATAGAAGGAAGTTGGAGTTGTTGCTTCGTTTGTTGGCGTCGTCCCGCTCGTCATGTGATATGGATTGTTCGCGCCAAAGAGCACCCGGCGCGCTTGGAGGTCGACTCCCCGAGCGTTCTTGTGAGTCGCTCCGTCGATCCATGACTGGCCGGCGCGCCGTGGAAAAACACAACAATGTGGAAGATCTCCTTCCCCAACGATCCTTTCTCCGATTGCTGTCACTACCGTTCTTTAGCGTTGTTTTGGATGGAGTAACATCCTCATCCTGGCCTTCAGAGTGGGACTATTGATCCCAACTACGCGTGCAAACTCTAGATTTATCCCTTTTCATTGCAAAGGCCGTTGCTTCACCTCAGAAGATCCAGGGGAACCACGATGCGACTCTACAATCAAGAATCATGCACTCCAGTCGGAACACCCACGCTGTCCCGGAAAGGAACTCAGAGGTCGCCTCCTAAGGAATGGATTCCAAAACGGTCAACTTCAGAACAGCATTCGTTTGCGTCGCCTCTTCGATCCGTCAGTCTTCAAGAGCTTCGCGACGATCAAACCACACCATTCTTAGAGACACCTTCCCCCGTGTATAAACGATCTATTCCCCGACTGCAAGGGAACGAGCAGGTTTTCCGAAATTCGCCCCAGACCCTAACGGAATGGCCCTTTCACTCGACAGAGAGCCCTATTCGGCGTCGAACGACGTGGTGTCCAACGAAGACGAATAGTTCGGCAACAGGACCAGTTCCTGGCGTCAATCCCAAACTTGCCTTGACTCCCGTCATCAAACTCAAACCCCGTCCCACAAAGAAGGATCAGATTCCTCCAGTTGTAGGTATCAAATTGTCCTCCAATCTAGCCTCGCTTAATCTCCAAACAGAAACTGGGGAATCAGATGAACCATTTTCGATTCCGAAACTTAGCACGACCGACGAATCATCGATCAACTCTTCTACATGGTTGGAATTCTCACTAGATGAAAGTATGAACCAAGCGGAAGACAACCAAGAAAGTACTAAGGCTCGTTTTTCTCCGATCCGAAAGGTCAAGAGTCAATCCAATCTTGTCATGGTGGTGAAACCGACGGCATTGCGTCGGAAGAAACCGATCTCTTCAAAGATCATTTCATCATCCCCGAGACCATCGGCTGCTCCAGCCTTTTGTTCCTATGGATCTTCGGCCTTTGTAGTGACTCAAAGGTCTTCTTCGTTTCGTCGGTCTCTGACGACGCCTGGGGGTGGTGTTGACGCTGGGTCTGGTCATGGTACCTTGCCGACCCGCCCAACAACCTCTCGTCGGGTGTCTCCCCGTTGGTCCAATTCCAAGTCTACGACGATGTCCACACGGTCAACAATGTCCACTCGTGACAATGTGCATCTTGCCGAACATCTATCGAAATATTCTAGAATGCTCAAATCGGGTTATGCTTTTGATCATGTCCGTCGAATGATGGAACGTGACAAGAACGTCGACCCCAGCGTTGTGGAACTGTTGCGTCTAGCCTACGCTATGGGAAGCTCGTAGTCTTTTGACGATCAATACCATCGGGGGAAAATATCACCAATCCTGGGGACTAATTCATGTTGCAGAATGATAGTACTAGTACTCGCTTTATACTACTGGCGAGATCCTTGTCGCGCAAAGGCCTATCACTGCTAGCCGATAATCATGCTACGTACTTTTTCATCTCCCTTTTCATACTATGTGCTTTTTTGTGTCCCTTTTTTTCGTTACGTTATAAAGGAAGCTACCGACATCAAAATAACTGCCTTTCGTCTTTCGCGTAGTACAATTCGAGTGGATCCACAAAATCCTTGATCATACGTTTCGCAAACGGGGATGGAAAGTATTCTGTCATTTTGTCATTAATGACATCCATATCTTCCACAATCACACGAATTCGTCTTGGAATATTCGGTGTCAGTGGATCCGTCGTTTCTTCCCTGTTTTCATCCCTTGCGACGACGACAATTTCCACAACACCCTCTCTCGGTGACTTGATAGATGTGACCCAATCAGCAAGGATCGTAACCTTACTGAATTGATCCTGCATCGATATTGAACTCACAATGGACCCATACGTAAGATCCTTTACTGTCGTATGTGCATGGAGGAAACTTGCTCCCTCAGAATTCTGTACCCCGACAAAATTCAATCGCAATACAAGGTCATTCTCCATCGATTCACGTTCAATCTTGTTGACAATTAAATCAGTGACTCCATCATGTTCGAAGAGAGACCGGTCAACTTTGTACGTAGATTCGATATCGATGTTGGAAACAGCCGAGACGGAGCATTTCTCGGTCCCACCTTCTTCTTGTTCAACGATGATTTCTTTTGCTTCTTCACTTCGACTAATCCATCCTTCCTGGAATGGTTTCGATGCCAGTCCATTCGTTTCCGTTGTACATAATGTACGGGATAATCGAGTTTCCTTGACTCGTTGCGTGACGTGATCCCATCCCAGACCATATTTCTTCGAGTACCCCCATCGACAAAGACGGCATGTCTCGTCGGTCTTGGTAAATTCGTACATAGCTTCAACTTTAGCCAATTCCGCTTCATCCGTTCGCCAAGCATGGTAGGATTCCCACTGCTCCTTACTGTTGTTAATTTCGATGAGAGCGTCGGATAACTTATCCCAACCGGTGCCGCCATAGAATCCTGAATCGATAAATGAATTTTTCGGAAGATGGACTCTGGCGTTCTCAGCACCGAATACAACTGGAACAGCACCGGCAACTAAAGCCTCCCATATTGTAGTGGAGACGTAATCTTTGTCACTCACATGGTCAAAGGCCAGAACGAAACGAAACTTCTTCATCACCTCAATTCGGCCTTCGCTTGTCTCAATGGACATTCCACGGGGAACCTCCGCGTTGTGGTCACATTGCCCCATGCTTTCTACTGGAAAACCTTTGTCTAGAAGAGAATGAACGTACTTAACACGTTTGGGGGATGCCGTACAATGAGTATTGACCATGTAAACTCCCTTTGGCAACGCTTCATCATAGGAGACTGCTGGTCGATTTCGTAACGAGAATAACTCAGGATTGTAAAGCGATAGAGGGACGTCGGACTTGAAAGATGGAGTGGAGTAGAAGGTGTCACGACGGTAGTCTGTTCTTTCCACGTAGGCATTGTAATTGATTCCCGGTGCACCCAGTGTTTGTTTGATCTTCCACGGTTCATAGGCAAATGACCTCTGTAATAGAGCTTCCGTTATGGCAGGTGCAGGCTGCGCTTCACAGGGGATATCACATTCCACCTGTTGTAATGTCGACGAATCGAAAGTAGAAGTATCCTTTGCCGATGTCAAAAGGATCATCGATTGCATCCCCTTACCATCCACTGATGGTGAGTCCTTCCCGAAAAGATACACTATCGGATCATCGCAATGTTCCTCTAATGTAAGTAAAACTCCTGGTCCAATCTCCTTTCCACACCACATACGGGGGAAGCTTGCCGTATTGAAGACAATTTGTTGTCTATCTGGTTCTAAACATTCTGATTGCTTCGTCCAACGAGGGTTTGTGCCGGACTCGAGTTGTAAGCACGCCTCCAGTGTCTGCTGTTGTGCCTGTGCAGCCATAGCTTCACTGTTAGTAGTACCATCAATGTCTACCGTTCGAAAGGCTGCATGGGACCGATCATAATCAAGATCTTGCACATACGCAACTTTGTTCGGTCCGGTACCCTTTGTATTGACGATGAGAGGATGGTGTCCTGTGCCTTGTCGAGATACTTGTAATGCATCAGACCCCGACGGCTTTGCTTCCTTGGAGATCAACGGCGTAGGCTCCGTCTTCCTCGGATCTTTCATATGAATATCCGTTTCTTCCATGTGATGGTTATCCTTAGGTGTGGAAGATGTCGGTTTCACCTTGTGGGATGAAGAGGAAGGAATCACCTTCTTCGTGTCGGTCGGAGAAGGGTTTTTCCCAGATTCCTGAGGTTTCCGTAGATGTAGGTATTCCTGAACATCTGAGATGCTTACGGTACTACTACTACTTTGGGCCTTGCTCTCACCGAATGATTTCGTTTGGGATACACCCATCCAAATAATGGCGCCATACACCATTAGAAAAAGAATTACAATGCCCCTCAGAATCACTGGTAGTCTTGAACTAACAGATCTTCTAGTAGAAATTCGCAACGGCTGTCTTCGAATTGCCACCATGTTGAAGGACAATAAAATAAAATAAAAAACGAAGTTCTGCTGATAGAGATATTGTTACCAATGGGGAGAAGGTAGCATTGTTGTTGGGATCCTCGTTGTTTGTTTGGAGGGAGCACAGATGCTTTGTGCCTTATTTTTTCCGGAGGGTTGTGAAAATGTCTGAAAGTGACTGAAATTTCTCATGTAGTCGAATGAATCCAATTTCTTGACTGCTATTACAATTACACGTGGCATACGGACGAAGGACAGTACCAAACTAATTCTATAAGAATCACGATTTCAACCGAGTAGTAACGAATACAGTACCCGCTAGAAGGCTGACTACCTCAATACCGCAGCCATACACCCACAAAAATTGCGTACTCCACATTTAACTTAATAAACTGGTATACATAGCTCGACCAAACGATCCAAGATGAATAGGTCCTCTTTTTGGACCATCCTCCCATAATGATCACATTCTAACATTTCCAATAATAATTCACGACTTGGAAATTTATATATCCCAACTTCCTTGAATAGTTTTGGTCCCCTTGTTAATGATACGACTTTCCCCCCAAATAGTAATTCAATCCCCGAAGAAAACATTGCCTGTTGCCATAATTTCGTATGTTCGGAATCATCGGACCGACCATCGGGTGTATCTGTCGTCGTCCGTAGATCAATCATATAACATGGTAGATGGGAATGTTGAGATACTCGTCTTTTATATTCGACTAATCCATGTCTCCCCGACACTTGATATAAACTATAATCGACACGTCCCCCCGCATCGACGAATAATTTTTGTCTCAAATCGACTTTATCTCCGACATAGCCATAACCAAACATTTGTTTCAAAGTCGGGAGGATGACATCGGTATACACAAAGTTGTGATTAAATCCAAAGGTCAAGACCTCTTTCCCCTGTGTCGCCAAAAGATAAGAATCGGATCGGATGGCCTTATGATAGGATCCGACTGACTTGTGACGAGTGACTAAACAATCAAATGGTCCGACCATTGGTTCCATCGCGATCGATTCATGCAGGGTAGCATCACCCAATAAGATGGGAAGGACTGGTTCACCACCATTCTTTCTCAAACATTCTCGAATCTCTTGAATCAATGGTGATGCCTCGAACTCGAATTCCTTTTTTGGCAGGACAGAAGGGACCATACTAATGACGTATACGGTCATCGCTCCAGCTCCAACGTTGACTGTAGTAGAACCCCCCCAAGAAAAATGAAGAGAGGAAATACAGTTTCTTTTCAAGTTCCGAAAAAGACGAGATTATTTCTCTTGAATCCCCCCTTGTGTGTGTGTCGTTGAAATGAATAATCACTTTCCAGAGGAGAGGCGAAAATGGTGTCCAACTCGTTGGATGCCGAAAAGTTGACAGTTGAATGACCCGCAATTTTTTTGGCGCTTTCCGTTCGGGATGGATGGAAACGACTGTCGAGAGCTTTTGGCACCTGGTCGTCATAGTATGTATCTAATAGTAGATATGTTACAGCGTAGAAATACATTCCAAGGCTACGATGGGTATGTACGTGTCGTATACTACACATGGATGGTGGAACTCTCATCAAAAATGCAGAAACTTGGGATAGGACGGACACAAAGGGAAACTCGACGGACATGAAGCAGATTCGATAGTCTACGAAAACAAGTCAGGGTCTTGTATACTTGCGCACTAAAAGAGGCATCAAACAGAATTCCGTCGTCTTTAATTTAGTAAGAGAGGTACAACGAGAGACGCCACAGAGTGGGAACTGCGGAACGAATCGGGTCTGTGAAATTTGGTATTCCTTCCTTCCTTTCCTTCTGTTTTTCTTTAACCAGACTTGTAATTGTTGAGAAGATCGAATTCTACATCTCGTTGAAGGATTTTTTCTACATCATGAGAAAATTCCAATTTGTATGGTTCCAAGGTCATATTCGGTGCATAATCTTGAAGATTCTTTTGTTTGAATGACAAATCACTAGCACGCTTCAATCGACGATAACGTCCCTCGACAACATCCGGATGGGCCAATTCCAAGGCCTCATTAACTTCAGGTTCATCTCGACTCATAATATCCTCATAACGAAGTCCTAATGTGGGGGGGGTACATAGGGAACGACAATCCAAAAATGAAACAGAGAGAGATGAATTGTGTGAGAAAATTCACCTGAAAATTCGACTCGATTGACTACACATAAACAACGGTCCTTCGCCGACGACCCCGAGAAATACGCGCGTTTTTTCCCCTATCCGCGCTTTTTGTTTTGCAACGCGAAACTCACCCATCTTGTTGAGATCCTTCGCCAATTGTGCTCTGTACAATTTTGCTGCCGGAGCAATAATTGGGTCAAGAAGTTTCAAAATCCCTGCCATGATGAAACAATTGTACTTTTGATTGTAAACAAGAAAAGTGGGACCTGTTGCTGCCGTGTTGTTGTTTGTTGGGGGGGGTTCCTGTTTGGCAATGATGATGATGATCGACCGTGCTCTCTCATTGGCTCCTCTGACGAAGGAAGGGCAGACATCGCTGAAATTCCGCGCGATCTGCGCGAAATGTAGTCGCTCAAGTCAAATATTGTTGTCATCCATCCAAAATTGTTACTGCGGAAGCTGCTGGCGGAACCTCTTCTGTCTTTGAAAGACTATGGAATGTCATCCATTGCTGAACACACGCAGTCACAAAAGAAAGGTTTGAAAGGGCAAGAATTGTGAAGAGGGGAAAAAGACCTTTTCAGGAAACTCTCCTTTAGACTATGTCAGTGAATCTTCCACCTCCACCGAATGGACAAGTTTTGTCTTTGGTGTCGGCGTTGTCACAGACAGAAAATCATGACCTTCATGTTCAAGCGATTCGACATCGGGATGAATCCCTGAGTGTGTCATCTGAAAGTTATGGTAATCTTTGTCTTCAATTAGGATTTTTGTTAGTCGGAAGTGATCAACCTCAACAATTGGTCCAACGGATTGAACCATCACAGATTGAGATATGGCAACAAACAGATCCAAACACGGTAACGAAGATGCAATCGGATATCAATTTATGGATCCCCTTTGGACAGATGACGGGTCTAGTTTTGAAGAATGCATTATTAAAACCTCCTATTTCAGCGGTACATCAACCAATGATGTTAGAAGAATCAATCTCCCATCATGTCAAGGAGACATTACTATATGGATTGGCATTAGAACATGAAGAACTTCGGAATGTCGTTTCATCGATTATCGCCACATCATCTGTATCACCTGATGGTGTCCAACCCTATTTACATATCGGACAATGGCCACAACTCATGTCGGCACTTATGTTCCATTTACAACCAACGAATAATAATGGGAATCCGAATGTCCTTCGTGGATCATTATCGACAATCCGGAAAATGATGGAAGATGGACCAGATGAAATCCCGACACATCATTTGGATGCTTTGATCCCACTATTATTGAATCTTTTCCAATCGGAAGATGAATCATTGAAAGTCGATGCCCTGCAGTCCTTGGTGGCATGTCTGTCTTCGGGGATATTACCGAGTGCCTTGATTATTCAATTTTCAGATTATCTCCAAGGCCTATCCCAACTTGCGATGGATCCAAGTTCACATGTCCGAAAATGGGTCTGTCGATCTATCAATACCCTATTGGATAGTCATACACAGTATCTTGCACCGCATATGCCCTCCATTTGTCAATTTATGTTACGATCCTCGTCGACGGTTTCGACCCAGGGACAAAATCAACCACAGCATCTTTTATCTGTCATTAGTGAGGAAGATGTCGCGACGGAAGCCTGTGAATTTTGGTTATTATTTGCCATGTTGGATGAACACTCCTTGACATCTGAAATGATGGCAGTCGTCGAACAACTCTTACCACAACTCATTCCTATCCTTGTCCAGAATATGGTCTATTCGGAAGAACAACGGATTGATTTAGTCGCTAAGAATGAAATGGATATGGAAGATCAACAACCGACAGAAGTAATGAAACCCGTCTTTCGTCGAAGCAAATCAAAACGTAAGGGTGGTGGTGGCGCTGGTGATGATGATGACGATGACGACGATGGTGATATGGACGACGACGATGAGGAGGAGGAAGACGAAAATGAATGGACTCTTCGAAAGTATGCCGGAGCCTCCCTTGATTCTATTGCCAACCTATATGGAGCAGAATCTATTTTACCTTCTCTATTACCAGCTCTTGAACAGGGACTTGGAAGTACCGATCCATGGATCCAAGAGGCATGCATCCTGGCCCTGGGAGCTGTTGCGGAGGGTTGCAGTTATGGGATGCAGGAACATCTTTCAAAAGTCTTCCCGTATCTTATGAATATTCTATCAGCACCTGAAACTCCTCAACATTTACCTCAAGTAAAGAGTATCGTCGCTTGGACGGTGGGAAGATATGCTGGATGGGCAGTAGAACAGGTCCGATCGGGGACACAACCACATTTACTTTCTCAAATGATTGAAATTTATCTTGCACGTCTTACAGACCGGAACCGGAAGGTACAGGTTTCTGTTGCTGCAGCCTTGGGTGTCCTTGTGGAATTGGCAGAAGATTTGATGTTACCGTATTTGAAACATATGTATCCTGCACTCGTCTCGGCCATGTCCCGTTATCAGGGAAGAAGTCTTATTATTGTTTTCGATACCTTTGGGATTATTGCAGATTCTAGTGGTGCCGCTAGTGGTGAAAATGGTTTACCAGATTTATACATGCCGCAGATGTTACAATTATTCAATGCATTATTGAGGAATGATCCAACCGATCGGACATTACTACCCTTGATGGAAAGTTTGGCAAGTATCGCATTGGCATGTAAGACCAATTACCAACCCTACGCTATGGAGACCTTTGAAAATGCGATGGGTCTGATGGAACAGATGCAACTCATCCTTGCAACGAGTGATGAGATTACCGAAGAGGATGTCGACCCGATTATTTGTGCACTTGACCTATTGGATGGATTATGTGAAGGATTTTCTGTCAATTTCGCTGCCTTGGTCGGAAGTAGCAGTCGTTTCGCACAACATTTTCCCTCTGTCCTTCATGCAATGTGTAAACATCAGAGTTTAGGTGTTAGGATGAGTGCTTTGGCACTTCTTGGTGACCTTGCAAGGAATGCCCCATCCCTGATTGAACCTGCGCTCTCTCCCCTGTTGCAAGAGGCAATCCTCAATATTGATCCGACCCCTGAGTCTACGGATTCAAGCCTGTGTAACAATGCAGTGTGGGCAATCGGTGAGATTTGTGTCCAATATGGACGGAACCCTACTGCATTGGAACCATTCGCCCCCGTCCTTATGCAGAAATTGGTGGCACTTCTTATGGGGAATGGTATGGGGAATGCGACTGATATCCCCGGTCTTGCTGAGAATGCCGCCGCCTGCGTTGGACGACTTGCGAATGTCAATCCACAATTCGTCGCAGGTGATCTACCTCGATTCTTGATGGGGTGGTGTGATGGTATGGCAAAGATTGCAGATCCGACCGAACGTCGGGATGCCTTTAATGGGTTCTGTAATGCTGTCTATGCGAATCCACAATCGATTCAACAGGCATCGAATAATCCATCGAATGTCATTAGTTCGATCCTATTCGCGATTATATCATGGCATATCCCACCAGAGGCACTCGTGGATGATTCCATTGATGCCTTGAGTGGGAATCATGGTTTACAGCTATTCCCACCCACAGAAGCAGAACTCGGTACACGATTGTCTCAACTGATTCGTGATATCCGAACCTCGGTCGGTCCCGAGGCATGGCAGGATGCTGAAAATCATATGCCCGTGAATGTCCGACGACTTCTACGCGAGAATTATCATGTCTAATGCGTGAGAGTTCTTTAAATCGTAGTAGATGTATTGTCGTACTAGAGACGGTAGATTAGAGTTATCACAGACTACGGTAGTAGAGGGTTCGTCGTCCCGAAACCGGGGGGTTTATGAAAGATGAAAATATGTCTCACGCGGATACCAACAGGCGTTTCCGTCTACCAGATCCTAATTGTAGAGACATGTAATATTGTTCCTTGTCTGATACAGAAGAATGTTTTGTATCAGTCATCGTCAAGAATCCATGTCTTCGGTATAGGGATATTGCACCGATGTTATCACTGTTGACATAGAGACTTAAACGGTCCGAATTCCATTCCTTATGAACAAAAGTTTGCGCTGATCGGATCATACGAGAAGCGACACCACGACGTTGAAATTTCGGATTGACAATGACATTCATCAAGGTAGGAGATAGCATGGTATGGTCTTCTTCCTTTTCACCTGTTGGTGATACCAATTCTTCTGTCATCGGATTTTGTAACATGGCAATTTCACAAAATCCTAAAAGTTCTCCGGTAGCCCGATCTTCTGCTGTCAACATTTTGTGTTGAAGATATTTCGTCGATTGTGGTGCACATGCAAAATTATATTCAGTCCATATATGTGGATCCTTCGAGAGTTGGGTTGCTCGTTCTACACACGTCCGGAATCGTTCATTGGACCACAAATACCGAAGACGATCCGATTCTTCCAAGGTTTCTTCCTCGTAGGATAGATAACATTCCTCTATAGTTTGTTGTCCTAACCGGATTGTCTGTAATCTTGAAACGAGGAGTTTTTGTATCGTATCCTTCGATTTCAGGAATTCCATCTTCCGTCGAAAGTTAAATGGTCCCTGTTGTTGATTGAGAGGATTTTTATTCCTATCGACACATTGAGCCCATACTTCCGAGATATCTGGTATATCTGATTCGATCGTCGATCGTATCCTAAAGGTGATGGGTACTACTGCTGTCCGATCCATCTTTCCTTGTTGTTGTTGTTGTTGTTGTTGTTGTCGTTCCAATGGCGATGGAAAGAAAATCGTATCGGCACTGATAGAACTAAAGGCTTGTATTCGAAAGGAAGAAAGCCAATATATCCATACGATAGCCATGGAGACTATTCCATCTTTTGCACGTCTAACCATGGTGACCAATACGGTAAATCATGCAAGTTGAAGGTATATGTTTTGAGATATGTCGAGAAAACCATCATCCTGGAATCCT
>Ga0194115_10001636_pt1 | contig 28133 bp, 44 predicted proteins | sample TA2MahsurfametaG_3_FD_148656 | JGI IMG/M metagenome (GOLD analysis project Ga0194115, IMG submission 148656) | Freshwater microbial communities from Lake Tanganyika, Tanzania - TA2015002 Mahale S4 surface | ecosystem: Environmental > Aquatic > Freshwater > Lake | place: Tanzania: Lake... | reverse complement strand
ACTATCTATCAACGAGTTTTATTTACTCAATGCTGAATTAAATGGCGGGGAAATTCAAACCAATCTAGGATCAAAAAGTTTTGAAGGATTCATTAATCAAGAATTAACCTTAGTTCAAAAATATTGGTTGAATGATATAAACAAAAAAATTAAAGAAGAAGTTGGTTCGTGTGAAAAATTGAAAGAAGAACTTGTTAAAAAATATGGAGAGGTAGCTGAAGATAAAATACAAATTTCCATGTACATAAAAGATGAAAATGGAAATGATGTTAGCAATCCCAACTACGCAAAATTCAATGAAGAATTTTTATTATTGTTACAAGAAAGTAGATTTTTAGAATATAAAGAATTAAATATCAACGAGTTAGGTGGTATTAAAACAAAAGATAATTACGAGATTTTATACAAACTATTCAATGTAGAGTAGTTTTTTCAATTCCAAGATAACTCTTTCAGAGGTTATTAATTTATGGCATTCAAACTGCCTCGGTGTATCTTCATGTTCAGGACACCAAAAAAAGTCGCCTTTATTGAAGCGGTGCAACGGATTATTCCAACATCCGTGGCATATAGATTCATCAATTATCCTAATGCAGTTTGACTGAAATTCATGGTCTTTTTGGGTAAAATTAGCTACCATGACTACCTTTTTCCCGACTGCCCAAGAAAGCCAAGATAAGCCGCTAGAAAGCCCTATAAAGAATTCAGAGTGGTATATAGTATTCATGGTATTTTCTAGGCTAGAATTGTCTAAAACAAGGCAATTTTGATACTTAGGAGGGTCTTTAGATATTTCTACGACTTCATAACCTTTAGAAACCAAGTAATCAATAACTTCTTGCCAATAATACCAATGCTTTAATTGTGCAGTTGAAACGGTTGAAATACAGATGTATTTACCCTCTATCGGTCTTTCTTTAAGGGTTAGGTGTATTCTAGGTTTAATCTCTTTATATTCAAGGTTTAGGATATTGGTAGCTGCTCTTTGTAAAGGAATCGTAGCGGGATGAGTCGGCTCTTTTTTAGAGTCATAAAACCAACCTAACTCTAACATACAAACTATATTATCTACCCTGATACCCCTGCCCACAAATTTCAATTCGGGGTATTCATTTTCAAATAGGAAATTCAAAAAAGTAGATACAATCACCTTACATTCATACTTATTTTCAAATTCTAAACAATAGGGAATCCATGAAATTGTATCTCCCAAAGATTTAGACTCAAAACTTACAAATACTCTTTTACCCTTAAGCTCTTTACAAAAATCAATATCCTCTTTTAATTTATCTCCATCCCATATTTCTATATGATAATTTGATAGGTATGTTTGATTTATTTTAGCCCACATCCCTTTTTTCAAATTATCTTGATACAGAACAACTTTTTTATCACTTACATAATCAACAAACTTTACAAGATACTCTTTATCCTTCCATGTATCAAGAATCTCAAAGTATAAACCATTAATTAAGAATATCTTATATTTTAATGTTCTCATGGATGACTTGATATTTTTTGAGTGTTGTTATACAAATCGTAGTAAAGTTTTTTTACTTCGGGTGTATTATATTTCTTTTTAATATTTAATGTATGTAGATAATATTTTTCTACTGACTTACAAACATTCGACCAATCATAACTATCTCTTTCTGCATACATTTCATCCCAAAGAATTGTCCAACGAAACATAGTATTTATGATACCTTTTACGACTTCTTCTGTACTAATATTCGGTATTACCCACATCCCGTGAATATGCTTAGATCCATTATAAGTACCAACTATCGGCATACACATACTAGCTGCTTCACATAGTGTTATGTTAGGTGCGCCAAATTCTAAATTTGAAGGATGTAGAAATATGGTATGCTCACTAAAAATCTTAATTTTTTCTTCCTCTGTTGGGTTGGTATCAATAACAGTTAGTTTGTCGTATTCAAGTAAATCTTTGTGAAATTCAAAAAATTCTCTGTTGGCATCAGCCCCCACGATTGTTATAGGCAAACCTAGTTGCTTTGCGGCTTCAATACCATATCGAAAGCCTTTTCTGTCAGCACTTTGATCGCCTGCAACTCCATTATTGGCGCACATCAGTAATTTATGGTTTATGTACCCATCATATCTTGGAATAGGCTTATAATAATTGGTATCAGCACCGTGTCGCAGATAAAATAATTTATCCGTGTCATCGAAAAAGTCTATTACATACTCGGCATGGGCAAAGGAAATAACAGAACCCTTGATAGCCTCTAACTGTTGATTGTAGTTCCAACTGTATTTGCCATAATGATAGGAATGATGATCATGATTGCTATACACATACTGCAAACCACGCTTTTTAGCTTCTAAACACAAATTTGCTACATGAATGTGGACTATATCATAATGACCTATCGGAATTTCATTAAGCCACTTGATATCCACATTATGACCCATTTTCCTCAAATTTTGCGAGTATTCTTCAATAATCAATTCTACTGCTCCCCACCTTCTTTGCCCTGTGGGTTGTATAGGTAGATTGCTGCTAATTACTTGACATATATTCATTGATTCCATTTTTTTCTGAATTTGATTTCATCCTCTACAACCTTTAATTTCTGTTGATCTGTAAAGTTTTGAATATTTAAAGTTTTCAAGTGACAAGCAATAGAATTTCTAACCAAAGCGTGTTTGATGCCCTTTAGTTTAAGCGTTTCCGCATAATCATTGTCTTGATAATACATATCAAACATTTCATCTAAGGGTGCAATTTTATCCCAAGCCGTTTTCTTGATAACTAGACACCAACCCATGACCGCTTCCGTTACCTTATAGCTTTCATAGTATTTTGCCTGACCCCCTACAAAATGCCAATCAAAGTATTTCATATATAATAAGGGGTCTTTCGGGGAAAATGATTCAATATCAGGTCTTTCTCTATGTATTTTGAAAATTTCAGATAACCAACCATATTCATATCCAACATCATTATTGGAAATAATCAGCCATTCATTTGTCAGATACGATGAAGCTATGTTGACATATTGGTTATAATTGAACGGAAGTTGGGGTTGAATATATTTTGTAGTTATTGGGTTGTAATCATTCGGATATGTACCCTTTTCACTATCTGTAAGGAAAATTTCAAAATTAATATCAGGCTCACTATCTTTTAAAGTTAAGATAGTACGCTTAGTCATCGCTATTTTAGCAGGACTTTCGCTATTGGTTAATATGATACAATCTACATTCATTTTACTTTTTTATTCCCCAAAAATATAAGTCGCAGCTTTCCTCGTCAGTATAAAAATGATAGGCTTTAAAAAACTCATCCAAATTAACTTCTCTTCTAATATCTTCTTCAGTAAGATTCATATAGTAAGTTGACCACTCTTGATCTTGTATGGTAAAGGGAGAATCGTATGGCTTTGATGCAGGAGTACCATGTTCAGGTCTGCCCGTAGTAGCGCAAGTAAATAAAAACATACCACCATTTTTGAGTAGATTAACACAAATATTATGGATAGTTTCCTTCCAATACATATCATGCTCGAAACATTCTGTGGATATTACTAAATCATATTTTTTGCCATCAACAGGCTTATATTCATGCCCTTTGGCAACCACGTTTACATTCTTGCCCCTTCCTAAATCAACACCGATGTATGAATAGTTTTCAAACAAATAATGATTATTTCCATTAAGATCAAGCGATCCAATATCACATACATCAACATTTGTAAAGTATTCAGGGAACATCCATTTGACTCTTTGACAATATTCAATTTCTCTTTGGTGTGCCATTATTTATAGTTTATGATTCCTTTATTTCTAAATTCAATAATATTGCTATCATTCAAATAAAATCTTTTTTTGATAAAAGGTATATGTTCGGATTCATCTTCATAAACAATTACATCTACAAAAGAATCCTCCAAATCAAATTGCTTTAGCCAATAATGACCTTTACCCAAAATGCCCCTGTGTATCACATTATCCTCTTTTATTACTGAATAAAATTTAGGTTGTGGGTTGATTAAGCTATTTATTACAAATAATGTAGGGCGTGAAGGATCACTTGTATTATATATCATTTCGCAGTTGAAAAGCCCGTATCTGTAAATGTTTACATCGCTATTTTTGAATATCCTTGAACTATGATCATGTATTAAATAGAATTGATCTTCAAACTTAGAAAGTTGCTCATAAAAAGACAATTCAAGCGTGTAGCCCATAGGTATGCTTAACCATTCCGCTTCATCAAGTGGTGGCTTGAATGATGTGGTAAAAAATTCCAAATTCCCACAGAATAATAGTGTTTCATAAACGTATGACCCTTCACAATCACGGTATTCTTCAGGTCTAAAAAATAGCATTTTTTTGCCTTGATTTGACATATTATTTAATTCAGAATCAAGAAGTTTTAAATCATCATGATTAAAAATAATATCACTTTCCATGAATATAAATTCTCCATAACCTATTGATTTTGCTAGATTAGTAGAAGATCTTATGTTCCTGCATATCGGTAAAGTATGACCACTATTGTATATTTCTATCCTAAATGAATCGGTATTCATCCACCAAAAAGGAGTATAATGTGAGCTTAAAAAAGTATTATTTTTATCGTATATGAAATAATTTACATCAGGTATCTTTATAAGAGATGGCGAATAATGACTAACAACCATAATATCATAACCCAATCCTTTAATACTATTGATGCTATCATGTAGAATTGCTTCCTGTTTAGGAGTAGAAGGGTATGTATCAACTATAAAAATTCTTTTCATTTCTTTCTGAATGTTTTGAATTGTTGATCAATCAGGGAAAATCCATCAGCTTGAGTCGTTAATCTTTCTTTGACGATACCAAATTTGTAGCCGCTTTTTCTCATAATTGTATTTATAAAAATATCTGCCGCATCCCATTTATGGGTTCTAAATTGTTCTTTCAAGTAACCTGAAACTTTCTTTGGGAACATAATTGATTGAATACCAATTATATGATCGGTTACAAACAACAAATCTTGGTCGGGGATTACTTCTACAACATTTGATTGCCTCCAACCATGCTCTAAAGTATCAACATCCCCGTATGACATATATCCAATGTTATTGTCATTTATTATTTGACATGATCTTTCTACCTTATCAACAAATTCATGTGTAGGAACTTCAATGATACAATCACCCTCACAAACCATTAAAAAATCAATATCATTTGTAAATTCACTTAATATGGCGTTTTTAAAGGATTCAAAGCATCCATAGTGAGCGGGGGTAAGTGCAGTTCCCAAACGCTGAACCATTTGTTGATCGTAGAGTTCATGGTAAACACAATCGGGTCTGATGCAGTTGTATTTAGGTGGCAAATCTCCGTATGGTTGATTGGTGTGCAAGACATATTCCCAACCAAATTCTTTAACTTTTTGGAGCGACTCCCTGCTTTCTTTTTGTCTTTCATCATCTGTTGTGACTTGTATGTGAACTAATTTTATTTTTGGCTTTTGATTCTTCCATTTGAAGCTACCAGTATTTTTAAATTTATTGATTGAAAATTGATTAATCTCATAGGTTTCACTCTTATAAACATCTTCGCCATCATAAAAGTCTAAAGTAAAAGTTATTGGCTTTTCTTGATATACTATATCCTTTTTATATTCTCTATTTTTATTAACCTGAAAACGAGTGTTGAATATTTCATTGCCATCTTCTTTGATTGTTATATTTACTTTCCTTTCATCAAGATTATATGAAAAAAAATAAAACATAAATTCATTATCCTTGTCCTTGATTGGTAGTATAGAATAGTATTCACTATTGGATGATACACCTAAGCCACTTTTTTTGAGAAATGTTTCTTCCTGATAATCATTTAAAATGTATTTATTTGAATCTGCTTTATACAAGCATTTTATCATGTAGTCCTCTAAAAAGTTTTGGCTGCCAACCATTTCACATACTTTGTTATATTCATCGGCAGTTCTGACATCATGAAAAACCTGCATCCAAAAATCAACTTCAAAAGTCATCGCAGTAGTCTGAATACCTTTCCCAAAAGGAGTATTGAGAGTAGATAAATATGCTGACTTCCCATCTATCAGAGAAGCAAAAGATTGATCAATATTTGATATATCATCTTCATGCACTAGAACATCAAAAGTGGTATAAAATAATCTTTCAAAGCCAAACTCTTTAGACATTTTGAAAGCATTGAACAGATTAGTTAAAACAGTTAAAGATTGATTAGTATCTTTTAATCCATTTATAAAAATTTCAGCATCGTAAAAGTGTGTATAATTATAAAATCTAGTGTAGTGAGAATGATGACAAAGCGGATTATGTTTATCATAAATATAAAAATCACACATTTTCTGTGTTTCTTCATCTACGGGATAATGAGAAAGAAGCAATATTTTTCTATTAAGAGGCTTGAGTCTGTCAATACATTCCTTAGTAAGTTTTGCCCTCTCTTTTAAGTTCGGGTATGTACCTATGACAATTAATTCTTTATCATTTCTATTTTTATCAACATTCAATAAGTTTAAGAGAGTCTGTGAGTCGAACTCTAAATCACCTTTTAGATAATGGACATTTTCATAATGATCATATTTATTACAATAAACATCGAGATTGTATAGCATTTTGGGTAGGTCGGTAAATTCCATAGCTTCCAATATTACCAAAGGATTCAACTCTTTGTTATTTCTATCCCCCTTTGATGGGAACAAGAATAAGTCTGCACATTCCAAAAAGTCAGATACATCATTTCTTTCTCCCCAAATAACACAGTTGTCAAGTGTTTTAGAAGATGCTTTCCAATTCATCAAAGGCTGCCAATAACTTTCAAAATTGCCTGCTTGATTTCCTAAAAAGTGAAATTTAATAGGGTATTCATGTAATTTATTACACAATTCAAAAGCATATTTTTGATTCTTTCTTGGGGTAAAAAGACCAACTATAACAATGTGTTTATAATTGGCTTGCAAACCCAATTTTTTCCTAATCTCTGCTTTATTTCTTTCTCTTTTATCAACAGGATATTCTATGACCTCCATAGGTAAATCCACATGATTATATTTGAAAGCAGTATATGGACTTACAAATACAAATTTATCAGGAAGGAACTTTTTGTGTTTAGGATTAAAACTCGAATCGTGTGTAGTTTCAATTATTGTCCAAGATCTATCGAGATTGTATATAAATTCAGCTTCATCTTGTCTAAAAAACATTTCAGGAAATTCCTCCATAGAAATTACATCAGGCTGAAATTCCATAACGATTCTTTTCAGATCGCCTAATTTATCTTCACCCAAACTATAAAAATTCTCTTGACCAACTAGATTAATTGTCCTATTTCTTTGAACTACAAAATTCCATGCTAAAAAATCATGTTCAATTACTTTTATTTCAAAAGCATCTTTCATTAATTCAATCTTCTTTACCACACATTGTGGTGCGCCGCCCGTAGAAAAATGTGGGGAAATTATAAGTAATTTTTTCATAATAAACTTTTTATAATTGCCAATACTTGATCTACACTTGGGTGACATTCGTATGTAGGTTTGTTTTCCAAGCATTTTATAAGAGGTGCTACACCTTGAATATCACCCCACTCTTCTATTCCGTGTTTCATATCACTTCCACAGAATGAATTACAAGAACCTTGAATATAAAAGTACTTATAGCTTTGAGTTGAATTTTTTCTATATGGTATTCTAAATTCGGGATTTATAGCACTCCCAAGCTGAATGATAGCTGCATCAGTAGTTCCTGCCAAATGCATCAGTCCTGAATCCATAGTAACAAAACAAATTGATTTATCTATAAGATGCCAACAATCGCTAATCGTAGTCTTATTCATCAAATTCAATCCATTTTGAATTTCAAAATTGAATACGGGTTTATCCACATTAAAAAAGCCTGTTTCACTAGAATCCTTTCCGATAGAAACAACCGATACGCCCATCTCATTCAAAATCTTAGTTAACTTCATCCAATTCAAGGCATCCCAAGTCCTTGTAGCCCACGTTGTAACGGGATGTATCAAAACATACTTATCGGGAACATTATTTATCTGTAAATCTGTAATTGGCTTGTAAAAACATTCAAGTTCGTTTTTAGCAAGCATGAATCCTAAATGGATTGCATGGAACTGTCGAATGTCAATTCTATTGTGTTTGTATTCGATTCCTCTTTCATTTTTCTTACCCACGTTATAAAAAGAATTGTGCATGATATAATGATTATTAAAATAATCAATATCAACACTTGAAATTTTATAGCTTTTATCAACGTAAGGATTTGTCTTGAAAATTTCGGGCATTTTAGAAAGTATGGTTAATTTCTCTCCGTATGAATCATGTATTTTTTTTATGGTTGGGGTCGCAGAAATCAAATCCCCTAAGCCATTGCACTCCCCTAAATTGAGGCAAATTGGTTTCATGGAGTTCTTTTATGGTCTTTTTTTGTATTGGTAAATATACTTACATTTATACTCACAAAAAAACCATTATGAATATAGAAATCTCTTATGGCGAAGCCATAGATCGCCACACAATTTTGAAGATAAAATCAGAAAATATCAAAGATAAAACCAAATTACATAATGTAAGACTTGAGTTAGAATATCTTAATAAATTAATAATCAATGATATATCATATTCTTTGATTAGTATAGACGATTTAGAAAATCTTTATGATGTAAATAAAAAGTTGTGGGATATTGAAGATAGACTAAGAGAGTTAGAAGCCGAAAAGAAGTTTGATGGCGAGTTTATAGAATTAGCAAGGGCAGTTTATTATAAAAATGACGAGAGGGCTGCAATAAAAAGAAAGATTAACATAAACTGTGGGTCTAACTTTATTGAGGAAAAGTCATATAAAGATTATAAAAATTCATAATTTTATGAAAATCAGATCATGAAAAAGAATAATATCATACCCATACTTTTAGGACTTGTTGGTGTTGGATTAATAGTTGGCTATTTTGTAAAAAACGCTAAAAAGAAAAAGGTTGCTCCTGAACCTGTACCCACACCTAGCCCAATAAATCCTGAACCCAAGCCAAAAGTAATTGCAGGTAGCGATGTATTCCCTATCGGAAGTGGGTCTAAGGGTTATAATGTAAAACAATTACAAGTGGCTCTTGGCGGTAAAGATAAACTACCAATATCTTTTTCTAAAGGCAAGCCTGATGGAATTTTTGGACTTGAAACAGAAAGAGTTTTAGTAGATCAAACGGGGAAAAATACAGTAGATTCTATGAGTGAATTAGAAGCTATTGCCAATAAAAACGGGTTGGTAAAGTCCTTTACTAAGGATGGTTATACTTTCATAGAAAAATCGAAACAAAATATTCTAGCGAAAGCTCCTAAAAAAAGTAGCCCATTCTAAATGCTTGGTTGGGAAATATCCAACATAGCTTTATACTCCTTAATACCTTTGCTCAAATCCCATTCGGGTTGCCATCCTTTTAAAAATCTATGAGGGTCTGCGCAAGTGTATTCTTGATAATTAAATGGTATTGCATTTTCGCTTGTAAAAAGTAAAGGGATATTTAGATTATCTAATACATCTTCAAAAGGTCTTGAGCTTCCGCTTCCAACATGGAACATTCCTCCTTTATGAAAGTCATAATTTTCCCACGCATGAATATTAGCCGAAACAACATCTTTTATATAAACAAAATCACGCATAGGTCTGTGTGGGAATAAGTAAACACTTTCTCCATTTTTATTTTTGATGTAGGATTGGTAAGCTATTGATGCCATTTTACCTTTATGACTCTCTCCCATACCATATACATTGAAATATCTAAGAGCAATTCCCCCGCATTTTAATACATATTGCTCTCCCAAATATTTAGACCATGCATATAAAGTTTCAGGGCTTCCAAAACGACCATAACAGGCTGCACTTGAACTATAAATGAGTGGTATTTTTTTAAACTGACACCAATCTGCGATAATCATTGTAGATTCCACATTCAGTTTCATCATCTCATTGACATTCTGATCTTGTGTATCACTACAAGCTCCCACATGAAACACGACATCAGGATTGAGGTTCACCAAAAATTCATGTAGTCTGTCTTGATATCTTACTCTATCAAAAATCCACTTTTCAAGTCCTAGAGGTATATATCTAAGTTGTTCTATTTTATTGTGAATAGCTCTTCCAATAAATCCATTATTTCCTGTTATACATACTTTTTTCATATAACGCTTACACCTCTTTTGGTTACTACTAAACTTGCTTTTTCGTTGGCAAAGTTAATAGCATCTACAATATTATTTTCTTTTAATAAACTATATGATAAAGAAGCCAAAAATGTATCTCCTGCTCCACTCACATCAATTGTTTGTTTTACTTCTACGGTATATAATTTATCTTTGTAAACAGATCCTTTTTCGCCGAGTGTTACGATGAGCTTGTCTATATTTTTATCATCAAATACATTTTTATTCTGCTCAAATTCTTTACCATTCATCTTTATATAATCAATTCTATTGAGTAACTCTCTAGTATGAATTTTTTTCTTTGTGTCTATTATAAGTAGAGCATTTTTAGATTTCATACTTGTAATTTCAAGTATATCAGACCAACTTAAAAATCTTTTATCATAATCACTTATTATGATGAGATCACTAGACTTAAGATCATTCTGAATTTCAAAAGTCATGTGAAAAGCATATTCTCTATCTTTTTTTGTATCTATTCGTAGAAATATATGGTTGGTTTTATCGTCAATATATCTTGTCTTTATCTCATAGGTTGGGGATAGATAACTTTTCAATTTTATGTTAGTGTCATTTATACACAATGATTCTAAGTTTGCCAACACGTTGCCCGCCATCCCTGAATTTTCAATACGATGTATTTCCTCAAATATTGGTACAGGTGCTTCAGGGCTTAATCTTTCAGATTTTCCATATATGAATATATCCTGACAAACATCACCAATAATTGTTACCTTTTTTGAAATGTTTGACATATTAATCTCCTTTTACAATTCTAAATGAATCATAATCAAAGTGTTGCGTGGATATTTCAATGATTTCTCCATCAGCTTGTGCGCATAATTGGTGTGGTAAGCCTACGGGAATTGTAACAACATCACCGACACCTATCTCCTTTGAAATAATTTGTCCTTTTTCTGTATCAATCCATGAAAAAATGAAAAAGCCCTTTTGTACATACCATGTTTCTTGTTTAATCATGTGGTAGTGCATAGAAAATTTACAACCTTTCTTGAAAAAGAGGATTTTGCCACAATATTTTTCATTATTTACAAGGATTAATTCATGCCCCCAACCTTTAGGAACTTTGCAACAGTCCGATTCAAACGGCTCTAATTTATTCATAATCAATGTTTTATGGTTATTTTTTGAAAAAATCGACTCTCAAAGTTACAAATTATAGTGAAGATCTCATTTTTTCTATGATAGAAGTAGTTGAATATCCTTCTATTCTTGGGAAAAATATGATTTTTTCAGGATATTCTCTACCAATTATTGTTTTGCCCTTATATTCTTCACCTATGACGATAAACTTAGGTTCAGCCTGTCTTATATATTCACTTAATTGCCATGATGTATCAAAAATTGACACTTTATCAACAAAAGAAAGTGATTTCAAAACACTTAACCTTGTTTCTTGATTTTGGTATGGTCTAGTACATCCCTTGTACTCTTGAATCCTAATATCAGAGTCAATTCCAACGTGTAAGGCATCTCCTAGTGAACGGGCATATTTGAGCATTTCAATATGTCCTAAATGTAAGAGATCAAAGCAACCGTTTACCCAAACGACATTCATAAGCCAAAATTGAGAAAAACAAGGATAAAAATAAGGAAATTAAATTAAATCTATATCTTTATAATAAAAATGTAGTATCATGTCCGATAATTGCGCTTTTGAAATTATTGCAAATCAAAAATTTGATCATTTAGACACCATGTTGGATAAAGTTGATGATAGATTGTCTAAAATTGAAGATACATTGAATAGGCTTTATACTCATATCGCAGGCGATAAGGAATTTGGTCATCAGGGCTTGATAAAAAGGGTAGAAGCTCTTGAAACTAGCAATCAAAAATTGATGGAATATAGAAACAAAATTATTGGTGGGTCAGTAGTAGCAGGAGTTATTTTTACAGCAATATTTGAATTGTTAAAAACATACCTTATAAAATGACTTTAGTTGAGATCTTTCAAAAAGATGAATTGAAGGAATGTATTACTAAAGCATTTTCAAGTGACAAGAAATTAATTGAGAAGTATCATATAAGGGGAGAGTCTTTAAATGATTGTGTTAACGATACTCTTGGTAAAATACTTGATGAGTCAGAAAACACCACGCTTGATTGGTTTGGTGTTTATGATGATGAAGAAGAAGTGATAGGATTTGTGGTGATTTCAAGACCCTATGATGTTCTTTATAGTTTTGGTTTAAACATAAATTATAGAGAAAATTATAGCGATATATATTTTGAGAAGATATGTGAGTTGTTCGGTGGTGTTTTTAGATGTGGAATTTGGAATAAAAATATAAGAGCAATAGAATTTTTGAAACGAAACGGAATGAAAGTTATAAGTATTGATAGTGAAAAGACAATATTAGAATTATGCCAATAATCTCAACCGCAATAGTATCAGCAGGAGTAGCAACAGTACAGGCTATTAGCGGAACTAAAAATGCAAAGCTGAAGCGTGAATATGAAGCAAATTTGGCTGCTTTAAATCAAATGAATAAAGCGAAGCTAGAAAAGGATTTGAAAGCAGCTAAGACGAAAGAGGAAAGACAGAACATATTAGCGGAAACACTAGGACAAGTGACAAGAGCAAGGATAACGGGTATTGAACAACAAAAATTAGAATCACAGAAAACGATTAATAAATTAATTATAATTGGGTCAATCACTTTAGCATTAATTATAGGTGGGTTGATAATTATAAAAGCTAAAAAGAAATAGTAATGCCAATAAAAAAAGATCAAGCATTAACACCTAATAAGAAACAAGCTCTTGTTGATGAAATTCAGCAGGAATTATTGCTTTTAACAAATGCGATAAAAGAAAAAAAATACAACGAGGGTGCATATATTCTTTTGCAGCAGAATAAACAAAATTTACAAGGAACTTTAAATAAAGTTTTAGATAAAAAGGGGATCATAACTCCGAGTGAAACTAGCAAAGCGTTGGATCAAATTGATCAAGCAAAAAGAGCAAGATTAGAGAAAGATTATGTGTTTGGTTTAAGGAAAGGAACTTTTTTTATTTTAAGTTTAATAGTCATAGGAATTTCAGGGTATATGATCATTAAAAAACAGAAATGATGAGAGGAAAAATTTATCCAAAAAGTGAAAGTTTTATAGGTGGGGATGGTACTTCACAAGAAACTAACCCTATGCAAATGAAACAAATTGGTAATAAAGCAGACATCATGAAAGCTGCGGGAGATGTTGCGGGAGTTATTATATCATCTTTAGGTTCTTTACAAGATGCAAAACTTCGTAGAGAGTATCAACAAAAATTGTCACAATTAGATAGGCAAGAACAAGCTGCACTTGCAAAGGAATTGGCAAAAGCTAGAACTGATGCTGATAGAAGAAAAGTTTTTGCAGATTTGTTAAGTAGTTCAACCAAAACTAGAATTGAAAGTGGGATGCCTAAAAACTATCAAATTGGACTTTATGTATTTGGTGGTGTAATTATCTTAGGAGCAACTATTTACATATTAAATAAAAGTTTAAAATGAATACAAATACAAAAAAAGCATTGGTAGTTTTCGGCGGTGGATTACTGCTTTATTGGGCTTTTACCAAGATTAGACCTTTAGGTGGGTCTAAAAAAGGAAAAGGATCGACACAAAAAAGTGGTAAAGTAATCACAGACGAACAGAAAAAAAATGCTATTATTGTAACTAAGGCGTATAGCGATGCGATGAAAGCTAGTGAAAATAAAGCGTTTTTAGATGAAATGAATGCTGAATTCGCTAAAACTTATGGATTAAGAGTCTTAACAAATAAAGCAACAGGTAGTCTATTTGCTACCGATTTAGAAGGAAATAAAGTATCATAACATGGCTGCACCCTCACCAACAATTACACCCTCATCTCCTCCGATAGTTTCGGTTGTAACTCCAATTATCAATACCTCATCTTTCGCTAGTGTCACATCCAATACGGTGACGTACAGCCAAATTTTATCAAGTTTGGGAACGTTTGTTTATGGTGGTGAGTTTATTTATATGTCCACAACAACGTACACACAAATAAGTCAACCATTTAGATATTTGCATTTTGATTCAAATGGTAATCAAATAACCACATATTTGCCATTTGCGGTAGATCCATATCAAAATCAACCGTCAATATATTTTGAAACAAATCCTGATGAAATAGTTTTGGATGGATTTAGTTCACTTACATTTAATTTACTACCGAATTCAATTATTCATTTCAAAATATTTGTATTGGTTACAAGCGATACGGGCTTTTTGGATGAAACAAATGCAAGCAACTTCCAAGTTTTAGAACAAGCGGAAGGAGTCAAATTTTTTGATGATTTTTGTAATTATTTAATAGACGAAGAAGATGGCACAAAAGCGTGAACTTATAAATCTTACGATCACAAACAATAGTGATTGTACTTTATCAATACCTCTTTTTCAAGTCGGTGTTGCATCAATCAATGCTACTACAAAATACGCATGGGAATTGGATTTTGATTACTCCTGCGGTTTTGGAAGTATCATAGTCAATGGAACATCCTATTCTTTGAGTTATGATGGAACTTTATCGGGTTTACTTAGTGCTTTAAATGCATTAAATTTTGGTCTTTTTTGTTCTGAAACCGTTGGTGGTGATTTATATGTTTACACAATAGATGATACAAATGTTTATGGTGTGCTAGATTTATGTACGGTTGCAACAACAAGTACAACTACTACAACAACTACGGCTGCTACTACAACTACCACAAGTACAACTACTACAACAACTACGGCTGCTACTACAACAACGAGTACAACTACAACCACAACAACAGAGCCTGTAACAACGAGTACAACTACAACTACAACAACAGAGGCTACAACAACGAGTACAACTACAACTACAACGACAGAGCCTGTAACAACGAGTACAACTACAACTACAACGACAGAGCCTGTAACAACGAGTACAACTACAACTACAACAACAGAGCCTGTGACAACGAGTACTACTACGACTACTACAACTGCTTTCAGTTGTCCAGAATGTCTAAATTGGGAGTATGTTGGAGCAAGTATTCCTGAAGGGGGAGATATAATAACTTACTATAGATGTTCTGATGGAGCATTGCAAACAATAGTACTTAGTTTTGGTGACCCAACGGGTAATTTCTGTAATTGTACCGTTTCAGGTACTCCTAGTGCTGCTAATGGTACAACACTTACTCAAATTGGTATTTGTGCTGAAACTACAACAACAACTACATCCACAACTACAAGCCCTCCATAATAGATTTTATCTGTAAAAAAGATTATAAATAAAAAAATGAGTTGGGCATCAATAGCTAATAATCAGACTATATCATTTGCAAATCTTAAGGATGCAGTTGATACGGGTGTTTTTTTGTCAAAACAAACCCAATCAACATCTCTTGAGCAGATTACTAAAACAGATGCTCTTGATTATGCTTGGATAAATACTTTATATACGCCATACTCAGACAAGTCTAGTAATCAATTAGTTGTAAAAACTGATTTAATAAAACAATGTTGGTGTTGGAATGTAACAAATGATGATAACGTAAGTAGAACAGTTACACACACTCCATGTGGAACAACATCAACCGTAAATACTACAATATTTTGTTGTGGAGATTTAATTAGATATTGTTCAAGCACTATACCAACAATAAACACTTTTTTTGCAGACATACAAATATGTGGAACAGGTGGAAATGCACTAAATTGTTATAATGAAAGTACTTGTACTTCGTGTTCAGATTGTGGTAGTCCTTGTGATGATGAGCCTTTTAACTTATAAAATTTTACAAAAAATAACCATAAATGAATAAAAATGAACTACAAAAAACAATTAACGCTTATGTGCGTTCAGCCATGCATACCATATTACGCATGGCAAATAGAAGTGATGCTCACAAATTTTCAGCGCAACAACTTACACAAATACGAAATAATCTGTCTTTTTGCCTATAATAAAAACGAATCAGATTGGGAACAAAAGGTCGAGGTAGTAAAAAAGGTAGAGGCTAAATTTTTACATATTTCTAAATTCTTTTACTATGAAGATACTAGGGAATACCCTATCAGCTACATATCTTCTATAAGACCAAATATTCTAAAGCAACATTTTAAAGCATATCCTGAAACAAGCAAACGTGCTATTTTCTACCACGATTGCGATATTTTATTTACTAAGCATCCTGACTTCTTTGATAATTATTTAGAAGATGATGAAAATTGGTATGTTAGTGATACTATTTCATACATAGGTTATGAATACATAAAATCCAAAGGAGATGATGTTTTAGATAAAATGTGTGAGATAGTAGGCATAGATAAAAACCTTGTTCAATCAAAGCAAAATCAATCAGGTGGAGCGCAATATATTCTTAAAAATGTTGATTGGTTGTTTTTTCATAAAATAGAAAAGGATTGCGAAAGGCTATATAAAGAGATAAACATATTAAACGGGCAGAAAAAAAGGCAGAATCCATCATATCATGAGCTACAAATATGGTGTGCTGATATGTGGTGCTTATTATGGAATGGTTGGCTAAGAGGATATAATTCTTTAATCGTTTCTGAAATGAATTTTTGTTGGGCAACAGATGATATAAAAAGATGGGATGAAACCTACATATATCATAACGCAGGGGTAACTACATCAGATAAAAACATATTATTTTATAAAGGGGATTATAGAGTTGGTAGTTATCCATATCTAATTGATATAGATACTTATAGTACAGACAGATGTTCTTATAATTATTTAATGGAGATAAAAAATATAGGATATAAATCTTGTTTATTATGAATAAAATAGTAGAAATAGTAACGGCTTGGGCGACTGCAATTAATCCAACAGAGGAACAAAAGATAATAGCACAAAAAAGACTTGAAACTTGCATGAGTTGTGAAAAATGGGCAGAAAATGCAGTAGGGATAGCTTATTGCACTATGTGTGGATGTGCAACAAAAGGGAAAGTATTTTCACCAAAGGGAACTCAAGCGTGTCCGCAAAAAAAATGGGAGGTATAAAAAATAAACAATATGAAACCAATAACAGGTAGAAATGCTTCATTTATTGAAGTAATTAAAATTTTAGAGAAAACTTATTCAGAACCAATAACTATTGTAGAAACAGGTTGTATTAGAAATACCACAGAGGAAAGCAAGTTTGGGGATGGTTGGAGTACATTGAATTGGGAATACTATGCAAAAAATACCAATTCAAAAGTTTACGTTGTAGATATTGATGAAAATCATTTGAGGAGGTCGAAAGAAGTTGTACCTGAATCAGAATATGTGATATATACCAAAGATGATTCTGTAAACTATCTACAACATTTTGATAAAAAAATTAATCTTCTATTTTTAGATAGTTATGACTATTGTGGCGATGAAGAAAATATCAGAAAATGTCACGAGCATTCCTTAAATGAAATAAAAGCAGCTTGGGATAAATTAAACGATAAATGCTTTGTCCTTATAGATGATATATTTAACGGTTATTGGGATGGTAAGGGCAAATTATCAATTCCATACTTATTGGCAAACGGTTTTGAACTTGTATATTTTGAAGATTCGCAGGTATTGTTAAAAAGATAAATATATGATTCTCAATTACATAGAAAAGGCATATTACATAAACTTAGATTATAGAGAGGATAGAAAAGAATCATTTGAAAAAAGAGTAAATGATCTAAATATACCTGTTGAAAGATTTCCCGCTAACATAATGAATGCAGAAGATGTTGTAAATCCTTTTGGAGATCCACGTTGGCATAACAAAGTGAGCAACTATTTTACACACTTAGCGGTTGTGAGAAAAGCCAAAGAAGAAGGGTTAAAAAATGTATGGGTATTTGAAGATGATTGCACGTTTACAGATGGTTTTATAGAAAAAGCACGAAGATGTATTGATGATTTAAAAGAAATAGAATGGGATATGTTTTACTTTGGTGGCGAGCCTAATAAATTAACCGAATATCATTCTGAAAACATAGTTAAGACAAGTGGAATTTATGGCGCACATTCTTATCTAGTGAATCATACATTTTATGACAAGATATTAACAATGACAATCATCAGCCCAATAGATGTACACTACTTAAACTATCATTGTGATCATAAAAAGTATTATTTAAGTAAGGAAATCCTTTGTAGTCAAGATGGCGAGTCATATTCAGATATTTGGGGTCAGACTATAAAAAGGGATCAAGTTTATGAGAATGCTTATAATTTGTATGTAAAATGAAGCACTTTTATCAGAATATTCAGAATTGGTTTAATTACGAGAAGGTATTTGATCTAGCGTTGCAGAAAGCAAAAGATGAATCTAGGTTTGTCGAAATAGGTGTTTGGAAGGGCGGGAGTACGGCATACATGGGCGTAGAAATCTTTAATTCAACCAAAGTCATTCATTATGATGCGATAGATACTTTTGAGGGTTCAAAAGAACATGGAGTAGTTAATGGTTTGTACGAAGAAACGAAAAATAATCTAAAACCCTTGTTAGATGTTGGAGTTGTAAATCTTATTAAAGGTCACTCACTTGATGTGGTGAATAAATATGAAGATGAGTCAATAGATTTCTGCTTTATTGATGGTTCTCACGAATACGAAGATGTAAAAAAAGACATAGAAGCATATCTACCGAAAGTTAAAAGTGGCGGTATTTTAGCGGGACATGATTATGATAAAATATGGGATGGAGTTATAAGAGGAGTTGATGAAGTTTTAGGAGAAGTACAAGTTATCAACGGAAGTTGGATATATTATAAAAAATAACCATAATGGAATTTAAAAATTTGCCACAAGTTTCCGCAGTCATGTGTACTTACGGAAGATTTTCATGCGTAGAAAGAGCAGTTAATTGTTTCATAGCACAGTCTTATCCTAATAAAAGGATGATAATTTATAATACTGATGTAGATAGCAAATACGAATCTTTTAGTAAGTTGTACGATGAAAACAGAATATTAGTTTGGAATAACAATATTGATTTTATAACTAATCAACCATACACAAATGTGGGTGCAATAAGAAGAGATGCTTTAACTACTTTAGGAGATAATCTAGGTGGATATGTTGTGACTTGGGATGATGACGATGTTTTCTTACCGTGGTTTATGGAGCAAGCAATAGATAGAATAAATGAAACGGGATTGCCATCTTTCAAACCGCAGAAGTCATTTTTTTATAGCGGAAATTATTTGAGATTGGTTCAAAACACACTTGAGGCATCAATAGTTGCATCTGCTGAAAAAATCATGCAATATGGCTATTTACTAGAAACAGGAAAAGAAGGCTTGGGTTGGTACACCAAAATGAGAGATAAAAAGGAGTTAAATGAGCTTGATTCTTACTATTTGCCATCTTATTGTTTTAATTGGAATGATGGAGCAGAAATGAAAGCACTGCACAAGCAATCGGGGGATATTAACAATCCTGACAATTTTAACAATCACAAAGCAGCCTCAAATGATCGTGTAAATGGCAGGAGTATAAGTGTATATAGTAAAGAAAAAATTGATGAAACCTACAAGCCATACTTTGATTATATACAAGAGCATAGTGAAGATTTCCCCGAAGGACTAATAAGTAAGTATTTTACCCCTTATTCAGGAATATCAGGAAGTTGATTCAGGGTATTTTTTACACTTGAATATTTCGTTGTTACAATCTTCTTTCCATCTACTATCTTAACCTCGTTGTTTTCATCCAAAACTAGCATTGCTCCACCCTCCAATTGGTTTTCCATCTCAACGGCTTTTTTGCCGTAAAAGTCTTTTGGAAGCATCTTTGAAAGTTGAATCAGAGCAGTTTTTCTAACCATCCACATATTAGGGTCTTTCTCATCATTGAAGTATAAATGATTATTGTACTTGGACATATTAGATATTTTTATAATATCTCCTTTGCTTAACACCGTAAACTGATAGTCACCATTCTTTAGTTTTGCCACCGCATAAACGTATTTAAGCGTTTTGGCGGACTTTTCTGTATCTAGGTTAGGTATATGTACAATACTCTGTTCTAGCCCGTATATAGCCTTAAATTCGTCCCCTTCGTACACGCAATGAGTATCAACCCTCAAAATATCCCCGCTCCTTAAAAGAACATTCACAATCCCCTTATATCCGACTTGGGGGGTAACGGTCATTTTGCCATCAATCTTGCGTGGAATTAGGTAGAACTCCCCTAACATATCGCTAGGAATCAGTCCTATTTCTGCACCCGCTAAAATGGAGGCAAACATACTTGATGGGTTTTCTTGAAAGGCTTGCAGTAGCTTTTCGTTTTTCTTAATCTCTGAAAGAACAATGTTTTTGAATTGGGCAACATCAATATTGTGCTTTTTTAGTAGAGCAGGGAATATGGCATGCTCATAGGCATCAAGGTTCTGTTGGAATTTCTGAATTGGAGATAAGGGCTTTTTTTCTGCTTTTTCAACCGCTAATTGAGCTTGTTGTAATCCTGTTGCTTCAAACTTGATTTCTGATTGGTTTTTGATTTCTTTTTGCATAAAATTTATTTATTGGTTCTGTAAAGTTTTGTCCAAGAGCATCTGACTTCGCAATAGTATTTTACCCACCTCGTATTGTAAGGCAGCCATTTTATACCTCCGCAAAGACAACATTTATATTTAAACATATTAATTTCTTATTTAAACTATTATAAAGTTTAGGAAAAAGAAAGAAACGAGCTTAAAATCAATAAGATTAAAAAAATTATTTTTTTCATGTTTTATAGTTTAATAGTCAATAGTTTCTATGGTTGGAAATTCAGATCGTTTATCGCATATATCAAAGTAAGCACAATCTTTACATCTGACATAGTTGGGTCTAGCTTCTAGCTTATCGGGATTATTGTAGTGGAAATCTATGTAACGCTTCATTTTATCTACATAATTTTCTTCATGTATGTAGATATGCTCATCTTGAATATTCGTCTTGATAATTTTAGCTTTTTCAGAATCTTTTGCACTAAAAACCCAAAAATAAAAGGGAATGTTAGACTTTCCTTCAGTCTTTTCTATCAAATACTTGTAGTGTATAGGTTGGAGTAGTAAACTGCTCTTATAAACAAGGCTTTCAGTATGCCATCCATAAGGATTGAATTTATCGTCAAATAGGCTTGTATATTTCAGGTCTATAATACATTCGACTCCATTCCATTCGGCACGAATATCAAGAATACCGCTAGATTCATCATGCAAAATATATTCTCCAACTTTGAGTATTTTAACATTGTGATGTGCAATCATTTTTTTAAATAATTCAGCACTTTGAGTAGCTCTTTCATAGTCAGCCGCCATCTTCTCTTTAGCAGTACCCTTATATACCATTTCAGGTTTAGGAGCTTCCTCTCCTTCTCTTAAATATCCCGTACATAAGTATTCAAAGTAAGTACCTAACTTTTGTGTATCGGTTTGGGAGGTAGGGATCTTTTCAAAATGTTTTTTCCAAAGGTATAGTCCACAACCATTTGTGTTTTGGTCATAGTAATCAACGTAATCCTTTAAAAGTGATTGTGAAAGGCGAGGTCTATAAATTTTCTTTTCTTCTTGCATGGTTTATGGTTTTTTTGTTTAAGAATAAAATTAATACTTGCGTAAATTATAAAAATTAAATGAGAAATTATAATGATGGGTAGAGTGAATATTACAGCACAAAATATGAGCCATATAGCACTAGCTATCCACTTGAATATGTTAATCAACAAATTCATCAAAGTCAAAATAATTTGCTTTATTTTCCTTTACTTGTTTTGCGTTATTTATAATATCCATAGCCTCTTTAACATCATTCAATTCGACACGTTCTGCCTCGGCATTTAATATTCTCTCATTTTTAAACTCGTGTTCTTCGCAGTATAAATTTTCTCCCGTTTCAAGGTATATTTCTTTTCCATGATCGTAAGCAGAAGCAATCTGCATCAATCTACATGACATATATCTTGGATTATAATTTTTGCAGTTGCCACACTTTCTTATCATGGGCAATGACTTTTGGTTTAAATAGAACTCCATAATGATCTTTTTTTAAAATAATTTTCCTTGAATATTATCTTTGTTTTTATCTCTATCATCAACTAAATCAATCTTATATACATCTTCATAATATTTCATAACTAGCTCATTCATCTTATTGACAAAATCGACACAATCTTTTACAACAGTAGTCCTGCATTTCATTATATTTCTCTTTTTTGTCGCATCATGCTCAATATAAATTAATGAATTTTTTCTCAAATTTTCAATAATTATTTTGGTGTATTTCTCTATAAAGTTAACAAAACCAATAAATTGCGCCCTTGTTTTTTCTTGATCTAATACAACAACTTTATGCTCCTCTTTCAAAATATCAAAGTTCGCATCATGAATGTATATCGCTTCGCTAGATAAAAGATTGGCGATTGCACTCTTTTCGGGTATTGTCAGATTGATCTTTGTTTCCAAATTAAGGGCTTCGATGAAAGCATCGAAATAAACATTTTTAAGTTTAGATTTCATAACTTTGAAATAATTAGTTATTGCAACTATGAGTTTTTAGTCAATTTTAGGGGAGGTCGTGGTTTGTACCATTGACCTCTTCTTTTTTTGGTCTTTTTGGCTCATTTAATTGTTTCCATTCCATAGCCACACTATCCAAATAAGATTGTATCAATTCTCTATTTTCAGGCTTATCCTTATAGTAGATACAGTCAGTCTTATAGCATATAAATTCATCTCCCAACAAATTAGCCATATTCATCATGTGTTCGTAACACCCGTTTCTGATATTGGAGTAAACTTTGTGCAGGATGGGATCATATTTAATCATAAGCGTTTTGGTAGTAACCTTGCCATTTTCAATAATATTGAACTCCTTCATTGATGACAAGTTAGCAAGTGCAGCCAAACGTAAACTTTTATCCTTTACATCCAACCCCTTCAAATAAGTTTCAGGTCGTATATATTCGTTTAGAAAGGCTATTCTCCAATAGGCATGGTCTAGGTCTGTCGCAGTTATTTTACCCCTAAATTTTCGGTTATTTTCGTTCCAATAGTTAACAGGAAGTCTTGGCTTCTCTTTTATGTTATGTTTTTGGATAAATAGCTTAACATCGTAGATTACTGCTTTGAAGATCCACATATTTTCCCTAGTACTCTTTTTCGGGTTTGGGAATACAAACCTTCTATTTTGCCAAATAATATCAGTAGCAAAAGCACCGTTACGAATATATGCTTTGCCTTCCCGATTGATCTTAGCCATCAAGTGAGTGAGAGTATCAGGGTTTAGTACCGTGTACCCATTTTGAAGTGACATGTTTTATGGTTTATGTTTTCTTTTTAAGATACTTAGCCCTTTGTCTGTTGTAATCAGCCCAACTAATCATTCCATACTCATACATCAAACGAAGTTGAATAAGTAAATCTCTGATGATTTTTTCTTGCTTTTGTTTTTTACCCGCAGGAGTCTGTTCAAATTTCTTTTTTGCCTCCCTCTTTCTCTTTCTTTTATCTTTTTCTAAAACTTTAAACTTTTCAATCAAGACATCTCTAACCTTTTCAACTTTGCCTTGTTGATTCTTGGGCAACTTGAACTTGATACCTTCATCATCTGCTTCGGCTTCATCATTGATATACAATACATAATCAACAAAATAGTTTGCAGGATTTCCATCGTCAGCCTTACGAGGTTTTACTTTCACAATACCATCAAAATACCCCCTACCACTTGTATTTCCTATTTCCTCCCTGATGTTTTCAATTATCTTTCTTACACCTTGCGTGTAATAACTATAATTAGATGTATCAAATATCTTTGTTTTGCCATATTCCCCTGCATTTACCCTTACCTCCAAACAAGCAGGCAAAACTGTTCTGATGTGGTTGTCTATCTCCCAATATTCAACAAAAGCTAAATAGGCTTCAGAAAGATAAAGAGGGTTACAAATTTCAGCAGGTGCTAGACCCCTGATTATCTTATTAGTAGCCTTAGTTACATTCGTTGCAAGAATCTTTTTTTTATCCTTAAATTGTGGATAAAGTTGTTGTGTAACTATTTTTCTTCTCTCACCTAAACTTAATCTTTGCTTCTTTGGATTCCTCTCATTGGCTTTGCCTAATTCACCTAAAAGAGCATTGTATAGCTTAATTCCTTTTAGATTTGAAAATTTATTTGCCATGAGTAAGAGTGAGTAGGGCGATAAAATTAAGATTTTTTGCCTTTTAAGTAGTCATAATATTCTTCGAGCAAGTCCTGATTATCTACCCCAATAATTAAATTAATATCATTATAGGTCAGTTTCAAGTTAGCGTGTAAAACACTCTTTATCAGTAACATACATATAATTCTAGCTGCATAAAGTTTAGTTTCATTTTGTGTAGCGTGTTCAATTTGCTGCCATTTGACACCAAACGAAGCTGATACATTAAGCCAAATCCTTTCAAGAGCAACGTGAACCATAGTCTTGTCGTTGATCTTCATAAAGTCACAGGCATTAATCTCAAGCCATGAGCTATTTTTTACTATATCTAGTATGTACTGATTCAATTCCAAAGGTATTTGAGTAGATGTTGTTTATACTCTAAAATGCATTTTTTAAGCTCATCTTGAAAAGCGACCAACTCCCAAGTTTCTAAGTCGGGTTCTTGCAATATTTTCATAAGAAAAGTACCCTTTTTGTCCTCAAGGGAAAACTCGACAATTTTGTCATTTACATTAACCCAATATACCCTAAAAGTTGAGCTATAATCTTCGCAAGTGTGTGTTACCATAGTTGGGATTCTAAGTCTTTAATTTCATCTTTAGTAAGTCTGCTAGTGATGTCTATGATACAACCCTCTAGCTCAATACTTACTTTATGAATGTCCTTTGATTTTGTTTCAATATCCTCAAATTGATGAAAACCATGCCCCTCTTCTTCATAACGATCTACGAGGTAAGAATGGGCATATTCTATGATTAAGTTTCCTACATAATCAAGTTGATTTTCGTGAATTACTTCTCTAGCCATGTTTTTTGTTTTTTTAAAAGTTTACAAGGGAAATGTCTTTTGCATGAAAAATTATCTTTAATTCCATCAGGAAATACCATCTCATTTTCAAGGGTTGGTTTGTTAATGATATAAGTATGTGCTTCGAGCTTGAAATTTACTAAATCAATCTCAAAGGGCAAATGGGTAAAAACAAAATTTTCAAAAGCAACATAAGATTCAAGGATAAAAACTTTCTTTCTCTCTGAAAAGTAGAAAATCTTACAGTCAAATAGATAGTTACCTATGAATAAAATATCTTCAGAGCCAACTTTTTTGAAGTGAATGTTAGCACTAACACTGACTCCATCATCATTTTGAATAATACGAGTATAAATCCTATTCCCCAACTCGTCAAGTTGGAAATTGTTTTTTTCTTTCATAAAAAGCATTTCAAATTAGTCTTGAATATTGTTTAATTCAAATAAGTCAAGGAGCTTGGTCAGAATCTCAATTCGACCTCTAAGATGCCCATGATCTGTACCAACCTTATACATCCAATTCAATCCGTCCGTGAAATTAGCGGGTACATTGTGTTCGGGTTTATGCAATGCATCAAATAATAGGTTCTCACCTACAATAAGGTCTTTTTCTTTGAGGATGAATGCTTTGATTTCCTCTTCGGTAAATACTGTACGCATTTTTGATGGTTTATGGTTTAATAAAGAATGGTGTGAATGTCATTCCACTTCTGTTTTTTTAAAAGTTCGAGTTGGGTGGTCAGTTCAGAATCTTCAAACCTATTATTGAAAAGTTCAATTAACTTGTCAACTCCCTCAAAATGAAAGTCGTTATTGCAGGTTTCGATTACCCTAACCACCCAATCGAATATGGCTTTTTTTTCCATTAATCTAATTTAAAGAAATTTTTAGAATGAATAGAAACTAGGAGGTGTGGATAACGCTTTTTCTCTCCACTCATTCGCATCTGTAATAGTACCCCAAATGATAAGTTTTTCAATTTCCTCAAGAGTGCTAGATGGATCGACACTCTCACCATCATCATCAGAGCCTATTACAAGCGCATTACCGACCAAAGGATAGTCCCAATCGGACATCGAAAAGCATCCAATCATTTCGGGTTTTAGAAGCCCCTCATCGTCCGTATATAGGGTATCTCCATTCTCAAAAGTAATTGGACAAGCAAACAAGGTACACCCATTACCTATAGCGGGTGCGATTTCTTTCCAATCGGAAATTTTAACGTGATAAACTTTCTTTTGTTCTACATCAATTTTAATTGCTCTCATGGTTTGTGGTTTATTATGGTTTATAAGTTACCTAAAAGGGTAAATCCAATCGCAAATAAGAGAACGATGATCGCTAAATAAGTGGAGTTTTTTTGCTTGCTCATGGTTTGTGGTTTAATTGATTGTTTAAAATTGCAGTTGTAAGGATGCTGCACCCCTCTTAATAATTATTTAATAAAAGTGATTTTACCTCGCCAATTAAAGAGTATTGCATATTCGTAAGCCGAACGGTAAGCCCAATCAATATCAGGGGCTGTTATTTCAATCTCTTTTTTGCCAATTTTAAATTTGAATGTTTGCATGATAGATGGTTTGTGGTTTAATTGATTGTTTAAAATTGCAGTTGTAAGGATGCTGCACCCCTTAATAATTAAAGATATGATAAGGGAGTAAATGTTAACGAAACGCAAACATTACCGTTATTGCCTCTTTTATATGCTACTACAAATATTCCATATTTTCTCATGATTTGCTTTTCGTAATAACCGCCACCCTTCGCCCAATCACTATACAGCTTTGGTATTATAAAATTTGCATCTTTATTGTTTATCCATGCAGAATACACAAAGCCTTCAAGTTCAGAACCATAATTCAATGGTGCATTGATTTTTTCTAATCTATTTGCTACCCAATAGAACCCGTATTCTTCTTTTTGTGTAGTAATTAATTTAAAAACCTCTTGAATCGTAGGGATTTTTGTCTGTGTTGTGGTCATGATTTGTGGTTTTAATTTTTATGGTTTTTATTACCCTATAAAGATAATCCAAAAATATTACACCAACAAAAAATAAGTACTTTGTTTTAACTATATTTTAACATATATAGATATTTTGATATATGTTTAGTAAAAGAAAACCCCCGCAAAAACGAGGGTCGGGCTAATCTATGAAAATTTGAAAATGCATATCAAAGTTATAATTTTATCTTTATACTCACAAAAAATAACCAACAATGCAAAAATGGCAACTTCTCAACCTCTTCGTTTGGGCGCATGACTACAAAAGTTACTTAGAAATAGGTACTCAATTTACCCATAAAAACTTCGATAAAATACTCTGTGAAGAAAAAGTAGGGATAGATCCTTTTCCCTCAAGTCCAACAACTCACGCAGTTACAAGCGATGAATACTTTAAAAATATTGCTAACGCAAAGAAATTCGACCTGATTTTTATTGATGGATTGCATCATTGCGAGCAGGTTGTCATAGATATTAACAATTCCCTCAATCACTTAAATAAAAATGGAACTATTGTAGTCCATGATGTTTTGCCAACAACAGAACTTATGCAAGTCAGGGAAGATCATGGTGGCGAATGGACAGGAGATGTTTGGAAAGCGATTGCTCTTTTGAGAATTACTAGGGATGATTTGGATATTAGAACCTATGAAATGGATTACGGTTGCGCCATCATAAGAAAGAATAAATCAGAAAAATATATTCCTGAATCTGCTAATTGGAATACTTGGGAATATTATGAAAAGCATAAAAAAGAGATGCTTTGTTGCGTTCAAGAACCAATAATTGTTTTTTATAGATAGGCTAGAGGCTGACCTATTCGGGGTGCATGAAAAATTCCGAAAAAATCATGCAGCTGCCATCCCACGCATCAACTCCCTATAATTTTTTCTCGAAAATT
>Ga0194115_10001633_pt1 | contig 28184 bp, 37 predicted proteins | sample TA2MahsurfametaG_3_FD_148656 | JGI IMG/M metagenome (GOLD analysis project Ga0194115, IMG submission 148656) | Freshwater microbial communities from Lake Tanganyika, Tanzania - TA2015002 Mahale S4 surface | ecosystem: Environmental > Aquatic > Freshwater > Lake | place: Tanzania: Lake... | reverse complement strand
CCACGTTGGTATTCAGTCATACGACCAGCAGGAGACTCGACTAACGGACCTCCGGGAGTACGGGTAGCTAAACCTGCAGGGCCTTGAGGAACTAAACCGCCTCCACGCGTGGCCAGATCCATTTCATTAAGGATCGCAGTTCCGCGAGGGGAAACAAGATCATCAATGGAAACAGGCTTGCCATAAAAAGAGGTAGCCCGCTTAGCTAAATTAACAATAGCGTTATAAGTGCCAGGATCGTTAGCGTACAAATTCTGAGCAGTCCGTGAAATAGGGCCCTGGGCAGGAGTGACTTTAAATGCAGGCTCGGGTGCACCAAAAATGCTCATCTGTCCCGGAGCTTCGGGACGCCGTAAAGCAGACCGTAAAGCCTCCACGTCCTGAATGCTCGGACGATTTTGGATAGCTAAACGAGCATCAATATCAGCTGGAGAGATTTTTGGACCGTACGGAGACACAAAACGACCGCGTTCTCTAGAAGTAAGTCCTAATCGAAGCTGAGTAGCCTCTTGCGCGGCTCGAGGGGCAGCCTGTGAAGCAGCTCTAGTGGCTTGAGGTAAAGCAGCACGACCTGCGGGCTGAGCTAAATCAGCTTGACGAGCAAGGTTACGAATAATATTTTCACCTGCGTCACCTAAAGCCCCGATAAACTGAGGCCCATAGAGGACGAGGGCTTCGCGAAGTTTATTAATATCTTCGAAAAAGCGACCTTTGCCAGCCATTAGAAACGAATCTAATTCCTTAAATTACTATAGCTTTTATCGCCAGTTTGCGTTAAACCAGAGTCTATCGGCTCGCGAAGTATCTGGCGGACCAGGGATGGCCTGAATAAACTCACCACCACTGCGTTCAAAACGGTAACGAGCAGCCACGGGGTCGCGATAATTAGGAATATAAAGCATATGAGCCAGTCGATCACATTCGTATAGATAGTTCTCACGCCAAATCTTTGCGGTTTCACGTTTGTCTTGAATATTGATTGAACGACTGACATCACCCTGAATAAGTTCTTGACGGCTAGTCGCACGACCCGTGGCTAATTCGGTTAAACGCTCCGCTTCTTCACAACGCTCGACCTGCTGAACAATTTTGTCGTAATAAAACTCACTCGGGACGCTGTTGCAAGCCTCCATTAAACGAGCGTAGTCGCCAGCAGGAACAGTAGCAATATTGTAACCGAGGTGATACGCTACGCGACTGAAATTAAAATCATCTAACCGGTAACCAAAAACCTGTGCAGGATTCCTAGATAACTGGTTAATCGCAGCATATACAACCTCGCGTTTAGTAGCGTCGGTTGTATCAGGTTGAAATACAACACCCTGCTGAGCTAGATAACTCTGAATCTGCTCAAGTTCTTGTGTAGATAATTGAGCCACGATCCACCCACAAGCGATAAACGTATTCTATCGCTTTATTTTATTGTTAAATTTCAATCACTCAACGTAAACCGTGTCACCTTCAAGCACGGAATCCCAATCTACGCGGGCAATCGAGCGGAGTTGATCCAGTTTTGTGAAACGCTCGCCAGGTAAAGACTGCTGAAGCTCTTTGATCTCGGTTGCCGTCTTAAGCCCAACCCCTTTAAGAACTTGAGTTAAGAGTTGAGGAGTTGCGCTATTAATATTGACGCGATTATATGCAGGCACTTCGGGTTTAAGGATCTGTCGCCCACGGCGTTGTTTTGAGGGCTTCTCCTCGATCTCTTCTTCTTTCAGAGTTTCCTCAATCTGATTTTTGTAAGCAAAGAAAACCTTACCGGTCGTCAGCGATCGTACCATTTTGTATTCGCCTTCATCGTGCTCGCTTAAAATTTCAATTTTCACCCCATTCGGGGTAAAGGTGAATTCCTTGACTTGAGTGGCAGTCATCATGTGAACAGAATCTGGGACAATTTTACATTAAACTGTCAACAGAGCTAGTACGAAAAATGCCTGTACGTAGATTTGCTGGCCAAGTTTTACGTTTTATACCGTTCGCTGGTGATATCTACAACACTTTTAATGAATACAGAGATCAAGTACAGGCAGGAATAGCACCGGTACGTGCTTTAGCTCGCTCAATACCCGTGGGAGTAACAGGAATGCTAACCAACGTGGTAGATCCATTTGGAGTTTCCAACGTAGCGCCTGAAGCATTGCGTTATTTAGCTGCCAAGCGTGCAAAAGAAGCTAGCGAAAGAAAACCGAAGAAAATTTTTACAGAATCGTTCAACTCTGTGAAAAGTGGGTTAGACCCTTTGGTTACAAGTGGTATGTTGCCTTATGTGGCTATGGGTGCGATGTACGAAGACCCCACGGAGCTTCGGCGAGCAGCAGAGATAGCAGATTATGTAAACACTGAAGCTTATGCACGGTCGATTGTTGATCGAGTAGATCCGCAAACATCAAAACAAAGGTTTTCGATGGATGTAAATGAGCGCTATCGTCAGCTTGTCGATTATCTAAGCCGGTAAAATTAATGACAGATGCTCCAACTAAAACAAATGACGATGATTTTGAAGACACTGAATTGACTGAAGAGGAAAAGCTCCTTCTCGAACAAGCCTTAAAGAATTTGAAGGTCTATATAGAAGACAACACCGAGCACTACGCATAAAAAAAGCCCCTCCGAAGAGGGGGCTGGAGTGTCCGACCTTTATCAGGAGGGAACGGTGCTGGTGTAGATGCTGGACTCCACCACGCCGGCGGGCTGGAGAGCCAGATCGCTACGCTCGGGAGCCTGATCGGGAACGAGCCAGCACACTTCGCAGATAGCGAGGGCTTTGTCCTTACCGTTCAGCTTGCCGTTGGTGGCACGAGGATCGTATACACCGGAGGCTTGAGCCAGACCCGAAGCAGCTGCGCCGCCGAGGTTGCCCACGGTGAACAGCTTGTAGGTGGTGGCACTCGTTACCACGTGCATCTTGGAAGAATCCCAAGCGTTCGAGGAGTTGAAGGTGCCGTTCTCAATGCGGCTGTTGGTGCCGCTGATCAGAGCGAAGAAGCCGCTAGCGCTGGGGGTAGCGGTCAGACCCACGCCGACAGCGGGGCCAAGACCCAGGTGTGGCACCGCAGCGCCACCGCCCACACCGCTAGACACTACGTCGCCACCGTCCAGACGGAGGGAGGCACGATACACATACGCGCCCACAGGCACGCTGATACCGGTAGTGATGTCGGCCCGAATATCCTTGTGGTAGTCGGGAGACGGAATAATAACGTTGCCGTTCACAAAGGCAGCGTTAGCACTGTTCAGACCAGAGGAATACGCCTGAGTGTAGTACTCGAGCTGGTTGGTGGTGCCCGCAGCCTGGTAGGACAGGTCAACATAGCCAATGGCTTGCTGAGCAATCCAGCCGGGCCTAAATACCACGCCAACAGGACCGCCAACGGGTTGGTTGGTGAGGGTCTCGCTGGTGCCGTTCTCATTCAAATAAGTAACGGACTTTTCTTCGTTCCAGAAACGAAGAACGTTGGTGTAGTTTCCAGGATAGATCTTGGAAACGGAGATCTGGTTAGAGTTAATGGCCATCGTTAGTTACCTCCTCAGGCGTTAAAGGAGTATGCGATGGTGGCGAAGTCAGCATTCAGAAGTTCGAAACCTGCGTACAGGCTCCAAATCATCATGATAAAACGGCTGAAATCGTCGTTGTTGTTGAGAAGCACTTGAGCGTTGTTACCGCCAATGCCCACACCAACAGATTGGGGACCGAAGAACATACCGATAGCGGTCTCGTAGGAGGCCGCAGTACCACCGATGGTGGCGGTAGCGTTCTGAGTCGGCATGTTCGTGGATTCGAAGAAGCGAACACCTTCGAATACGAAGCCGGTCGGCATGATCGGTTCACCAGCCACGAAGGTGGCTTGACCGAAGCCCTGACCCATGTAGATGGCAGCGTTGGGCTGCATCGCGGACATCAGGGGGTTGATCTGACCGTTGCCGGGATAACGAGCAACTTCGCGGAAGTCGCTGTTCTGACGCAGGTGCATCAGGAAGGTCGGATCGCAAACGCAGCGATAGAAACCGTCCTGGTAGGTAGGAACGTTCCGCTTACGCAGGCTCTTCACCACACGGAGCAGGTCGTCCTTAACATCAAATTTAGCTTGCTCGGCGTTGGCATACGTCAGTGAACCGACGGCCAGGTTACCGGGGTAGTAGTAACCACCTTGGCTATCGGAAGATTGACCCTTAGAAACGGCTTTCAGGAGTTCGTTGATGAACACCCGGTCGCGCCAACGACGATAATCGTCGAGCAGAGTTAACGAACCGATGGACTGGTGGAAAGAAGTCAAATTGCCGGTGTCCAGCAAAAGACGCTGCGCGGTGATTAGAGTCTCGCGAGCAATCTTAAAGGTGCTGGGCTGAGTGGGGTCACTCGGGTCGGCGGGACCGGTGTACTCGCGGAGAGTCACGAGCACTTTGTCCTTGACAATGTTCCGGCTGTTAGCAGTGCCGATGGTCTGCTCAGCGGTGCGTTCCCGAGACTCTTTCGAGCCGGGGTTGCCAAAGAAACGATAACGATCGAGCTGAACGGTCTGACCGGGTTGTTTTGAAAAATCGTGAACAACAACCGGCTCAGCAGCCATCTCTACGACATACGCAGGATGGGGACGGTATAACTCCGCACCGAGCAGCTTCGGAAAATCATTGTCGACGAACAAAGCGTCAACCTCCGAAGAACTACATACTTAATATAACTATCTAAACACCTAACAACAGATTAATTGTTGCGTTTTTAGCGTTTTACTTTTTTTGATTACTTGAATTAACAGAAGCGCTATAGGTGCGAACCATAGACCGAACACCCTCAGGTAGTTGATGGTAAATAGAGCCGTAATTTGACACATAATTACCAGCACGACCTCTATATATGTAACGTAGAGGCGTGGACATTAGACCAGGCGCTTCGCTCCGCACAGTTTCAGTAAATGTCTGGCAGTAAACAGGAGGGTTATAAACCCACGCTGCTCTTGAACCGGATGTGTCGTTTGTGGGGTTCGTGAGAAGGGTAGTGGCATACCGTTGTTGTAACGATTGGCCTCCGGTGTAACCCTCAGCTGCTGTGTTACCGTCAGGAGTGTTATACGGGTTGTAGGACTGATTTGACGGAGCGGCACCGTTGAAATAGGTGTATTTGCCCGTATCACGGACACCCCACTGAGGACCATAAGAAGTTTGGACTTTAGCGTTAGCAATTGTGCTAACACCTAATGGCCTATACCCCTCATAAGCACTTAGAAAAACGCCGCTGGGTTCATAATCAACGTGTTGATAATTTGTCCAAAAACCCGAGACTGCTGGGGGAACTGCACGCCAAGCGTCAGTTCTGTAAATACCACTATTGGGGGGACCGGCGACAACGCGACCATAATCCGCTCCAATATCAACGATGCCTGAACTTACAACACGAAATGCTTCGTGATCAGGTCCGGTTTGGATCTGATGAGGCCCAGAATCGTATTTGTAATTAAAAAGAGGGGTATAGACCACGAGAGTGGCTCAGCTGTACCCAGTATAAGTTTTTAAAAACTTCTCAACCTTCAGTGGATGCTTCAGAACCCTGAGTTTGAGACCCCAAAGTTTGAATATCAGCGCTGATGTTGGCCATATCCTGAATGTACATCGCTTTGAGAGCTTCTAGCTCCTTTTTCAAGGCGTCAACCTCAGAAGATGCAGAGGGAATGCGCTTACGACCGATGGGGTTAGGCATTTTTTTATTTGTTCTTAGACTCAGTGTACTTCTTAGCCTTGCGTTTTGCTTTCACCCGCTCCGGAAGGTCTCCGTGAGTCTCTTTTTCGTATTCAGCAACTTTTTCTTTAGAAATTTCACCTCGTTCAGCCATCGCATAGAATTTGCGACGCTGTGCATCACTAGCGAAAGGCATAAAGTGACCTTTTTTAACATTTTAGACAAAAAAAGAGCCCCGAAACGAGGCTCTCCTGTTCAATCAGCTAAAAATTAACCGGCATCCATAAACAGCATTTTGCTGCGGATAGCTTCGGGGGACATCTGCGACAGATAACGCCAAGCTTGATCAGGAGCCTGGTTCATGGTCTGGCTGAAGCCTTCCCACTGGCTGTTGGGATCCACACGGCGACCGGCAGCGCTAGAAGCGGCGGGCACAGCGGGCATTTGATCGTACTGAGGCTGATAAGTAGTCTCAAGCTGAACGGGCTGTTGATCGATGTCCACGGGATACACTTCGGTGAAGAAGCGGTTAGTGTAATCAGCCAGCTGATCGGGATCAGTCAGGATGATCTCCATGGCCTGCGCACGGCCGGTAATGTTGTTAAGAGCTTGATCCTGTTGGATCAGAGCATCCTCCAGCGTAGTGGCGTACTGATTCAGAACCGCAGGAGCTTCAATACCGAAGTGATTAACTACGGCGGCGCTTGCCTCGCTGAGGGCGGGGGCTTGCTGCTGTTGCTCCGTAGAAGTCGGATAAGAAGTCTGGGTTGTATATCCGTTGTTGGATAAGGTCAGCGGAGCCGTAGGGGCTTGGAACTGCCAGGGTTGGGCCTGTAAATTCTGACTGAACTGTTGAGTATCCAGCGCCGCCGTTTGGTACTGCGGATACTGTGCTGCCTGGCTGGGGGACGGGGAGATTCGTGAAACCACCCGTTCCAGGCTGCTCATTGCCGCTTCCCACGGATTCGACGGGGAGGACGTTGACGGATACTGGCTGGACTGGTTGCTGGTAGAAGGGGCCGAAGGGAGTGTTGCCGGCAACGGCACTTGGGCTGTAACTGCCGAAGGCACCCCCTGGGTAGAGGCTACCCATTGCGGGTAGGCGGTTGAGCCCTGATCCGAGGGCGCCGCCTGAGGGGCTGCTACCGCCGGGGAGACCGGGCTCGGGGTCGAAGCTGGGATCTGCTGGCTCATAGCTGCCCGAGTAAGTCAGTTCTTGCGCAAGGTGGTCAAACGTCCTGTATAACAGGGGCGTTAGGTTTAAACGCGGGTCGGCCCCGAGAGGCTGATCCGGTGATAAAGGATGCGGCGTTTGCAACATCTGAGTTAATAATACTAAAAATTGTTGAAAAGCGCTCTGTGTTTGTTGAACCATTCTGAAGGGAAATCCCTTCAACATTTCGGCTCGTTCTGCATCCGTTTTATCGGGGAAAAGATACTTCAGCGCTTCCACGCTGTCTACACCTAGTTCTTGAAGGTTTCTAACGACAATAGACTTTTGGTTAATGTCGTAAGCGGTGTCCTCATAAACATCGCCTTGGAAACGATAAGAAACTTGGCGATCGCCATCCGGAGGTAATCCATAAACACCCGGAGGAATATTATTTGCGTTTAGTGCATCTTGAATCGCAACGGTAACCGTGGATTCAAACTTATTTAACGCTTGCGAATATGCGCGTTCGGTGTCAACGTTTTTCTCTTCCGGAGCTTTAGGTTCTTTTAAGCCTGTGACGGCGATAAAGCTTTCACGGAAAACTTGCTCTTGATGATAAATAATCATCTCGAGCAAACGGCAGAAACCGTAAGTAAGAAAACTTTTATTTTTTCTTAAAGCTGTAGCCTGAGCACGACCCATAAGACCTTTAATTTCCGTAGCTGTAGCGCCAGCAGAAATTGAAATTTCGTCAACACCACCTAAAGCAGTGCGAATCTCTTCGCGCAGCAATAAGGCATAACGATTCATATCCCCATTAATGGGATCGGGCGACATGTAGCCCACACGGTCATTGGGCTCTACGTTCGCAATAATTCGCGGAACACGAAGACCGCCTATAGAGGAATTAGCGCCAAAAGGTTCAGAAACTCGGGTTGAAGGAGTGTCCCGACCGCCAAAACCGCTTTGGCTACTAATAGTCGGACGGAAAGTACGGTCAGCATCAGCAGCCTCCACCAAATCGGAACGAGGACGAGAGCTGATGAGAGTCGGATTACCAAAAAACTCAATATTTTTGGCAATATTCCGCATCATCTGATCGTGAAGCACAATTTGCTCCATGAAAGGATCAAAATCCCCCTCCCCTTCAGTGCCACTGGAGTTCGGCTTGTTTAAAACCTCGACTGCCGGGATAAAACCTAGAGTGTTGGGTCGTGAACTTTTAGGAGATAAGACCGCACCAGGCTCTAGTTCAAAACTAAGTTCGGTATTTGCTTCGTATTCAGAAATCGTCTCCTCGGTAATCGAGATCCGGACGTATCTTTTATTCAGACCGTAGCTATCCCCAGGTAAACCAACCGAAGAGTTGCGAACGTTATAGCTGTAAATAAGAACAACCTCATTAAGGCTGCCGTTTACGTCGTGGTAAACCCGATACTGATCTTTCGGAAAGAAATAGATCTGATATTTAAGTTTTGGATCCGGGCGAAAGTAAAAAAGACCACAACCATCGATTAAAAAATTACGAATAATCGATGGAAAGCGGATATCAATCTTATTCAGCTCTAACAGACTGTTTATAAACTTGGCACGAGCACGAAAAGTGTCCTGCTCACAGTAAAAAAACAGACCCTTTTTTATCATCAACAGCGTCATTTGCTGCAGATGACTCAGGACAACCATAGTGGCCGCCTGATTCCCCTTAGTCTGATTGCGGGCGGCCTCTAAGATTTCATTAAAGCGTTGTTTAACGCCGAGTGTGTCCGCCATTAGAACCCCAGTTTTTTAAAAAAAGTCAGCGCTTGGCTGCTTTTTCAGCTTCACGCTTAGCCTTAGCCTTTTTAGCCTTACGAAGAGCTTCACCCCGCTTCTTCATCTTATCGCCATGCTCTTGACCTTCCTTAGCCTCCTCCTTTTTCTCAAAATGCTCTCGGAGGGCAGCAGGCATTTTGTCAGACATAATCAGGAAGGAGGTACTGTTTTACTCTTTCCAGTTTAAACAACTCTTCGGGTAATAGTTCATGAGGATATTCCTGCAGAATGTGATCACACCGCCCCAAAGGATCAGTACTTCCCGCTTTAGCTTTATACGCATCCAAGAAATCAAGCATTTCTTGACTATCTGCGGGAGCGTGGGCGTTAGGAATTACATCGTAACAATGCGAAAAAGAAGTCAACTTGCGTTTCATCCGCGCAGCATCGCCCATCCACGAAAAATGCCAACCCGCGTCACAATCGCCAAAAACTAAACCGTTATCCTTCATCCGAATCTGAGAAGGGGTCTCGTTCAGCTGATCGAACAACACAACTGTGCCGCAGGTCCAGTTCGTCGGAGGTTTGGTGGGGTCTCCTTTTGGATCAATCACCCGTAAATCACCTCGACCATAAAACATCGGCATCGACAGCCGAACACAACGTTCTGGATTCTCTATAGCGATTTTTAATGCTTCCAGCAGAGCTTCAGGCTTCGGGATTTCATCGACATCACTAAAGAAAAAGACTGAATCCGGAGGGCACATCCTCATACCCACGGCTAACGCATCCCTCTGCGCATATTCACGTACCCACGGGTTTGGGTGAACGTCCGGAGACGGCAGCTCTACGTGAAGGACTTGAATCTTCTCTTCTGGGAGCCCAAGTTTTCGAATTGTCTCAAGGCACGTAAACTCTTTTTTATCGCCTTTAAACGTACGATCTGCGTCTGTGACAATAAAACCGTCTACAATATCCTTCAGCATTTCGATACGGAGCTCAAGCAGCTCCGCCTCATCGAAATACATAAAACAATCGAAGAACATGCCAGCTAAAAAAGCTAGCAGTATATTAACCTCTTCCTTGGAAAATACCGCCGCCGGCCAAAAGTCTTAAAGATCCGTTCGTCTCACGTTTTTTAGCTTTGGCTCGATTTAAAAGATCTTCTTTGATATCTAAAGGCACCGTACCGGTGTGGTTTTCGCCTTCATCCTCCACGCCGTAAAAACCATACTGCGGGGGGATCGGACCTTGACTCGCTAACTGATCAAGCTGAGAAGAATATTGATCAGACTCCATGTCTGGACGTTGAGCTTGAGTCTGAGCCCGTGCAGCCCGCTCTTGAGCGTTCAAAGCGTTAGTAAAAAAGTTAGAGCTGCGGGCGAAGTAATCCATAAATTTACTTTTCTTTATTACTAAGATACTTGCTTGCGCGGCGACGCGCTTCTTTAGCTTTTTCTGTATTCGGGACTTGTGTATTTACCGGTTTGTTGCCTGCCGTAGCGCGTTTTTTCTTCTCATCCGTGGCACGCCGCTCTTCCGCTGTCATTTGAGCCCAAGCAGCACGAGGCAAATACCGTTCGGTGCGACCTTTTTCGCGAGCTAAATCAGCCATCAGGTGATCGGACCTCCGTGAAGCCACGCGTCACAACTGCGTTTCGCGGCACATTTAAATTTAAACAGCTGGCAGTAACCCAAATCTGCCAAATCCAGAACGTCTAAAGGATCTGCAGCCTGTTTTTCGTTAATCCCCTCAACAATGCACCCCAAAACCTTTTCAGATTGATCAAAAGCTGCGCAGTTTCCGCACCGAGCGCTCATAGCGTGCTCTAAATCCGTGTTCCAAAGCTCAGCTTTGTCTTCCCAGAAGCCTGGATCAGGAAAATCAGGGTTTAAAGGACCATATTTAAACTTTTCAATCGTCCAATTTCGATTTTTTACGTTCTCTTCAATGTCCACAGTCGCCGTGGGGCAGCTATCGGACACAGCCGTCAGCTTTTTCTCAAGAAAAACCTTGGGTTGTAGTGGTTTAGATTCAGTTAACATCAGTCTTTCTTTTCATACTGTTCGCGAGTCTGCCAATCCTCTTTAGACCATTTACTTAAACGGTTTTCCGAGGATTTTTTACCCTCGTAACGGCCCCCCATCTCTTTATAGTATTTAGTCGCGAGCTGCATAGCCCGAGCGCTGTGACCGCCGAGCTTTTTACGTGCCCGAGCTTTAGCTTGAGCCCATTTTTCGGGGTCTCGTTTTTTAGCGACTTCAGCCATCAGTAAAGAAGCAGAACACTACCGACCGTTGTAGCTGCACCACTGACCGTGGTTATTGAAAAAGGCAGAACCTGCCCTGCTTTAATTTTAGTCAAAGTTACCGAACGTCCAGGAGAATCCGAAAAAATAACCTGCAGATTATTATTGTCGCCACCATCGACAACATAAAAACCACGGCAGGATGGGAAGTTTGTCGACGTGCCGCTAGCGCTAATTAGACAGCCACTTGCATACGGAAGGGTTGCAGATTGTCCATAAACACTACCAAAAGCTCTAACGTCCATTTTAATCGAGTGTTTCTATCAGTTTAGCCAAATACTCTACGGCTTTTTCAAGATCTTGTTTTCCGTTTTTTTGTTCCCAACGCCATAAATATTTCTGTGCGCATCCTTCGAGATAACCTTGGTACTTTACGAGCCCCATAGAAGCTAGTTGTACGTCATAGCACTCCAAACCATTCCGCCGATAATAATCCGGCTTAACGGGATTTTCACTTTGGTTCAAATTTGTAAATTGTTCCATTTTCTTTGTCGACATATTTACGCAGTCTATAAGCATCCTCTCTATGGACAATTTGACAACAGTTTTTCTTATCTAAGCAGTAACAAACTTCAACATAATGCGCTCCACGAGGGACCACAGCTAAACCAGGGTAAACATCTGTTTACAGTCTAAAACTCCGGTAGGTGTGGCAGCCAATTCAGGCGCATATTTTGAGTCGTCGTGATGTATCAAACCAACTGTGTGGGGCACATAAACTCCGTTTTCTCTGACTAAAGGAACGCACCGTCGATGCTCCAGGCCCAGAGGGATTTCCTCAAAAGCCAAACCCATAGAACTTCGATCCGCTATCGGCCAGTTTCGAATACCGACTTTCTGATAACTTTTTTCGGGGTCGTAGCTATCTGACCTTACATATTTATCTCCATCTTCCTGATTAAGAATCATCGCCCCGTAATAAGGGTTGGCCACCTGAACAAAAAAGTCAATGTCGTAATCAACAACCAAAATTTTCGGAACTCTATATCCAACATCCGACCAGACATTTGGAGTTTCACGCGTCAGCGAATAAATGTAGTGATTATCAAAAGGTACTTTTAATCCTTCGTGCTTTTCGTACCTTATAAACCCAGGCTCTAAGCCACGGCGACCTAAAACCGGACGCCATTTACGCCAATACAAAAAATTCTCAAGGGTAATAACCATGTCATTTTCTTGATAAATATAAAAATCTGCGCGACGATTCAGAATCTCAAGTGCGAGATCTGTCTTATGAGCCCAAGTTAGATACCAATTTTCGTAACCTGGCGCAGCTACAACTACTTGGGCGTCTAACTTTTTGTACGGTTCAAGTAGATTTTCGAGCAGCTCAACGTCGTTTTGGCTGTCGTAATCAATGTAAATCCTAACAGCGATTTGAAAGGGATACCGTAAATATTCATTTAAAACATTGATCAAACTATTTAATCTATTCAGCGGTTTATGAGCAGTTATAGCGACCCAAATTTTTTCGTTCATGTCCGGCTCGGATGCCCGAGAAACCTTTTTGACTTTACGTACCCCCACGCTAAAAATCAGTATTCGATCGAAAAACTTCCCCTTCTCTGCAGGTAAGTTACAAGCCAGGTGTAGGCGTCTAACAAGTCATCATGCGCCGTGGCTCCGACGTTGATCAGCTGATCAAACAGCGCATCGAACTTACGGTATTTATTAAACACCACCTTTTTGTTCTCAAGCAGACCGAGTGTCCCACGGAAGCGTGCGATCTTGTCGCCCCTGAATCCTTTAACTTCGTGAATATTTAGGTTCCCGAGTTCTCGCTCGTTAATCAGCACCCGGCGCAAGTCAGCTGCCAGTGAAGCCTGGTATGCCACCGACTCGACCACAAGCGTGATCGTCGAATAAGTCGGTAAAAATGTGCCGTCGATATTCTGCAGTATGCCCCATTCCAACAACATGTCGCACAGCATGTCGATTTTTTCGAGGTTTCCGATGGATCGGCACTGGTGCGCGTCGATGATGTAATACTTGTCCTTCAGCCTGCCACCGAGCACAAAAGCCGTGTAGTCACTGGTTTCGTTCTTGCTGGCGGACAGGTCAATGCCCACAGCGAGGCTGTCGAACTCCGTGACGACTTCCCCTTTGACTAACAGGTCAGGTGACACAACCAGATCCGTAGTCATCACCGGTTGCTGCTGATACTGATATGCAAAAGCGACAGGATCTAGTTCTTTTTGTTCCAGCAAGTACTCCGCCGACCACTGCTCAGGCCAGTAACTTACAGGCTCACCCTGATCACCATATGTAATAGCTTCCTGCGTTACCTGTTTCCACCCTTTCTCGGGGACAAATATCGTTTTATGAATGTCGAGCGGATGAAATCGGGTGCCCAAGCAAATGGCTCGACCACCTTCAAAAATAATCGGGCTGATAACCGACGACCAGTTGTTGTTCATCTCGTCCCGGATCGCCGGGTTTTTAATGTCAGCGCTGGACTTGATGGGGTCATCCACAATCACAAGGTGGGCGCGTTTTGAAGTAATCGAGCCCCGCAGACCAGCTGCACGCAAGGTAAATTCTTCATCACCAAGACGCGGGATTCCGGCGTAATCAAAATCGATCGACCAGCCGATATCCGACTGCATCCCTGATCGCAACTGGACTTTGGGGAAAACCTTTCTGTATTCAGGCGAGTCAATAATCTGTTTGATGATTCGGCTTTTAGGGATAGCTGTGGCGATGTTGTATGAGCAGTAAATAATCTGAAGCGGACGTTTAGCTGTAGTGTGGCGCCCGATAATCCATGCGGTAAACATGTTTAGCACCGTGGACTTCGCGCTGCCACGAGGTGCCAAAATGTCCAAGTTGGGGCCTGCAATATCAAGCAGGTATTTATTTGATTCATTTGTGATCAGGTGACGATGCCACTCCAGCATGTGTTTTGCTGGGGCTTTATCGAGAATGGTGCAAAACGTGTGGAAGTCATTTGCTGCACGCCCGTAAATCGAATCTAAAGCATCTGGAGTTTGCTCAGTAGCACGAACCGCACGCAGTTGTGCACCGCGTCTGTAAGCGAAAGTTTCGCGGCTCGGCATATCACTAAGTTGACAGTATTGCTATATTAACTCTATCTCGAATTTGATTCAGAGTGTCAAAAGTTCTTTGGTACGGAGACGCTTGTTCGAACACTGGATTTGGTCGTGTAACACACAGTGTTCTGGAGCATCTTTGTAAAGATCATGAAGTTGCCGTCGTTGGAATCAACTACAACGGCGATCCGCATAAATATCCATACAAAATTTATCCTGCATCAAATCTGCATTGTGCAGATCGGTTCGGGCTACCGCGCCTGATCGAAATCTTTGAAAAAGAAAAACCTGACGTTTTTATCTGTTTAAATGACATCTGGATCCTCAATCAGGTCTGGGAACGCATCCACTTCCTTAAGCAAAAATATAATTTCAAATTTTTAGCATATTTCCCTACCGACAGCAACCGGTATCCCGTTGATATGCTGCGCAACATCCCGCACTGGGATCTTGCAATCACATTTACCATCCCCCAAGCAAACAGAATTCTTGAACATGGCATCTCTCCTAGTCGCCTGGGCGTTCTCCCTCATGGGGTTGACTTATCCAAATTCAACCCAATCCCACGAGAAGAAGCCCGCAAAGCCTTAGGGCTCCCGAACGACAAATTTATCGTTCTTAACGCCAACCGAAATCAACCCCGCAAACAGATCGATTTAACGATCAAAGCGTTTGCCCAGTTCGCTAAAGACAAACCCGACACCATGCTCTACCTCCATATGGGGGCTAAAGACATGGGCTGGGATGTTATCCCCCTGTTCGAGCGGGAGATGAAACTGGTGGGTGTCGAACCAACAAACCGTTTGGTGCTGACTTCGACTGACATCAACTACATCGCTGCGCCGCCGGACGAGCTCCTTAATAAAATCTATAACGCCTGTGACGTTGGCCTAAACACCACAAACGGTGAGGGTTGGGGACTTGTAAGTTTCGAGCACGCCAGCTGCCGCAAACCGCAGGTGGTGCCTTGTCATACATCTTGTCTCGACATTTGGGACGAAGCTGGGTTGCTGATCGACGTGGCAACTTGGATTATCGACAAAGACCTGGGTGTCGAACGTGGTCTGATCGACATCAACCACGCGGCGGGTCTGCTCACCGACTTGTACAACAACAAAGATCTGTACAAGGAAGTTGCCGACTGTTGTTTCGCGGTAACTCAACGTCCTGAGTATCGCTGGGAATCCGTGGCCGCAGGTTTCTCACAAGCCGTTACCGATCTGTTGAACTGATCATGCAAAGCCTCCGCTACTACCACGCTCACAACTACGTGGTTCATCCGATTAAAACCGAGATGGGGGATATATCTGACGTATATACACAGGCGGAAAAACTAAACGGTCGCTTCACTCGAATCTCACGCGGCAACCCGGAACACTCGGTCGCCAACTTCAGTCCCAGCATCCTGCGTCACAAGGGCACCACGTATATCGCGTGGCGGTCACAACCGGAAGCTTTTGCATTCCGGTGGGACATGAAGTACTTCTACATGAACAACACCCCGACCGATATTTACATCGGTGTGCTGGGTGATGACAGCACCATTCTGGGCGCCAAACTCCTTCGTCCTGGTAAACACCGCCTGAGCTACGAAGACCCACGGCTATTCGAGGGTCCGGACGGCGAAATGTATGTACAGTTCGTCGCCTCCTCTTACGCCAGCAAGTACGACAAGGGAGGTCTTAAGTTTTTCGATCAGCCCAAGGTTATCGTTTGTCACATCAACGAACAGCTCGAAGCTGTTAGTGCTGCGATCCCTCCGATCGGAGAAAACCGGGTCAAGGGTAAAACCGAAAAAAACTGGTGTTTCTTTACGCATTACGACGAGTTGCGTTGCCTGTACTCGACGCGTCCGATCAAGATCGAGTGTGAAAAAGGTCCCGCTATCGAAATTAACAGTGACGTTTTAAACGAAATCACTGGCGAAACGGCAACCTTCAACTCACTGCCCCCCATCGACATCGGCTCGGGTTATCTGGTGTTTTATCACTGGAAACACATGGAGCGCAGGGACGACGGCAGTATGTATCTGCTGTATCACTTGAGCGCTTACGTGCTCGATAAGCAGTTCAGCAAAATCACGCACGTCATTAAAGAACCTTTGTTCTCAGGTTCTCTGGAAGATCGGCTGATTTGCTGGACAAACGAATACGGACATCCCGTGTCGTTCCAACCAGCTTGCATCCTGCCGTTCGGTGCTTACGTGGAAGATCAGCAGCTGGTGATGGCTCTCGGAGTCAACGATGCGTTTAACGGAATTTTCCGTTGCCCGCTCAAATCAATCACCAGCAAACTGACCGAAGTCGCTTAAGACTTCTCTTCACGCTCGAGGGTCGACCACACCAACAGGGACGAATCCTCGAGCAGCGCCTGGAAAGAAGGCTGACCGTCAAACGTGTTTACAAGTTCCCGTAAACACCGGTCAGCCCCGGCCAGGAGGAGTCCGCGTCGATCGAGACCGTCACTGATCTGGCGCACAGTCATAATGTGCGACCGAAGTTCTTTTTGTAAAGCAGCGATTTTTGTTGCCGCCGTGGCGTGATCCAACATGCCGGTTAGGGTCATGTCGCGGATGTTTTTAATATCCACTTGAAGATCATCAATCTCCCGAAGAAGAACTTTACGCAAATCCTCTTTGGGGTATTTCTCTTGAACCCACGCGGTTAGATCGGAGATGCTGCCTGCATAACCCGGATTTAAAAACCGGGCATACATGTAAGCTTCTACTTCGCTAGTTGCATTTTTTGCATAAAACACAAAAGCATCTTTCTGTGATTTTTCAAGCGAATCCAACCACGAGGCGACCGTGGTCGAATCACCTATTGTCGATTTGATCACGCTAAGGCTCCGTGCGTAGCGTTAGCTAAGCCAGCCGCGAAACGCTTAAGCGCCAACTGCCCTTCGACCTCGCCGCGCTGGAGTGCCAACTTGTTCTGCGTATCGGCTTCCATAGTACGCAGATTCAGGTTGGTAGTACCGAGGTTCTGAGCAAGCTGATTTTTAGCCTGCAACGATCCAAGGCCAGCACCAGCTAACCCAGTGGCAGTCGGAAGTTGAAGCTCTTTTTCACCACCCAGAATGGTATTTTGTAGTCCGGCCACGGCTTGCGTGTAACTCTTAGCGATCTCAGCTTGAGTACCAGCACCCAGTAATTCTAGTGCTTGTTTGTTTTGCGCCTCTTTTGTCAGGACATCAGCAGCACCAAGGCTGTATGCCTGAGCAATACCGAGCCGCAAATTGGATTCTGCAAGATCTTTCTGACGAGCCGCGTCAAAAATGTCGTATTGGCTCTGACCGAGAACTTGCTGCTGAGCGCCTTCAGCACCCAGATAAGGAGCCTGCATCGCGGCAAGCTCTTGTGCGGCCACGGTAAGCCGGGTGTTATACGGCGACATTTGTGCCGTGTATAACGCCGCTTGACCTGCGTAATCAGGAGTTGCAGGGGCACTCGAACCCCCGCCACCTCTACCACCTCCGAAGAGACCGCCAAAAATGGCTCCACCGGCACCTGCGGCTAAACCGCCGAGAATTGCAGGAATTGCCATTTTTAACCTCCCCTTACACCAAGTCTAAATTGAAATGGTGCAAGAGCAGTTGCGGTGCCTTTATTCATCGCGTCGATGACGCTGACGTTAGGAACTGCAGAGAGGTACATGCTCTGAGCAACCAGTGCTTGCCCTGTCAAGTTTGCGGCAATCCGAGTTTGCTCCAGGGCTCCCCACTGGCGGAGTCGCTCGAGCTCAGCTTGACGCCGAGAAATCTCAACACCCTTGGCGTAGCTCTGTTCGTATAATTCCCTTGCTAATCGAATGTAACGATCTAGCTTGGCTTCTTCAAGCTCATTAATTTGTTCAGGAGAAGTTGTCTTTTCTAATCTATCAAAAATTCTATCCACATAAGGATCGCCGGTCTTCTGTGCATCAGCAGAAGTTCCGGGGTAGTCAGTAGGCGGGAGAACCGTAGCGGTAGGGACATCTAACCCCGGAGCTTTTTCGACAGCGGGGAATTGACCTTTCGATCGGGCTGCTTCTAAACCAGTAATTGTTTGACCCGTTAATTTCTGCCACGCTTCCGGAGTCTGCCCGCCGTAGTTGGGACCTCCCCAGATTTTTACCTGGCCTTCATTATCCAAATAAGGGGTGCCGGGTTTAAGAGCACCTTCAGGAGTAATCGGTCCTTCACCGGCCATCCGTTGTTTCTTAGGTTCACCGAATAAAGCAGGCGCTGCAAATAATCCTGCACCTATTGCTATCGGAACTAATGGAGCGAGTGCAGGGACCATTTTGTTACTCAGAAAGCTTTGCTGGCTTCAACAAGCACCGGGCTATTCTCTAGTTTAGCCGTGGCAAGAATGTTTTCGATAGCGGAGTTTAAAGCGCTACCAGCAGCTGCATACCCAGAAGAAATACGTTGACGCTGGACATCACCAAGCGTCTTAACTTTTTCTGCTTCCAGACCATAACCAGCTTCCATGGCACGAATGCGGTATTCAGCTTCAGCCTTTGCCCGCTCTTGCTCAATCAAACGCTGATTGAATGTCTGAGCTTGATACTCAGAACGATCTACAGACTGACGGGCGAATTCCTCCGGATTGGGGGGTTCTGCGAGAAGTTGCCCCGTGGCCTTACCGATAGTGCTGTTATAAAGTCGAATTTTATAAATTTCATTTGCATACCACTGAGCGTAGTTCGTGTAAGTTTCCGGCTGGAAAAAATACTTACTAGAGCCACGTCCTGAGGCTTCCTGATATTGAGACGGCGCCATCGAAGGGGCAACCGAACGCCCGAGAAGGCTTTCAAGCCCACGGGAGATCGGTTGCGCAAGCAGTTCTGCTGCGATCGCGCCACCAATACCAAACCCAACTGGTTTAGCAGCGGGTGCAGCAGCCTGAAGAATTTGACCGAAGTTAGGGCTCCGTGCTACACGAGCAGCCTCTTCCGGACCGAACGCGTTAACTAAGTCGCCAAAAATCCGGTTCAGATCTCCTGCAGTCCCCCCGATATTTTGTAGACGAGAGGCCATTAGCTTCTACCGGGATTGTCGTATGAAGTGCCCGATGGGGGCTTCTTACTTAATTGTAATAAATTATCAGGACCGGGTGTAAAAATACCACGCTCTTTTTGTTCGGGCGACGGCATTGTGGCAGTCTGAATAAAGTTAGAACGGATATAAGCTTCTAAGAAAGCACCAGGATTTAGCTCTGGCGCAGTCTTGCGAACATCACGTTCTTTGATTTGCCGTTCGCGTTCAGTCATTTCAACCTATAGGCTGATACTCAACTGACGGAGGAATGGTGCTCGAGCTCGGAGCATTCAGCACGGAATACTGACCGCCAAAGTTAGGCATGTCGTACTCCAAGGGGCGCTGACGACTCAGGTATTCACCACTCTGTAAAGATTGACTTTGCTGACTCTCCAGGAAGTCAATAAACATCTCCATCAGCATGGGGTCTTGGAGCAGGAGCTCTAACAGACCTTCAACTTCAGCACCGTCTTCAGGTGTAGTAATACCTGCAGTAATCCGACGTTGCAGCTGAACTTGCGCTTCAGGTTTGTTGTTATCGGGATATCCGTTCAGCGACCGAGTAGCACCAGTGTAAACACCATCCGGCTCATGCCCCGGCATCGGAGCAGCAGCTTTGTAAAAATTACGCAGGACGGCGTGAACAGCAGGAGCTGCCACAGCTCGCTCGGCATCAGTCTGCGGAACCGGGAGGCCCAGGATCCGAGAGGCTAATTCATAATCCTGAGGCGAGAACACCAGAACACACTCCTACTGATGTTTCTAGTTTAGGTGCAATCCGTAGGATATCGCCAGGTTGCACGCTCAAAGTTAAACAAATACGCTCGAGAACATCAGGTGAAGGTATATAATGTTCATCAACATAGATCTTACGCGTGGTAGTCGGAGATAGATCCGAGACCTTACTTAGCTTAAACGACGAAATTCCACGGTTGTCAAGTATCACCCGAAGGGTGTTTACGAGCGCCCCGTGAGTTGTGTAGGAGGAATAAAACGGCATCCTACTAACAACATACTGGCTTTTACTTTAGTGGAAATTCCGGTATTTTGTAAGACTTATCTATGCCCAGTCGATCAATAATCCAATTGCAATATTTTATATTTTCAGAATACCAATCCTTCATATTTTTCCGCAGCAGCGTGCCCATTAAGGTCACATTGCATAAAAGCGGGCGATTCTCATAAACGGAACAGGTGTTGTTAACCAATTTTTCGCACACACCGTTTTTATCCGTCTTATACGGAAAACTTTCAATAGCGTGTTGAATTAGCGGATTGTCAGACCCAGGAGGATCCCTCAAAAGCTCACCGATTAAACGACAGCAACCGCCGCACCCCGTACAAGGGTAGTCTTGATTGTACATTTTAAAATCCTAGATTTTTAGAACGGACGAAGTGCAAATCGTACTGGGTGTAATCGATCGGAATACTTGGATTGTTAAACGGAGTTTTGTAAACCTCACCTTCAATATGTGCCTGCCACGCTGGATTCCACTTGGCGTGTAAATACTGTTTATTCATCTCATGGGCGCGGTGTATACCTGTCGCTAACGCAGGTTCACTACGCCAGGTCTGACTACCGTCCGCATAATCACCTGAGGTTTCACCGTGGTAATAAGGTTTGCCGACGGACATCTCCCGTTTAAGCTCGCGGTGCTTAAACCTCATGCCGTAATCCATATCCTCGCAGTAGGCGGGGTATAGATTTTCGTCAAACAACCCATACTGCTGCACAACCCAGTCCTTTAAAAGGAACAGATCCCAGCTTCCATTCTCCCCGTGGACAATACCGGTCTCTGCGTCTTGCGCCCGCTCCATCATGGACGCCAACAACCCTGGAGTAAACATGATATCATGATTTACAATCACCCAATATGGGGCGTTCATATACGATTTAATTATTAAGTTCCACGCTCCGGAACACCCGATGTTTGAGGGCATGTGGCACACAACCACTTTTTTTACGTGCTTATGCGGAACCTTCGTCAGAAGCTCTAGCTCCTCCGTAATCTCGCCTCGACCGTTGTTATTGAAGACAACAAACGTATCGACCGGATAATCTATACTATACAGTAATCTATATACCCAATGAGGAGCGTTAACAACAGCAGTGCCGATTACGGGAATGGATTGTACTTCAGTCATTAAATACGCCTAATAAAACAAACTTGATGTTTTTGTGCATTCCCCAAGAATGCTGGGTTACTATAGTGCCACTATACGGCGGTTTCACTGCGTGGCAACTTTCCTCTGGGGTCCCGAACAGCAGCTTATAGTGCCGGCACCAGATCGTGCCTTCCTAATGCACGACGATGACTCAGGGCGCTGTCAGATGCACCAAGTTGGTGTGCCGGAATTGCCGATTATTCACTGGGCAGCCCAGAAGTTTGGGGATCCAGAGAAGAGATTTATAGATTGCGGCGCCCATATGGGTGCCTATTCATTACTGCTGGCAGATCATTTCAAAGAAGTCCACGCGTTCGAAGCTCAGCAACGTTCGTACTACCAACTCTGCGGAAACATATTTATTAACGAAAAAGACAACATTGTGCCTCACCACCGTGCGGTCACGAATTTGACCGAATCCAATCAGGTGATGACCTTAAATATCGTCTCTGAGGACGGGGGTGGTTCGACGATTCGTAAACCTCAGGACAATCAAAAAGTGCTCAAACAGGAAAAGATAAAAACTACAACTCTTGATCACTACCATTTCGATCACGTCGGCTTGATCAAACTAGATATCGAAGGGAACGAACTGAAAGCGTTGCACGGGGCACGTTACACACTCGAGCGCAACGACTACCCGCCGATTATTTTCGAAGCAAATAACGACGCGTGGTACGAAAAAGAAAAAGAAGAACTATTCGGCCATCTGCTTTCGCTCGGTTATCAGATTATTGAGATCCGACCTTTCAACAACATGTATGCAGCTCTCCGCCCGCAACCTCAATAAGGTTTAAATCAACGTTTGATTCGTCAAACATCGACTGGGCACGACAATAAAAATATAAAACTATTCAAATTTTTCATTTTTGCTTTTTAGCGAGCTGCCGTCGATTTTTTAATAAATAACCGTAATCTCGTGTTTCTGTAACCTGTTTTTCTTCTCCGCAAATATGGCAGATACCAATCCAATTAGTACTGCATCCGACACTGTATATGCCGTATTTGGTGCCACAATCGTGGCAACAGTAAGAAGCATCCTTAAGACGTTCTTTTAAAGTCTTGTTTTTAATCGTGTGCAAAAAAACATAGCTGGATCAACGAAGTTGACGAGGGGTGTAAGTCTTGTTTTTAAACAATTCAAACAAAGTTTTACTGTTGTAGACGTATTTCTGCTTCGAGTTACCTCGCGTATTTAGCCCACGGACGGGGAGATTTGCAGCTTTAGCCTCCTCTAGACTCAAGTAGTGTACGCCGCGTTCAAGCTTACCTAGACGCCTCCAGGCGCCGACACGTTCCATTGTCAACACTTGGCGTGCGTCCAGGGACAAATCCGAAAAAGATGCAACCCACATGATCAGGCTCCGATCTTGCCGACGTAATCCTCAACGATGTCTTTGTGCTCAGTAACTAAGCACAGCCTGTGCTGCGCGTGAAGCGAAGGGGTTTTCATTCCGTCCCATAGAACTTCGCAGTACCGGATCTTCTGATTACGTGCGTTCGTACGGATAACGCAAGCAACCACAGTTCCATATCGCTGGCTACTGTTTGCTCGTGCAATCGCCTGAGATTCTTTACGCATAGCGGGAATGACACTGTTCTTTGGTCGCTCAGCGACACGATCACCCGCATTAAAAAAAGTGTTGGTTTTAGGCATTGGCTTTCTCAAAGTACAAGCATTCTTTTGCAAAAGTTCCGCCAGCTTCGGGGAACTGGTAATAGCACCCAGATTTCGTCAAGTTTACACAATCGTCACAAGTTACAACCTGTCCAGCAGACGAACTTGACGAGTCTTCACTCACGAGACCCAAAGTTTTCCGAAGGTCATTGACAATCCGACTATTGGATTCAGCCTCAAAAAAATACTCTTGAGTGACTTCATAAGTCGTCTGCGCATAACCACAGGGGCAACGTTTGCGTCGCCGGCGATGCGCCCCACTTAGGCGAGATTCAACAACACGAAAAGTGTTATTTCCGCAAAGTGGACAAGTCAAACCGGGTTGTGAGTTTTCGTCGAAAGTCATGTGAAGTAAAAAGAAGTGCCCCCGGCGAGATTTGAACTCGCAAGCCCTTAAGGGCGACGCATTTTAAGTGCGTTACGTATACCGTTCCGTCACAGGGGCATGGTGCGCATCGTGAGAATTGAACTCACCTAAGGTCGATTATGAGTCGACTGCATTCACCAGATTGCTAGATGCGCAGAAAATCGGCAGATGCACCGAGGTTACCCACTGGGGAAGACCTTAAGACACGTTGGGGCCAGTCAGGTCAGACTTCGTTTTGTTTTTTGTTTTGCGTGCTTCCGCAAAATTTTGTGAATTGCTGGGTGCTGAGCACTTATAGGAGCAATAAGGTCCCCGCATAGAAGACTTTCTAGCTTTCTGTGCTTTCCACACGCGTAATCGAGCTCCTTTTAAATAAAAGAACTTTTGACAGCAGGGGCAGCTAAAAAATTGAATAGTTTCAGACACAAAAAAAGAGGGGTAGCCTCGTGCCGAAGTAAAGCACGGGCTCACCCCCTGCGCAAGGTGCGCGTGACGACGTTCAGTAAATCACTTGTGTCCCATTCTGGGACTTAACGTCATTAGCATACTGCACTGCAAAAGCCTGGCAAAAGCGATACACGTCGTAACGATTGTTGTTGGGGTCCATTAAACCCCTAGCGGTACAAACTTTTTCCGCCTGCATACGAATACGAGTCTCTTCGTTAAAGAATGGTCCGCCCGAAAGTGCAGTCCCGACAAGGAAAAAAGCGCCCGCAACCAGAGCACCTTTAAAAATGATGCCTGCAGACGTATCCAGAAGCTTCCACGACTGCCAAGCCAGAGCAAACAGCGGGAGATCTCTGGATTTAAAGTCAACGTTGGTGGTGTTTTTCATGTGATGTGCTTTGACACCCCCATACAATAGCATCTAACGCACCTAGTGCTCTAGTAAAACCGGCGCAAAGCTTAAAAAACCGATTGGCAGTACTAATATAATGACGCTATCAAGACGGAAACCATGTATCTGCCTCTAGATAAAAAGTACGACATTGAACACGCGTGGTATGTAAAACTCCTAGAGGCGTATGACCTGATTTCTAAAGAGCCAAAAGCACAAAAACTGCATTTCAAAGCCGACAAAAGGCGCATTGTCGTTGAAATTGGCGTTTACGAAGGCGCATCCTCCTGCTGGTGGTCTGATAATTTCTTAGATCACCCGGAAAGTCGTCTATTTTCGATCGACCCCTTCACCGGGAACGAAGAATACCAAGAAAATCGCGATAAATTCCCTACGCTGGACAAGATCGAACTTATTGCGCGAACAAATATCGCTAAAAGCAGGAACGCAGGCAAAGTTACAGTAATCAAGGGGTGCTCTTGGAATGTATTCCCCACCGTTGCCGCAGAGCTCGACGGTCAAATTGATGTTTTGTACATCGACGGCGAGCACACGACAAACGCACTGTGCCGAGACATATCTTTGTATTATCCCCTGTTGAAATCAGGAGGCGCGTTGATCTTCGACGACTACGGACACCCCGATGTTCAAAAGGGAGTGATGGCTTGCCTCGATGCTTTTGCCGAACTAGAAAGCGTGTTCTGTTCTGATTGGCAACTTTGGTGCATCAAAAAATAGAGGGGCCGCCATGAGCGCTTGCTGCAGGACGGTATTCGATACCGCGATAGCGCAAGCGCAATGTAGCACGATGGACAAAAGCCCACCAGGCAGCGAAATCTGCATGATGCTGCTCGCGATCGTAAGTTAGACCGCGATATGTAATTTTAGTCACGACTTTTAACCGACTAAAAATACAATAGGAAGCTTGTAGCTATTTATACAGTTTATGCCGTTACAGTAGTTGTTAAAAAATAGTTATAAGAATTACCTTACATCTAACTCACCATTGGCGTCCCAAGTCAAATTGGCCATCAAATAGTACTTGGGTGTCCGACTAACACCTTCTGCTGCACGAACAAAACTATTAACTTCAGCTCCCGAAGACAAAGCAATCAACTTTTGAAGCTGATCTGCGACTTTATCGGACGGGAACTCTGATCCCACGGGGGGTTTTGCGATTGCTAGGAATCTACAGGCAGCCTTTGGTCAGGACTCCCAAACTTTGGGATCCTTTAAGAATATAATTTTCCTTCAGACTTTTGTTTAAATTTTATTAGAACCGTGCGTTTATTTGACCGCCAAATTGATTGCCCATCTGAGGCGTACGACGATAAGTGGCATTAACTCCTACACCTGGGGTCTGAAAAGAACCATACATTTGATAACCCTGCCCCACATTTAAACCATCTTGTTCGTAAGCGGGGTTAAAACCGCCACCCAGACGCAAAATATTTTCCCTACCCAAAGGAATGTTGACGCTTCCGCCAATGGATTCAAGACGATCATCCACTGCATTAATGTCGATATTTAAAGGCTTAGGTCCGTATTGAGGTCCCATTTGCATCGGCCCCCCTAACCCACCTGCCGGTCCAACAGGTTGATGTGTTGGGTAAGCCTGAGCAAGTTCAAAACCAGAAAAACCTCTATTGGCTCCTCGCACTCCTGTTTTCATAATCCGATCAACTTCTACAGGAGAAAGTTCACGACCTCCAGGACCGACATAATAAGTTGTTCCATCAGGTCTTCGATACAACTTTAAACTTTCTGCTGCATCCATTTTTCCTCTTACAGTTGGAAAAGCCATTGCTAAATCCTGGCTTTGGGACTGATTAAGGGAAGAGTCGTTCAAAACTCGAGCAAAATCAGCATCCGAAATACCTCTGCTAGCGCCTTTAAAGTGTTGACGCATAATTGGAATAATCGTGCCGCCATAAGGCTCTAATGCTCTACGCATCTTTGTGCCTCCACGACCTTCAATCCGTCCCCGCACATAATCATTGAACTGTTCTTGTGACATCGGAAGATCAGGATCTTCTCCAACAGGAATGCCGCCAGCAATTTCAGCAGGAGAAGAAACTAAACCCTTTATATAGTTGTTAAGAAAGCCTGCATTCTGGCCGATAAGAAACGCCCCTAGCTCTTGTGGGCGAACAGGCAACGGTAGTGCACGCGGATTATCTCGGAATAAGTCGAGGCGGCGCCCGTATTCATCAAAAATCGCCATGCAACCGAATTTATCAAAGTCCTTACATTAAGTATATAAGTTAACAACCGAGTTTATGGACAACACCGAATTTAAACCCGGAGAATGGATGCTAAAAATTGAACTTGAAATTGTTGAAAATGAGGACAAAACCTGCGATTTACATTTTTCCTGGGACGATACAGACCCTGAGCTTCAACCCTGGACAGACTTATCGGATGAAAGACGTAGCGAAATAATGCTCGAAGCTTTAACTAAGGGACTAAATCAAGTCCCAGCATCAGATCCGTGAAACCATTTACGCCTCTGAGTAAACCATTCGGCAAGCGTCGTGGGGTCTTGCACACCGTTTAAGTGATTTGAAGGGTCCGGATCGCCTAAATCCATATCCTGCATAAAAGCATCGATACTTCCAGCAGGCAGTTTGCCAGATATAGCTTGACGACGAGCTTTCCGAAGTAACGCTTCTACAGAGTGATTGCAGTTAGCCCACTTCTGAATCCACTGCATGTCCTTAAGTTGAACTTCTTCACCGTTTGCGATTCGTTGGCAAATAAATTCAACTTTGAGTCGTACGTCTGTAGACAGCATCAGCGCAAAGTCGGCTAACCCAATCTAGTCAAGTTATTAATTCAGACTAAACAGTTGAAACTAAATCAATTTAATGGATTATCGCCAGGATCTTTACCCGTCCTGAGAATAAATTCTGCCCTCTTATAGAAAAAACTGTCTGTCTTACCCACTTTCTCTAGCGCTTCTTTAACTAACCGCCATTTTTCTACCTGTTCTCTCTCCACGCGGTGCTAACTGCGACTAAAAGTACGCTAAGTCGCGTAACGTACGTATTTTTTAGTGCGGCTTTTATTAATTATTTCTTTTTACCTCCATTTTTGGCTTTTTTGGCCATGGCGTTACCTGCATTCTGTTTAGCGTTTTGCTTTGCAGCAGGCTTTTTCTTTTTAGATGCAGCCATGACGTTCTAAATCATATAAAAATATTTTAGGTCAAAAAAGTAAATCCAAAATTTTTTGAGGATTCTATTACTATATTGCTACTCAAAAACTTTAACCCCATTATTCCAGCAAGATAATCTTATATCTCTCGCCGGGCCCGACGGCTTTCCTCCTTATGGAAAAAAAAGAAATACCGGGCAGGGGGAAAGAGTTATACATTGCGGGGACGATTGCGCCCCTTAAATGTTATTAAGTTATGTTAAATGTATTATTTAACTTTGTGAAGCTGTATTAGTACATACGTTCTGGGGGTGTGTCCTATCACGTTTTGTTTCAACGCTTGACACGAGGGGCCCCGGCGTGGTATTTACGCGGGCGCTCGCGTTTCGTTCTTGTGACTAGGTGAACACCAGAGCATTGTGTGACAGTTGACGGACTGGCTGAAGGGGGTTGACGTTCGCACCGATCCTGGGCCATGCTGTGCACATCGATCAAACACCGATCGATTGAACCTCGACAACCGAACCGAACCCGTGATGGCCGAACGGTCCCCACGCGTGCCGCCTGATGGTAGGGAGAACATCCCCGAAGTGTAGGGCAACTGCAGGCATGGTGTGACTGAACGTGAGCGGCGGGCTCGCTAGGTGTTTAGGTTGACGAACCTTGACAATTTAAGATCTGCAAGTGTAGTAGGAACGCGGCGACGTTAGTACGAAATGAACTGCAGATTGCAATACATAACTAAGCAAACAGTTTGGACAATGCAGCCGAAACATAGTAGGCCATTGGATAAGCACTCTTAACTGTTTGTCAGCGGGCATCTTGTCTTTAACTAAGGCAATTTAGCGACGCTAAATGTTAGCAACCCTCGTCAGGTTGCAACTAAATACAACCCACTTGTCCGGTTGTAGTTAGTTACAGTCCCGCAGATACTTTGTCCAGCGTACCTGTCTATGGTGCAGGTACGCAAACTCTGGACATTTGCACCCCACGTCGGCGTTGATCCGATCAGATGGCGGGGC
>Ga0194115_10001631_pt1 | contig 28251 bp, 19 predicted proteins | sample TA2MahsurfametaG_3_FD_148656 | JGI IMG/M metagenome (GOLD analysis project Ga0194115, IMG submission 148656) | Freshwater microbial communities from Lake Tanganyika, Tanzania - TA2015002 Mahale S4 surface | ecosystem: Environmental > Aquatic > Freshwater > Lake | place: Tanzania: Lake... | reverse complement strand
TGGTACAGGCGCAGGTAGTCCTTTCCATATAAGTTTTGTATTTTCAGGGTCTATCCAATTAGGGTCTGCTTTTAATTTTGCCCAGCGTAGATTATATAGTGGTATCTGAGTACCATGTAAAATCGTAAAAGGAACAGTTACAGTAATAGACTTATCATTACGCGTTACGCCTAAGTCAATAACTGCAGTTGTTTCTATGTTTTCGGTATCAGCCAGATTTAGTAAGTCTGTGTGAACTGCTGGATTAGCATTTAAAACAATAATAGACATTACCAGCTCACTAAAACTTCGCCTTTAGGGCCCAAAATCACACGATCCTGAGAATCACATATTTTAGCTACGTCTGAATTGATGTGGTACCACCGACCGGTTTTTGCATCTACATCTCGTGATGCATATACCTGAATGTCACCTTGAGTTGTAAAAACAAGTTTTGATCCCGTACGTTTATGCTCTAAAGTTACATTACCAAAACTATCAGCAGTAATGTTCAAGTGCTCTAAGGCTCGACTTAGAGCTTCTACAGGCGTCTCAGTGCTCTTGGAATTTGGTCCTACCATCTTGAGTTCCTTGACAGCTTACTGGTTCTTTATTCTATAGTAACCTATATCACCGTCTTTGACACAGAGGCCTAGATGCCACGAAAAGCTGCAAAACCAGAGGATTCCAAGCCTCGCAAAAAACGCACCATCAAGATCTCCCCAGAGCTTGCAGAGACTCTAACACCAGAAAAGCTTGAGATGTCAGTTCCAAAGGCTTCCAAGCGGTCTCAGGCATGGAAAGGTCTTGAGTATGCTATTGCTACTGCTTTTCGTGTAGCCGGCTTTCTGAAAGCCAAGAGAATTCTCAAGAATGACCAGATCCTGGCAGCCAGTCAGCATAAAGAACTACCTGATGTAAACATCCCTGAAGCGCCCTTTCTCAAGATCGACGGCAAGCACTCAATAAGAACGTGGGACAAAGTTGAAAGCTTGTTCCTGGCCTGCCAAAAGAAGTATGCGCTTGAACCACAGGACAGGTTTGTTCTAGTCACGCAGAAAGCAAACAGCCGACACCGGATTGCTCACATCAACCTTGAGTTTCTCACAGAGCTTTGTGCAAAAGCTTACCTAGATGGAAAGACCAGTGATACATGGGTTTGCCCCCAGTGCCGTTCACATGAACTGTTTACAACACCGATAGGCATGGGACAAGAACTTACACGTTGTAACACATGTACCCTTGAATGGGTGACCAAAGAAGGCACAAGACCACAATCAGCCAAGCCCTGACGTGCTCCTGATTGATTTTATGGTATATTAGGATCAACCTCTCAAGGAGATATGATGGCAGAGCTACCCCACCTGTACAGTTACAGTCAGCTAAATACCTACAAAGACTGCAGCCAGAAGTACAAGTATTACTATCTAGACAATCTGAAACGCCGCGAAATTGGACAAGCTGCAGAAATTGGCACCATTGTTCATGAATGCATTGAACGATTTTATATGGGCGAATTTGAATCTGCTGAAACAGCATTTCCAACCGTAATTCATAACTACATGGAAAACCTTGGCATCTTGGATTGGAAACCAGAACTGCAGCATATTTCAAACATAATGTCTACGCTTTTATTACGAGCCAGTGCTGAATACACGGGTTCTGATGCAATTAGAACTGCTGATGGTAGGGTCTCAGAAAAGCCTGAGATGACCAAGGTTTGGAAAGAAGAGCTACGCAAGCACAACTTGGAACAGCGTATTGATAGCGCAAACACCAGCATTATCCGAAGGCTACCTGCTGAATGGGCTAGTGTAAGAATGGCAACGGTTTATGCCGAGGCCATGCATCTATCCAAGATGTACAAGCACCCCACGGTGGTCAGTGAAGTAAAGGCCATTGAGTTTGGTTTCTCAGAACCTGACTACGAAGGCAATCCAAATAGCGAAGATCCTAATCAGCGGGAACCCCACGTCAAAAACCTTGCCGTACTTCCTAGTGGTCGGGTATTTAGAGGCTATATTGACCTTGTAGGTAAGCTACATAACGGTGAGTGGATCATTGTTGACCACAAGAGCTCAAAGGAATGCCCCTCGGAGCTCAAGGTACGACATCACGAGCAGCTGTTGCTCTATGCCTACTTCTGGAACCAGCTTACAGGTAATTGGCCTGCAAAAATTGGTATTACTCATCTCAGATCCGGTAAGCTTGTAGTAGCAGATGTAGTACCAGAACTAGCACTTGAAGCAGTTGCACGCCACGAAGAGATTATTCGAGCTATTAGCAAGAAGATCTTTATCAAGCGTGCACCATTTGAATATGGATCACCGTGCATGGACAGAGATGGTAAGCTAGAAAGTGCTTGTCCGTATCTGCCCAAGTGTCACAAAGATGTTGCCCTTGCACTTGGTTGGGTTGACCCAGAAGTCACCGTTCCACTTGCAATGGCACCAGAAGGGTTGGATGATTTACCAGCCCTGGCCCCCGACACTTACTGATATCAGTAAATGTTTTATTGCAACGTATCAGGAGACACAAATGTCAGATCGTAAGCACGCTGTTGCTGTTTCTGCCTTAGCTGATGAAATTGCCGACCGCCTTGCAGTCAAGGTATCAAAGGCTGAAGTATTTGAAGTACTCAAGAGCTTAGGAGACGTTGTTTCCGAGCATCTTGATCAGGGTGAGTCTGTAGTCCTGCACAACGTAGGAATCATCAAGCCCACCATGCTCAAGGGCCGCGAGTACCCAAATCCACGGGGTGGAGAGCCCCAGGTCAAGCCTGACCGCAAGGGCATTCGTATCGACATCGCACTGCCCCTCAAGCGTCGTTTTGGCCGGGCTTAAGTTCCGTGACTGACCTTGCAGCCAGTCGCAAGTCTTTTCTTGAATACTTGCGTGCTGGATTTGGGCACGGTCAGGACTATCATGGACTTGCTGGAGACTTCACGTATCAACAAGTACTTGATGCTCTCAAGCAATTTTCTAAGAGTGACCCAGCCTCGTGGAACATCCTATATAACTGGATTACCACGAGGCTGGATCTCTCAGAAATGGCAAAGAAACACAGCTGGCCCCCACATACACTCAAGCGTCGTTTGTATGCTTGTGTAGATGCTCTACTAGCTAAAATCCGACTTGAACCCCTAGTAGCAGTTGATAAAAACTACTCAGTACTATCTAACTGCGAAGTGTTTCACGAAACAGTATTAAAGTTTTTGGAAAAGAACTATCCCGGCGTAGAGAAACAAATATTAGCTGCGATGCGTATGGGAATTAATTCTCGACGCAGAAGCAAACGTAAATCCTGACGGAGATAACCGTGACAGGCCCATTCAAATCTAAGCCTGCAAACTCTTGTCCTCACTGTGGGGAAGAGTTTGAAGGCATGGTGTTGGTTCCAGATCCAAGCAGCATAGGTGCTCTGGAAGTTCCTGAGCGTAATGTTCAGACTGAGATTGACAAGCTTGGTCTTGGTAGCGAAGTCATTAGGCTAAAAAGTTCAGGACTTACAAACGAAGATATTGCTATCAAGCTTCAGTTTAGCGAAGACCAGGTTGCAAGGTATCTGCGAGAATACCGTGCTATGCCAGCACTCGAAAAACGCAAGGTTCATCAACGCTCTGTTTTCCACGTAGCTGATGAGCTACAAAGCCACTACACCGAGTTGTTGATGCTCCTCAAAGACGCTATTGCTGAAGAAAACCCTGACCTGAAACTCAACACCCTAAAAGAGCTAAGACAGTACATGAAGCTCTCTGCAGACCTTGTAGAAAAGCTTCAGAAGATGAAGGACGATGAAGCCTACAAGATGGCCGTCCTGGATATTTTAGACCGCATGAAACCTGGTGAGAAAGCCAACGCGCTCAAGCAAATTGCTGAGTTCAAACAAGGTCTCAGTCTACTCAAACCATTGTAAGATAAATACATGAGTCTATTTATTCCGGGACATCACCAAGAAATACATGCACGTGTAGTTAGCTTTGACGTAGCTAGTCAAAAAGGCACAGTGCAGTTTATTGGCCTATACGGCTACAACTCAGATGGTTCCGTAAAACTGGAACCCGTAGAGTCTGATCCATATCATCTCATGAACCCAGAAGTCTATAGCGTTGGAAGAAAACTAGAGTATCTAGAACCCAGCGCAGTTTATTTGCCTGACGAATGGGTAATTGTACGCGGAGTGCCCTCTGGACCAACTGGGTTAGAAACACCAAACCGTACCCGTGGGCTTACACCTGTACCCTACAGTCAAAAGTATTATATTATTGGTAAACTAAAACATCAGCCACCACGAGAGCGCCTTGACCACGATTACGCCAGCAAGATGTATGGTGGGCCTACAAAGTTTCCCCCCATTGAATACACCCCACTACCCCATGAAGACCCTTCTTCTGGGACAGTATAGGAGCTTGAAATGCTAATTACTGGAAACATCATTTCTTATAGCACCCAAACAAGAAGTGCTTCTGTAAATATTTCTGGGTGGGGTGTTGTTACAGCTCAAAATGTACTTCCAGCTGGACTAGAACCTAGCCTAGCAATTGCAAATAATTTTTTAGAGCGGTATGAAACTAATACTGTTATGCCAGCAACAAACTTTCAAAGCCCGGAGTTAGTAGGCCTTATTCAAGATGGTTCTAACTGGATTTTACTAGGACATATTGTATCTGAAGCCGGTGAAGCAACAGTACCTGTAGGTAGACCTGGTCCTGGACTTTTAGATATAGATAAGACTTTTACCACAGATACAAGTGGAACTTATTTTATACAAGAAGTTGCTGAAAGAGCATGGATTAATCAAATTAAAGTGGTTCCACAGGCTGGTGGTACTTTTACAGTTAAAATTTATAATAGCGCAAATCAGCTACAAGCAAGTTGGGGAGATGGTTCTGTTACTTTAACAGGTAGCCTTGAAGACCATGCTGGATTTGGATTTAACTCAGATAGCCGAGTTGCAAAAGTTGTATTTTCTCCAGTAGGAACATACACAGTAGAACTAGTAGGCGAACGTTTCGCTTAAGACCAAGTATCAAACCAATTTTGATTTGTGCCTGTGTTAAATGTATCTGACGCACAGGCACTTTCAATATCATGGTTATCATGGACTCTATAAGCATCAAGTACTACGCCAGAAGACTTATTTGCTTTTACGTTTCTAGTAGAAAACTTTGTATCCCTTCTATGCTGTGATATAGAGGTATCACAAGCAATTACGTGCGGATCAGTAGGCTGTACACCTGCGTTTGGAACAACAATATAAACAGGATTTTTAGCTCTTTCAGCTACCCGTACTTCTGCTGCGTCTTTTGCCTGTTGAACTTTAATAGCTACATTAGCCATAGCTGTAAGATAAGGATCTTGTTTAGCAGCTAAAGCAGGTTTTTCAGGTACTGCGCTTATAGGCACACTTCCAGTAGGTTTCCCAACGGGAGGAAGACTTGGAGGAGTTGGCCTACCACTAGGCCTACTAGTACCTGGCGCACCACCTCCACCACCCCGCGGTGATGATTTAGCTGAAGGTACCGGGCCAGCAGGTATAGGTACGCTATAACCCCCAACCCATTTATTACGTAATCCACTCATTTGACCTTGAAATACAGGATGCCTTAAGTCTTCTCGAGGCTGAGAATAAGACATACCAAGTATTTCAGAACCAGGAACAACAGTTAGATAAGTATCTCCAGGTAGTGCACCACCAGAACGGGGGTCTTGTATATTATCTGGAGATACAAGCATAACTTTACCCATCAACCGTTTTTCATCCGCTAGATTGCTTAAAATTTGTATTTCTAAGTCTCCACGCATTTTAAGCACAGTTTCTAACCCTTGGGTAAGAACAGTAGACTGTTCTCTAAACATTTGATGCCTAAAGTCATTTCTAATCCAGCCAGGTGCAAGTGGGTCACGACCATCTTTATCTGCAGCTATCACTTCACTTTTAGATTGTGCACCAAACAAAGTGGGATGATAGACACTATAAGCCCAAGATTCAGGTTTACTCATAAGTCTTGATTGTTGTTCCGAAATACCCAAATTTACAATAAATTGGTTTACAGTATTTTCAGTTGTGTCTGTACCAATAAATAGTGCAGTTCTCTCTAAGAATGGTTTATGCGAGTGCGGGTTTAAAGAAGGTGGTACTGAGTTAGATGGATCAAAAGCACCTATACCCCGCATTAATGGATCTAATAAATTCCACAGTATACCTGAAGATGGTAGTTGATATTTACTAGCGTCCCAGTCACCGTGGAACAAAAAGTTAAATATACTGTTACCAATTGTTTGCTTACCTAGATAATAATTTCGTGTAGTAATTGAACTTTCTCTTACAAACCAACTATGAATACCTGCAGCAGCATTATTTTTTGCATCAATACCAAATTTTACAAAAAGATTATCTTTTAGCTTTAGACCTTTTTGTACAGCCGCATCTTCAGATTTTTCTCTAAATAAGTATTCTAGGCCAAAGCTTAAGCCAACTAGTGTAACAGTAGGAAGTAAAGCTAAAATACCAGTACCACCAACAAATAATGTACCTAGAAGCCCTAACCCCCTAGAAAGTAATAATCCAAAACCTCGCGTACTTATACCATTAATTAAAGTTGTATATAAAGCACTACTAAAAAATTTTCTACCAGCAAGACTAAGTAATCCAGATAGTGTATAAGCACTTGATAAATCGTATTGTTCTTCAGCAATTTTTGCAAATTCTCGTCTTTGACTACCACTATAGTTTATATTATGCGCTTCCGTAGCGTACCAAGATGCAGCAAGGGCACCAGATATATTAGCTAAATTAAAAAATCCCTGTAGAGCATGACCAGCAGTAGAAGTTAACATACCTAAAGCGCTTGCATTAATTTTAAATTTTCCAAATAAATGTATTTCAGTACCTTCTACAAGTGCTTTACCTGCTACTTCACCCACTGCCTTGGCTTTTGTTACATTCCAAATAGCGTTTAAACGACCTTCAATTAATTCAGTTGCAGCGTTTGGATCTAACTTACCTGCAACTTGAAGTTGTGCAATTAAGTTTTTAATTTGGTCTAGAGTAATTTTAGGACCCGAACCGCCAGTTACACCAGCCCCAGTACCATGGCTACCGACGAGTGTGTCAATAAGCATTTTTTCGATTGTACTTGCACCAGGTTTACTGCTATTTTTTAAGTATTTGATAATTTCTTGCATTAAATCATCAGTGTTATAACCAAGTGCTTTAAGTTCAGTAACTAGTTGTTGCAAGAATTTTGCTTGAAATACTTTATCAAATTCAGCAAACTTAATAAATCCTGGTTGAATTTTAGATTCTGCAGCTGTAGGTCCTAATAAGTGTAGATCTAATATCTCTTCATTAGTTTTAAGTAGGGTTTCTGATACCCTATCTAGAACTGATTTATCAATACCAAATTTTACTAAGAAGTTTTTAAATACGTTTGTAATAATACCGCCTTTTCTGATAAGACCAATTTCACTTATTTGTCCAGTACGTTTCATAAGACCAACTAAATATTTAGCAATAGAGTTTTCACCTTTAGCCATGTGACTATCTGCCTGTAGTCGGTTTAGTTCAGATCTAAGTGTTGTTTTTTTACCGTCTTTAAATGTAATCTCATCATCTAGTGACTGTACCTTACCTAGTACATTTTCATCTGATAATGCTGCATCTGTATAAAATTCAAGAAGCCTATCTATACGATTTTTACCAGCTTCCATACCTTCAATAAATTTTTGCATTTCATCCAGGTGTTCCCCATGACCAGCATTATTTAAAAGTTTTTGCAGTAGCTCAGCATCTTTTTTAAATGCATCTAGTTGATTTCTTACATGATCTAGCTTTTCAAAAATAGAAGAAACTTTTAACTTTTTACTCTTTTCAAGTTTTTCTATATTTCTAGAAAATCCTTCATGTTTATTTAAAATACGCATAAATGGTGCAAGTGTACCAGTCTTAAGTTCTTCTTGTACAAAGAATATCTTTCTTAAATCTTTTTCGTCAACATCATATAATTTAAGAATGTCTTGAATAACTTTACTAAAAATGTTATCGTTTCCACGATAATACGCAACACCATCTATTTCTAAAAACATCAATCCTCTACCTAAATCTCTTAAGCGAGCTTTTGGTAAAGCATTTCTAAATATATTTAATTTTCTTGATTCTTCTTTTGTGTTAATAAGATTTAACTTTTCAGCAAGTGACGTAAACCCCATAAAGCTAACAAGAGAACCAAGAGCTCTAGTTACTTTTGACCAATCAACAACATTTTGTAAAACTTTAAAAGCGCCCAACGCACCGACCGCTACTGTACCTGCTAGTATCAAACCTTTAAGACTTCCTTCAGGCATTAATCGAGCATTAGCTAAAGTTGTAGTTATACCATTTGGCCCTAAAGCCTCTTGCTGACGTTGTTCAGCAAGTAAAGCAGAATCTAAATCAATTTCTTCTTCTATTTGTTCTAAGTGTCCAGGTTTCATACCTTTAAAAATATGAGGCGTAAGTGATTGCATGATGCTGTATAAAGCAGCCTCTTTTTCATTAGCTGCATCTTTGAATCTTGCTATATCGTAAGATTTCCCTTCTTTAGATACAAAGCCTGGAATCTCTAAAATATCTCTTGCATCAACATGTTTAATCCAGCGGAACATCTCAGCACGTCTTGCTAGTTCTACACGCATCCCCCAAGTCGTTGCATCTTGTACAATGTCGTCGTGATACATCTTACCGCCACGTATAGCCCTGTCACGAGTAAGCATACGCATACCCATAGGCTCGTATTTATGCTGTGCAGCTTTCTTGTACTGCTGGTAAGCACGGCTTTCTACGCTTCCGCGCAATAAAAACTTTTCAGAGTAGCCGCTAGTCAAAAACATCAATATAGATGCTTGAGAGAACGTACTAGCCCACTCAGTAGTGTCTTTATCTACTTCAGTTTTAGTTGCACCAAATGGGCCCATCATTATGTATTGGTCTGACCCAAACGGTAAATAAAAGCCATTTTGAAAAGCTTTTAAACCACCTGCAAAAGCTTGAGCAATTGCAGATAAAAATCCAGGTTTGTATAAACTACTAGAATCTTTTATTTCATATTGTCTTGTAACAGAGTTCCATTTTACGTTTTCAACACCCGCAGATGCGCCAATAAACATTTCACCAATGACACCTGCAGCTGCACTGACAATATTAGGTATACCGCTTCCCGAAGTATCAATTAAACGTATTGACCCAGCAACCATCTTTCCAATAGACTGTAAAAATGGGAACAAATATGAACTACCCTTATCAATCGATGCTGCAAGTTTATATAACCATGTAACTTTTTCTTCACTATTTGCGTGAGGAGACAAACTGTTGTCAACAGCAGTTTGCATTTTTTCAGTATTACTTGCAGCCCAATTTAGTAACTTATTACCAACAATAAAACCAATGGTTGCAGATAAATTCTTACCTTCAGCTACACTCTTACCTGCTTCAATAGCAATTGCAGAATAAGATACTCCTAAAGCAATAAGGCTAGCAGAGCCAGCACCTAAAATTACTTTTGTACTTGTATGTATAAAAGGATTTTTTATATTGTGTATTGCATTAAATGGATTTCTTATAGCAACCCTACGCATAAATTTATTTGTATCTGCTTTAAAGTCATCAAACTCCGCTTGAAGTTTTACTTTATCTACTGCTGAAAACTCTGTACTGGTATCACCAAAAGCTTTATGGAAATCTTCTAAGGTGTTAATATCCATAGCTTCTCTAAGGATATCTCTTTCAATACTATTAATATACCAAGCGCCTTTATATGTTTTCCAAGCTTGGCCAAGCGCAGTTAGGCTACTTAATTTATTACCGGAAGCGTCTCTACGTGTCATCCATTTTTCTAGGTCTCCAGTTTTTTTCATGGATTCAATTCCAAAAATACCGGTTTCAACAAGGTTAGCAACAACGTTAAAAGCCACTGCTTTTGTCATAATAGGCAATGTTGCGGGCAACATAAGAATAGTCATAGCAGCCTTTGTGACGCTCATACGACCTGTAATAGTTAGTTTTGCACCCCCAGCCCCAGCTTTATATGTCTGGTTCATATACCGGCTGTCAGCCGCAAAAGCCCACTCATGTGCTTGCCTAGCAAACTCAGTAAAAACAGGGTATCTAGGATTTACTGCAGCATTTAAACCTTTTGCAGCTGCCCAGGTAATACCTCTGAATGTAATATCACCAGTATGTATAAGGGCAGCAACAGTAAAGCTATTAACCCAGTTAGACCCCGGTTTAAACTGAAATACCCAAGGTTCAAATGGTAAATCTTTTTGATTTGAATAATCCAGTTTTTTATAAAACTGGTAAGGCACATCACTAGATACACCAATACGAATTGCTACAGGCCCCTGTAGCGTATATCCAAATTCTTGAATTTCGATGTTACCAGCACGTTGGTCATAAATTCTACGTTGGTTTATCGCGAGAGTGTATGTAAATTGAAGCGGGTTTTGTGATAGCTGGAAAATCCATGTTTTCCACATGTCCCCGCGGAACATATCATCTTTAAGACTTTTACTACCATTTTCTGCTAAAAGCGCATACTTAATAGCTGTGGCATCATCGCCGCGTGCAAGAGCTTGTTGAGCGGCCTCCATTTCTCGACCCTTCTCAATAGCATTTACACCAAGAAAGTTTCTCATGTTCATGCTAAAAATATTTCGAGCCAAGTTTGTAACAGATCTGTAAACAGCTTTAGGCGCATTAATAGCAGCTAAGTAAGTATCTTTCCAACCGTTACCTGTCCAATCAACTCCTACGTTTGATGTTCTAGCTAGCTGTACTGGGTGTATATTTCCTGTAGCCGCAGCAGCATCACGTAGTATTTGATTTGCTCTTTCTACTCTAATAGCATCAATACCGCCGAGGTTTTCACCTAAGTAGGCTGTAAATTGATCAAACCCAATAGCAGCAAATATTGTTGCTGACGCAATCTTTATTTTACTAAGCCTTGCTCCTATAGCTGGATTTTTAGCTGCACGTGCTAAGTGTGCTGCGTTATTACCCTCATAAAATAATTGGTACTTTAAAATTGCAGCACTATTGCGCCAGCTAAACTTTTTCTGTCTAATTTGGCTAACCGTATTTGCTACAAACGCATGAGCATTGTGGAAAAATTCTGACAGTAAAGATACGCCTGTAATCTTCATGAATGGGTTATTTCTTGTAAAGTTGTAACCCTCAACCATCATTAACCTATTGACGTCTCGGTGGCCTCTAGCTGTGTTTGTAGTGTGTTTTATAGATCGCTCATTAGTAAACTGCCATCCACCTGCACCACCAGCACCTGTTAATACATCTAAAGCACCTGCAACAGGTCCAAAAAGCATCATTGCAGCTTCGCTAGCCATACCCCTTGCCAGCCAAAATGGATTTAGTTTATTTAGTCCGGTTCCGGTTACTATGTCTTTTATGTCTGTAGATCCAGGCATCCTGCCTAAAATAACTTCTCCTGTAGTTTTAAGAAATTTACTACCACCAAGAAGTAGTAAAGAGTACGTTGTTGTTGCAGTATTAAACATCAGTAAGTTCATTTCCAAATTCTGGAAATAGTCTAATCCGTGTCTAAAAGTATCAGTAAGTATTTCAGATGTTTTAACCGGCATAGGTTTATAAAATATATAAAATCGTTTTGCAGATTCTTCTTCATTCATAAACCAAGAATTTAGTTTTTCATCTCCCATTTTGGTAGCCATAAGTATTGCAGTTGAAATAGCACCACGATTACCTAACTGCCCCCAAGTCTCACCCCAAGTAAATTTATTTACCCAGTCTGCTTGAATACTTAAAAGCTCCATATACTTACCAGTACGAATAGCTGCGTTATATGCTTCTACATCTGTTTTGTATTTAGGGTCTCTAGTACCATATTCAATATATGCATTTGTTAAAACACCCTGATGAGAAGGTGTAAAGTTATATCCAGGACCCTCATGGTACATCTGACGAATATTTTTATTCATCTGAGCAGGAATAACAATATCAATATTTCTTTGTAGTTTTTGAGTATTTACAAACTCAACAAATTGACCCTTATGTTTTAAACCTCTAAGGTCTTGCATTGAGTTAGCGCGAGACCATTGAAAGTTTTGTTCAAAGTATGCCCGCATTTCTTGACTAACAATTTTATTTTTAGCAATTAGAGTAGCTTCAGCTTGACTACCTGCTTGAGCAGTATTACTAGCTCGCTCACTACCAATCGAAAACGTATCTCCCTGAACCATATCATTAGCGTGTGTATCAAAAAAGTTACTAGAAGAGCTATAAGTACCAAAGTTAAGTTGTCCTGTTGTATTAGAAGCAAAAACTTGTAAGTTAGCTAACTGTGTACCTTGAAACTCTTTTACGCTTTCTGATTGTTTATTAAAGGTTTCAGTAACTACATTAACTGTCCCACCTTTAGAAAGTTGAGCTTTAGCTATAGCCATTGTTAAAGGCGAAGTTAGTGTTGCAGATGTTAAATATAGGGGTTGTTTAGAGTCTTCAGACCCAAAAGCATGTGCAAGCCTACTAACAGTTCTAAAAGGAGTTGCTGGCGATGTAATAGATAGGTACTTAAAGTTATTACTATCTTCTGGCAGTTGACCAGTTTTTATATACTGCTGATAAGATGCAACTTCTGAATTAAATCTATTATTTTTACTTTCAAAAAATGTATTATTTTGAGTACCCGATAATGCAGACTTTGTAAGGTTTGCAGTCATGATGCGCGAAATTATTTCATTAGATGTAGTCGTTATTTGTGCAACTTTACCGTGATTATATTTACCTATTGATGGACTATCTGGTATATCTCTTACAGTAGGTGCATTTTTAATATCATCTGCAAGTATTTCAACATTATGGGATCTAGCAATATTAAAAACATCTGCACCTAGTTTACTTTCACTTGAATAAACTGTTTGATTAAAAAAAGCAAGTTTTAGTTGTCTATCATCTCTGGCAGTGTAGTTAACCATAGTGCCAGATTTAGCTTGAGACAGATAATTATTTAAAGTTGCAGAGGTTTCTACACCAAAAGTACCCTCAATATATTCTGGATTCCAAGCAGAAGATTCAGCCTCACCCCTTAGTTGGCTGTATATATAACTTCCGCCAGTTCTTTCCATTATCTATATTCTAGCAAACTCTAGACGTATAAACATAAAAATGCGGGGATCAGCTCCCCGCGGGCTTGCAGGGGGATTAGCCCTGCCGAGATCAGGATCACCCCCTTTTAATTTGAACCCGAAGAATTAGACTCCCGAACTAGATAGGGTAGATTAGTCATGTACCTCACCTCCTGCTTTGTTCGGGCGGTTCAGTCTGAGAAGGGGCTAATAGTCCTCCGCCGTACTCGTAGTGTATCATTGAAGAAGGCTAATATCTCAGAATCTAGATAAGGCTAAAACCTAGATTTTTCAAGGGTTTCAGCTAGATAAAGATACCGTGAAGGAGATGTAATGCTTCCAAGTATACCAGGCATGATTAGTGCCCATGATCTTAAAATTGTTTTTAGTAATTCAACAGATTGGATTACAGTCTACCAAGATATAAATAATTTAGAAACGGAAGAATTTAAAAATCTTGGACCGTTCATGCAAATATCGTTTCAGGTTATTCCTGGTCAGCCTATAGAAACCCAGATTGTTTCTGATCCAGATACCGGGCTTGTTCAGTACATAAAAATTAGACGCAAGGCTCAGGACCTGCTTTTAAAACCGAACTGATGTACCAGGACATATTCGAGCCAGAAATAGAATCAGTAGCTTATATAATAGCCGCTGTGTGCCCCAACGAGGCGGACCAAGACTACCTTGATGTCTTAGCCCTACCAGACCCAGAAGACCCCGTAGAAGCGGTTATAAAGCACTTTTACGAGCATCAGGAAGAACCCATCCCTACGGAGATTCTTCCCCTGTTTTTACGCAGTCCGTTTTATGTCAGCTGGCATACCGACCCCAATGGGTTACAATATCGTGTAGTAGTCATAGACAACCGTGGAGTCGCAGCCTTGTATAGCTCACTTTCACGATTTACCCCCGAGGATTAGTCCCCGTGAAAGTGTATCACCTAGGCACCTTTCCAGAGATCGTCAAAGGCGTTGCTATGGCTAAGTGTAGCCGTAGCACCAACACGTTTCTTAAAGATGCTCAAGCTGTTTCCGTAGAAAAAGCCGAAGACTTCAACGAGCGAGTCGTAGCTGGATACGGCCACGAATCCGTAGCCGAAATGGCTATTGGATCACCAGTTCTTGAAGATGTAAGCATGCTTGTTGCAGAGACTTTCCTGGATATCCAGACAGGTCACTACCAAGGCAAAAGCTCCCGATATGTTGTATACAAACGAGAGAACACCTACAACCCATTCCATTCTGGGACCACAGAACACCTGTTGCTTACCAGCTGTATCAACAATTTATTCAACGCCTACGAAGCACTTTACCAGCCACTTATGCAATATGTTGCAAGTGTAATGCCTACTGGGAGCAACGCTGTCAAAAACGCCCGGGTACTCGATGCTCTGCGTGGTCTTTTGCCACTTGCCTGTAAAACCAATTTTGGTTCCAGGCTAACTGGGCGGGATATTTCTCGACAAGTACGAAACTTACTAAGCAGTAAATTGGAAGAAGCTCAACAACTTGGTTTACAGCTCAAGCAAACCGGCATTAACGAACTAGGGCCTGCGCTTGTAAAGTACGCAGATGCCCACCCACTACTAACTGAATACCAAAACATGGAGATGCCAGAATTTGACGGCATTTCCTTAGGTGAACGAGTTACCCTCGAATGTATTGGCTATGACCAAGAAGCCGAGGTTGTTAGAGCCCTGATGTTTGAACTTACTGGGCAGATGCCTAGTCTGAGCCTGGCACGTGCAAGATCAACCATGGTTTTAAATACCCTGAATCGTAGCCTGGCAAAGCGGGTACGCCGTCAGGATCCATTACCCCGTTGTCTCAGAGCTGCAAAGTTCAGGTTTGAAATTGTTGCAGATTTTGGTGCCTGGAAAGACCTCAGGCGTCACAGACGTAATGAGCTTTACAGAACCGACTTTAGTGCCAACCTGGGATTTGACATCCCAGACGACCTTCTGACGTTGCCCAGAAATCTACAAGAACTTTATAAACAAGCAATGGATTTTTCTACGCAAACTTACGAAAAATTGTATACACTGGGTTATACAGAAGAAGCACAATATGCAGTTGCCCAAGGACACCTTCAACGCTGGGTCGTTGATCTTGATCTTGAGCAGCTGTATTATATCTGCGAACTTCGTACGGCACCCCAAGGTCACATCAGCTATCGACGAGTTGCAAGAGACATGTACGAGCGTGTAAAAGAAACACACCCCGTTCTTGTGCAATACATGCTTGTACACCCCGTCGATGGGATTGGTGACCATACGTGATTTTGTCTCAACTGTAAGGCATATCCCAAAGTTAGCCCGCTAGACTTTGTCTGCGGGCTTTTACTAACCCAAGCTAGGAGAGGAATAAATGATTCCGCTGCTTCCAGTAAATATTCTTGATGGGCTACCACCCCTGTCAGAAAATTCACAGACTGTTCTCACAAAGCGATACCTTGATCGTGATGACAAGGGCAACATCAAGGAAACTCATGACGAGCTCTTCTGGAGGGTTGCGTACTTTGTTTCTCGTAATGGCCACTTGAAGTCTGCTTCTGAACAAGAAGTAATGGATCAGGCAATTCGTTATTTCAAGATGCTCAGGTCCGGAGACTTCTTGCCCAACAGCCCCACGCTAGCCAATGCAGGAACCCGCACAGGGCAACTTTCAGCGTGCTTTGTCATTCCCGTATCAGATGCATTTTCAAATGCTTCTGACGGCATCTACGATGCTCTTACAAAGGCTCAGCTAATTCAGCAGACTGGTGGCGGCGTAGGTTACTCGTTTAGCCGGCTTCGTCGCAAGGGAGCAATTGTTAGCACTACCAAGGGTATTGCATCTGGTCCAGTAAGCTTCATGGATGTGTTTGATGTTGCTTGCGAAAAAATGAAACAGGGCGGGTGTCTCACACCAGAAACACTTGTCCATACTGAACTTGGTTTGCTAAGGCTTTCAGAACTCGTGAACAGCCAGGACCTTGAGTACAATGACTTAAATGTAAAAGTACTAACTGATGAAGGCACGCGTAATGCCCACTCAGGTTGGAACAACAGTATTGCAAACACCCTAAAGATTACCCTTGAAAATGGCGCCACACTCCAGGGCACACCCAATCACAAGGTCAAGGTTCTACGCCCAGACGGTTCCCAAGACTGGGTTCGATTTGATCAACTAACCACAGATGATCACGTTATCCAGGTCATGAACCCTGAAGCCCACATGTGGGGAACCTACCAGGAACTTATGCCTGTTACAGGTGATTACAGCTACCCCAGCAAGACCTACAATTTTCCCTCAACACTAAACGAGGAACTTGCCTGGGTACTTGGCTATCTGTGGGGAGATGGGTTTGTCTCAAAGGATGGCTCTTATCGATTTGGGTTTGCAGTTTCACATAACTCACCAGCTGGACATAATCTCCAGAATTATTTCCAGAAACTATTTAATATTAATCTCAAGACACAGCAAAAGCCAAATGATGGGTCGTACTGTCTAATTGGGCATTCAAAGCAAATTCATGATTGGCTTGTTTTAAATAACCTTGACAAAGATTACTCAAACAATATCTCAGTACCTAAAATTATTCGAATGAGCCCCAAGACTGTAGTATCAGCATTTATCTCAGGACTTATCGAAGCCGATGGATCAATCCATAAAAATCGTCCTTCACTTGTAAGTTCAAGCAAGCAACTACTACTAGATATTCAGGTTCTACTTACTGGGATGGGTATTCCAGCCAAGTTGTCTGAAACTACGAAGTCTGATACTCGATACAGCCAGAACTATTCTGGTATTCTACGCATCTACTCTGGAAAGGGTTTGGAACGGTTTATCCAAAACATTCCTATTCTAGAGGGTAGTAGGTTTGAACTCCTAAACCATGTTACGGTTGATACCAGCCGTGAGATGGCTTGGCCAATTCCTAATGTTTCTAAAGCACTAGAGCCTATTCTTACTACGACTACATCTAGCCGTGAAAGCTACGAGCATAAGCAAGCCCTTCGTTACATGAATGGCAAGCGTATGCTTAAGGCTTCTTCACTAGACCGTCTTGGAATCGGAAATGAATCTAACTACAACGAGTACTACTGGTCTGTAAAGTCCATCGAAGAGGGCGGTAAGGTTCTAACCTTGGACCTTTGTGTCGAAGACAACCATACCTACCTTGCAAATGGATTTGTATCGCACAACACTCGTCGCGGAGCCCAGATGGGCATACTACGGGTTGATCATCCCGATATTCTTGAGTTTATTGACTACAAGCAGGACCTTACCAAGCTTACAAATTTCAATGTTAGTGTTGGCGTTACAGACGACTTTTTAAAGGCCCTGGATGCTGACGAAGAGTTTGAACTTGTTGACCCTGCTGATGGTCCAACCGGCAGTAAGCTTCGTGCAAAGGACGTTTGGAATCGTATTATCACCCGCGCCCACAGTACCGGTGAACCAGGAATTGTATTTCTGGATCGCATGAATAAGCATAATCCTACGCCTAAGCTTGGTCCCTACGAAGCAACCAATCCGTGCTGGACTGGTGATACAAAGGTCTGGACCATTTATGGTCCCAAGACATTTGCTGAACTAGCTAGCTCCGGGGAAGATATTCCTGTACTGTCACAGGATGCCAACAACCAGCTGGTATTCAAGATGATGCGTAATCCCCGACTGACAAAAAATAACGCTGAGATCTTGGCCGTAACCCTTGATGATGGGACTGTTCTTGAGCTTACACCTAACCACAATCTCTACCTCAAGAACGGTAACAAGGTCATGGCAAAGGACCTGGAAATTGGCGTATCACTGGGTAGTGTTTACCGGTATAGCGCTAGTAGCAAGGGTTATCTACGACTTACAAACGGTGTTGATACTCCTATGGAACATCACGTAGTAGTATCTTGGAATAGTGGTCGTAGGCCTAGCTACCCAACTGAGCATTGCCACCATATTGACAATAATAATATTAATAACCTTCCAGATAATCTAGAAATTATTTTGGCATCTCAGCACAACAGCGAACACATGCTTGGTATCAATAATCCAATGTCAGGTGTTTGGGATGAAAGAAATCCTCTTTTTGGTAGACCTACTGCTGGACAAGACAATGGCAGGTATCGCACAGACATCGACGACCAGGAACTTGAAGCACTAAGAGCTTCAGGAATGTCCTATAAGGACATTGCCAAGGTTACTGGGTGTAGCAAGTACACTGTAATGAAGCGTCTTGGCTGGGTACGACCTGGATCAAAAGAAGCGGTAGCAAACCATAAAGTTGTATCAATCACCAAGCTAGAAAAAACTGCTGATGTTTACAACGGAACAGTAGATGATACCCACCGTTACTTTGTAATGTGTGGTGAAAATGACGCAATCCTTTCTGCAAACTGCGGGGAACAGCCCCTAAATCCTTATGAATCCTGCAATCTAGGGTCTATCACTCTAGATAACATGGTTTCCTATGGAGAAGATAACAAGCCGTTTCTTGATGACGAAAAGCTTCAAGAAGCTGTTTGGCTTGCAACGCAATTCATGGATGACGTTGTTGATGCAAACGAGTATGTTCCACGGGTTCCTGAAATTCGTGAAACAACCCTTAAGACTCGTAAGCTTGGTTTAGGTATCATGGGGCTTGCCCGAATGCTTTGTAAGCTAAACATTGCTTACAACAGCTCAGAGGGTCGTGCCATGGCTGAACATGTCTATGCATTTATTGACCTTCACTCAAAGGCTGCCTCCACGGAGCTGGCACGCGAGAGGGGTGCTTATCCCTATTTCATGGATAATCTTGACGAGTCCATGGAATTCTTCCGCAAGGATCTTCAGGAGCGTTCAAATCGCGCTCTGGAGTCTGGGATGGAAGAGATTAGTGATGGGTACTTGCAGGTACTAAACCAGATTGAACAACACGGTATTCGTAACAGCACAACTACAACAATTGCACCTACAGGCACTATCTCCATGGTTGCTGACACAAGCGGTGGTTGTGAGCCATTGTTTGCACTTGCATTCAAGCGATTCCAGGCAGAAACCCAGATGATTGAAACCGACAAGATTTTCTTGGCGGCTCTAGATAATCTTGGACTTTCTGCAGAGGTCAAGAATCATGTACTAGAAGAAGTAACCAAGAATGAAGGCTCACTAATCAATGCATTGGCCAGGGTTCCTGGACTACCTGCAGAACTAGAACCACTCGCACAAGTATTTGTAACCGCTGGGGATATTTCTCCAGAAGATCATGTACTCATGCAGGCTGCCTTACAGAAGTACTGTGACAGTGCAATTTCCAAGACTGTAAACGCTCCTGAGAACTATACAGTCGAAGAAACAGCACGTGTTTATGATCTTGCTCTCAAGACCAACTGCAAGGGTGTAACTATCTACCGTAATAACAGCCGCCAGTTCCAGCCCCTAGCAGTTACGAGTGCTCCAGCTACACCAGAATCAACTGGGCTTTCCAGTGCAGATGAAACCAGCATCATTGAGCTTGTAGAAAAGGTCATGAAGGTTCACGAACCCCGTGAGCGTCCTAACAGGCTCTTTGGATTCAACGACCGCATCGAAACAGAACAGGGCAAGCTATACGTCCAAGTAAACTATGACTCACAGGGTGTTCGTGAAGTCCTAGCAAATCTTGGTAAGGGTGGGGGTGTCCTTAGCTCTCTCGTAGAAGCTATTGGTCGCCTTATCTCAGTTGCACTCAAGCACCATACACCTGTTGAAGATCTAAGCCAAAGCCTCCGCGGTATTCGTGGTGGTAGCCCAAATGGCTTTGGTCCTAAGCAAACCCTTAGCATCCCTGATGCTATTGGTAAGGTACTTGAAGCGAGCCCAGAAACACTCGGTGTAACAAGTTCACAGCCTGAACCACAATTAGAACAGGTAGGTGTTCTATATAAAGAGCACCGTGTACCCAGTGCACCTGTTGTAAACACACCAGTAAGCCTAGATCCAGTACGTGACTTAGGTCACAGCCCAGAGTGTGCAGAATGCGGAGGTACCTTGGTATTCTCTGAGGGCTGCATGTTTTGTCCTCGGTGCTTTACTAGCAAATGTAGCTAATAAAACATGACCAAACAGTAACCGATGAGGGGTATAAAAGCCCTTCATCGGTTACACTTTTATTATGGGTCTTGTCGTAAAAGGGTATAAAAGTGGCACAGAAAAATTCAAATCGTTCTAGCCAGCGTCATAATGAAGGTAGACCATCTTCTTCGCGGTTCAGGGACGATGATGATATTCCTAATCCACAAAAAATAAATCTTAGACGCTTGAAGTGTGTACAAGTTACACCTCGCGTAAACCAAAAAGTAGTCTTGAACTTAATTGAAGACTACGACCTTACATTTTTAATTGGGCCTGCAGGAACCGGTAAAACATTCTTGCCAGTTGTCTATGCCGTAGACATGCTTCGTCGCGGTGAAATCAAAAAGATTGTTGCTGTACGACCAGCAGTAGAAGCGGGCGACTCAATCGGTTATCTTACCGGGGGCCTATCTGAAAAGATGGCCCCTTATTTACGCCCAGTACTTGATGCATTTGAGAAAATTCTTGGTAAGCCTCAGCTTGATGCTCTCATGCGAGAAGGCATTATTGAAATTACAAGCCTTACTTACCTACGTGGTCGAACCATTGAAGATGCTGTATATATCATGGACGAGATGCAAAATGCTACGCCAGCACAGCTCAAGATGGCTCTAACCCGAATCGGTGAAAACTGTACAGCCGTAGTAACAATAGATCCACACCAGTGTGATATTCCTGTTGAAGAGTCTTGTATTCGAGATCTTACAAGGTTTGAAGGTAACAGCGAAATTTCAATCTTTAGATTTGCTGTTACCGACGTAGTACGATCTGAGATCGTAAAAACAATTCTTAAAGCTTATAATAATTAATGTATAAAACTAGCAAGAAATAACAAAAACTAGCTAGTAACACTGATCCAAGTCCAACTGCTGGTGAAAACCACCCGGGTGCACCAAACACACCAACTACAAAATAAAAAACAAATGTAATAAATAGAAGCCAGATAACAGTTGAGAAATACAGATATTTTAAAAATACTTTTGAAGTCATAAGAAAGCCCCGGTTTACCGGGGCTTACCTTTCTTTATTTTTCAGCAGATTCTGCCTGTACTTCAGCAGATTTATTTGTAGATTCTTCAGCAAACTTAAGAACCTGCAGAATAATTCTGCCGTGTTCAATCTTTTTATTGACCTGTTCTAAGTTCTTGTTGACTTGTTCTAGAGTTTCAAGAAGCTCAGCCTTATTTGCAAGATTAGCTTGCAGCTCTTTCTCAGTCTGTTCAACTGCTTCGTTTAGCATGATAAAGCCTCCGGGCTAGTTTTATTACCTATCTAGATAATACTATAGTTTATAAATACTGACTATAACTACTTATAGTCGTTGGGATCATCGTCGTGAATCCATGGGTCCTTTGCGGGTTCCGGTTCAATGTAGACAATCAATTCAGTCTTTGATTTTGGTTTTGTTTTGAAGGGTCTTTCAACAAGACTGTCTTCGGTTTCAAGGTTGTACTTCAAAGCAAGCTTACTTGTAAGCCAGTTATGCGCTTTTGAAACCATGATACCTACAAGTAGCCCAATACCCAAGATGAAGCTCCAGTGAACATCAAGTAGTAAAGCAACAGTAGCAAGAAGTATTGTAATGACAGAAGCAATTACCCCGAACATCAAGAAAATTTTGTTATCAATGTTCTTGATGTGCTGCTTTTCTTCTTCAGTCATTTTTCTACCAAGGTTTAGTAGGCCAGTTTACTGTTCCTGCAATAAAGTTATTGGTCATATCTCTCAGAGCTTGCCTGTACTGGCGGACTTCTGTGGAATCAAGACCCTGGTCTTCTAGCAGATTAATCTTATGGTCCGCTTCTTCCAATAAAGGTTTGCGTTCTTCTCTTATTTCTATAAGAGCAAGATCTACGTTTTGGAGCCAAGCCTCCCCGTTCCATTCATAGGTGTGATGGGGACGCTGGGGTACTTCTAGGTCTCCAAACGCTGGATCCCCCTCATAATAAAAGCCGTGCTCTGCACTAATATAACCCATTACCAACCTCGCGAGACAATTAGGCGGCCCCAACCTAAAGCTGCTGTCGAGCTACCCACATAACCCCTTACACCTGACCCTCGGACCATGATATAAGCTGATAGAGTTCCTACATACGCTAAAGTAGAGCCGTGGAATGCTGTACTACTCGTCGCATAGTGTATGGGCTCGTTGTACTCATTGGTTGTAGGGTTACTTATACCAACCATACCAACGTGTCTAAAGTAAAGAGGCAAGCAGCCTAGGTTGTGGTTAAACCTATACGACGTGTTGCTACCGCCATGCGTTTGCCTCGGCGTTACGAAAAAGCCCCGGTAAGCGTAGTTTACAAGATTTGTTACGCCTGTGGCATTTGTAGTCGCTTCACCCACAAAAATTGCATTAGTGTTTACTAAAGAACCACTTACTTGCTTATACATCTTCATCTGGGCAATGTCGAACTTAAACCGATTCTCCACAAGAGACTCTGTGTTTAGATTTTCAAATACAGTATATGTAGTAGGAGTTGTTACGTTATCACCGGGACTTACACTTCCTAGTAACGTAAGTCCGCTGTTTGTTCTTACGTTTAAGTGTTGTGCTTTATTGTACGTACCGGTTACTGCATACACTGATACCGTTACTGGGGTATGGCCCTGGCTATCCCCTATATTGACAGTCATAGTTAATGCACCTACGGGCATCTCAGGAAACGTAATTAAAAACCTTGCCCAGTCCCCCATACCGGGCCTTGCTGGGCTAGGCTCTGTTGGACCATACATGAGTAAAATGCTGTTTGAAACACTGTACGCTGTAGCGCCATCGTTCAAATTACTTTTATTAAAGTAATTCGCGTGATTCCAGTAAAAGGGGACACCGTTCATCCTACTGTCGTAAGCTTCAGTGCTCGACACAGTGTATAAATACGTTTGGTCTGACTCAAAGCCAGACGTTTCTTTTTTGACAGTAAATGTAATTTCGTTTAGGGTAGCCCCGTGATTCCAGGTGCCCGGGGAGGAGTGATAATCATAAACTTCTACAACAAGCTGCGTATAGTAAGTATTGCTATCAATATAGTAGGGTTGTAATGTGGTGCTTCCGTAGGTTAACGCGCTCGCGTCAGTTCTTTCTATGTAAAGATACGAAGTGGCGTTTGCCGGTAGTGTCCATGCGCCAGATACGTTTGTTGTAATTTGTTCAAAGTAGTCTAATGGCCCGTTATTAAACCCGTTTGCAAAAGACAGTTCTACTGGGGTAACAGAACCGTTAATTCCTACGGTAAGTCCCGCCCCGCTTGTAAGATAACTTGCGTATAAACCATTTCGGGGGCCGCTTAAAACCGTCTGCCTGTTAGAACCTAGTTGAGGAGAAGATGGTGCGAACTCTAAAGCGGTGCCCGAGCTATTAACCTTAAGGACTTGATTTGAAGCCCCTAATGAGCTTAAACCCGTCCCACCTCGGGCCACAGGCAGCGTACCTGATGTAAGCGTGTCCGTGGAAAGCGCCGGAATGTCTGCAGAAGCCAAGGACCTGAATCCTGGCTCAGCTGCGCTGCCCCCTGTAGGTCCTGCAAACACGGTGTTCGCATTTTGGTTGTCCAGAGTCAGGGCCAGGGTTCCAGACGTCGTGACAGGGCCACCTGCAATGTTGAATATGTTTGCCGGAGCACTAAGACCCACGCTGGTTACGGAACCGCCACCAGCCCCGCCACCGCCTCCACCACCAGAAGCAATCTCAATACCCTCGGCAGTGTTAGTAATCGTAATGTTGCTTCCAGCAACTAGATTAGCCAGGGTGTATCCAGTGCCATTACCAATAAGTAATTGTCCGTTGGTTGGTGTTGTAGATAACCCAGTACCGCCATTAGAAACGCCAACAGTACCAGACAAAGTAATGTTTGGTGCCGCACCACCAGAAGAGGACAGCGGTGATGAAGCAGTAACACCAGTTACTGTACCGTCTCCGCTACCAGCACCAATAGCAGTTCTAAAGTTTGCTGCGCTTAATGCATCAACTGTGTGATCTGCATTAATACGCATGAAAGATACTGCACCGGGATTAACAAGTGTAAAGATATTACTTCCTACAGTGCTAGCACCAAGAGAGATTCTACCGGTGCTGGCGGTTAATCCTGTATCGCTACCATCCCACTTCATCCTGTCGGTGTAAGCTGTGTCCCAGTTAGTTTGAGATGCAGTAGTAGGTATGCTGTAACCAGAGGCCAAAGTAATACTAAACGTTCCAGAACTAGTAATAGATGCAGGACTTACAGATAATCCTGTAGGAACAGTAAGCCCTACACTTGTAACTGTTCCGTTACCAGAACCAGTTCCTGCTCCAATTGCAGAACGAAAATCTAGAGCATTTAAAGCCGTAACCGTGTTGTTAGCGTTTAGCCTAAGAAACGAAACTGCTCCAGGATTCGTCAAAGTAAACAGGTTGCTGCCTACTGTAGTTGCACCCAGAGAAGTACGGCCTGTCGAAGCTGTGAGGCCACTAGAACTACCATCCCACTTTAATCGGTCTGTGTATGCGGTGTCCCAGTTAGTTTGTGAAGCCGTTGTAGGAATACTGTACCCTGCAGCTAAAGTGACAGCAAAGGTTCCACTTGTAGTAATAGATGCCGGTGTAACAGATAATCCAGTTGGTACAGTTAACCCAACGCTTGTTACTGTTCCGGACCCACTACCAGTACTTGTAATGGTTATAGAACCAGCACCATGAGTAATACTGATACCAGAACCAGCAGTCAGAGTCTTGTATTCAAGTCCACCTGAGTTAGGATCCTGTACCCCTAGAATTTGATTAGCTGTTCCAACAGAACTAAGCCCCGTACCCCCACGAGAAACGGGTAAAGTACCTGAAGTAATCTTATTGGCACTAATATTAGGAATATCGTCGGCAACAAGAGCTCTAAATGTAGGAGCAGTTGCACTGCCTGTTGAGGGGCCCGCAAAGACAGTATTTGCCGTCTGGGTGTCCAGAGTAACAGTAAGTGTTCCTTCGCTTGTTACAGGCGATCCTGACACATTAAACACATCTGTAGGCATAGCAAGTGCGACGCTAACCTGTGCAAGACCACTAGGAGCTAAGATTTGCTGCCAGTTTGCTAAAGTAGATGCTCCAGCAGTCTTTAGAACAAACGATGTTTCAATGTCAGTACGAACAACAATATCGCCTACTTGAGCTGTAAGGGCTAACATTGCTTCTTCTGTAGCAACAACAAACGTATTAGTAATTGCTAAATCTGGCAGCTGTGTCGTAGGTAGTTTACCGTCAGCATCCAATGATGCGTAACCGCTAGCTGTACCTCTATTAGCAGCATTTTCAGGGGTAAAAGTCAAAGCAGTTGTAACATCCCCAGATGTAAGAGAAATAGCTCCAGTACGCGTATTAAAAGCTGATACGTAGTTTCCAGAAGCTACACTTGTTAGATTGGGATGGTAAGCTTGAACATCTTGACCAATGACCAAGCCTAAATTAGTGCGTGCAATTGACGGTGTTGTTCCGCCCGTACCGCCGCTAGAAACAGGCAAAGTTCCTGCAACGTCTGTACTTAGAGCAACCTTGCCCCATGTAGGCGGCCCACTGACGTTTCCGTGGAGTACTTGATTGGATAGCCCTAAACCAGAGACAGGCTCAGGTCCTGCTCCAGCACCACCGCCAACTAACAAAGCATATTGTGTCAGTACTACAGAACTTGCAAATGTACTGGTACTGGAGAAATAGGGAATACCCCCTGAAGTACCATTTGCTGTAACGCTTAAAGTTCCTCCACCGGTTACAGGACTGCCACTAACAGTAAAAATTGACGGCATTGATAAACCAACACTGGTTACTGTACCGTCTCCGAATCCCTGACCTAAAGGACCAAATGTTGTACCGTTTGCTCGATAATACAACCCAGCGGTAGTGATCCATATGTCGCCGTTGCTTGGTGCACTAGGAGCATTTCCGGGCAAGACATTTACAAGCCCAGAAATGTTTAATTTTGATCCTAAGCTTATTGAGTCAATTGCTGTATTTGTGCCACGAGTAATAGTCAGTGCTGAGATACCATCGTCGTCAGCATCATTACGAGTTCGTATTGAGAATATCTTAGAGTTTAAAAAGATATCCCAAACACGTTCATTTGCAGATTGGTCCTTTTCTCTAAAGAACAAGCGAACTACATCGCCAATACCGTACTGCTGCTTGAACATATTAGTCTACTAAAATAGCCTTATAGCTAAATTTAGACTTGCCAGATTTAAGAGAATCGTACTTACTGATAACTGAGTTTTTAAAGTCAGGAAAATACTTACCAATGTCAGACTTTTGATTACGACCAATTTCAATATCTACCAAACGGTGATCTGTAAGGTCTTTTGTTCGTGGGTCCAGATTATGCCAACACATAAACTCTGCAACAAACTGAGAAGCTACATCAAGCATCTCAGCAGTAATAGGGCACTTACCCGTTAACGTATCTGGGTCGGTCTTCATCATCGCTGCAAAGCCAACACCGATATTGCTTTTATTAGCCTTAAAGGCATGACGACCATATTGGCTAATCTTGAGTGTTTTGACAACATGTGCTTTTTTACGTGCTACATCAAAAACAACATTGTAGTGGTAGCCATCAAATGCCATAGCATAGGGCCCAACGGACCAGTGCATAGTTACTCGTTCGATCTTTCCTAGATCAAGGTGTCGTTGATCGTTCTCGTACTCAACAGTAATAGGTAAACCATCTACGGTAGCTCTTAGAGCCTTACCAGGTTTTGCCTGCTTATCACTAAGATCCAAATAACCCATGGATTAGATCTCCAAATTCGTTCAGGGGTAAAGGATTTCCACCAGAAACGAATACTAGGTAGCTCCAAGTTCCAACAATGACAAAAACTAAGCAGAACTCTAGTAATCGCTTTATAACGACCATGACTCTAGTATAGCGTAGATATCTCTATAAATCGCTACTAAGTCCACTTTCTAGGAACCCTAGACGCTGACCTACCTGGTTGAAAACCTGCACCTCTAAGTTTGTTTTCAATCTCAGACAGCTTTGTAGCACCAAGTACGTCAATCTTTACGCCGGCCTGCTGACCAAGCCCGTATGACCGCTCATCTTGAGCAATCCTGTACACCACAGCTGCCACACAGTCCGCTAAGTCTTTTGAGCAGCCAAGAGAGTTACCCTTAGGGTGATCAATCTTGCGTCCGTGAAGCAGCTGTAACTTTGTAAGCTCAGCATTTAGCTTGGCTGCAGCCTTACTTGAAGTTGGGTCTGGCAAACGCACCAAACCGTTATCAAGTCGGTGACGTAGCGTTTCGTACATGGCTAGCTGGATTGGCGCACTAAACGTGACCTCTTCCGTAATGATGCCCTGTGTATAAAGCCGTTGAATAGCAGCACCGGATTGCCAGTGGTCAAAGCTCAGGCGCCGAACATGCCTAGCATTGCTGATTTTCAAGATGTTTTCTTCTACATCCTGAAGGTTCACGGGGATTTTTAGTTTTGGATTTGTTGGGTCAAGTTCAGGCTCCCACTCCAAAACCAGATCAATTACAGCGATTAGCCCTTTACCGTCTGGATCAGGCTCACCATGCCCACACGCAAAACCAAAACTGTCCTTCTTTAAACCGGGGTCTGCATGTGCATACGAAAAATTTGGGAAATCCATCTCTTGTAGATTATACAAATCTACGGCAACAAATGTTCGGTATTGGTCAGCCCGCATTTCACGAGCCTGATCCTCAGTAATAAGCGCAACACCCTGTCCTGTATGAATCTTCTTCTGAACGTACTGTGCAACAGGTTGCTGTACAGAGTACATATTGACGATTTCTTTGTTGAAAAAATCAGACTGCGCGCCAGGCCTTACACCCTCGTAGTCACGCATAGATCCAATAACATCGCTGGCATAGAATGTAGCTAACTGAGGATCCTCTCGACCACTGTAATTAGGATTTACATCCCAAGTACACAACCTGAAACACAGCATTTCTTTGGCGTCCAGGCGACCTTCTTCAACCTGTTTCCACAGAGTGTCGGACATGTCACTCTCTTGCCATGCAGATCCAATAGCAATCTTCAAGCCCCCGTCAGAGCGATGT
>Ga0194115_10001630_pt1 | contig 28263 bp, 38 predicted proteins | sample TA2MahsurfametaG_3_FD_148656 | JGI IMG/M metagenome (GOLD analysis project Ga0194115, IMG submission 148656) | Freshwater microbial communities from Lake Tanganyika, Tanzania - TA2015002 Mahale S4 surface | ecosystem: Environmental > Aquatic > Freshwater > Lake | place: Tanzania: Lake... | reverse complement strand
TGTTGCCGCTGCTGTTGCTGTTAATGTAACCACAGCTTGGGCTTTTGCGATTTTTAGTGGACGACCCATTGTTTTTCTCCTTTAATTTCGGGTTCTAGCCGATACGCGGCGGGGACCGCATAAGTCACTAAAACTTATTAGTGAGCAAAGTATTTATCTTTTTTACATATATTATCCAAATTAGTAAATAACACATGATTTTAAATAAAAGCTACTATTATACATTATGGGACATGGGACAAAGTCCAACATCGTTTGTAAGGGAAAAAAGTTATAAGCCTGAATTTCCATGGAATTTTACTGACTATTTTGAATATACTTTATCTAATAGTAATATGCAAAGCAATTTAGCAAATAATGATGCATGGTACATAGAATTTTTTGGACCGTACTGTTTTACTACTTATAATTTAAGTGATTTCATACCTAAGTATGTTTTAGATAAAATAAAACGAAATGAATGTAATTTAGTTCTGCACAATACAGGTCATGGACAACATGAAGCTATAGAAAATATATACCAAGAAGTTATACTGAAATTTAATTTGCCATTTGATAATATAATAATATCGAGTGAAAGTGCAGACATGCACACCGCTGGATATTTTATAAGCAAAAAATTAAATCTTCCTATGGTTAACTATTATCTTACAACAGAATTTGAAGGTTACTACAGTCATTATGCTAAAAATCTAGCGGTTAAATTTAACAATTTTGAATTGAAGCATTATGACAAAAAGTTTTTATGTTTAAATGGATATTATAGACGACATAGAGCAGCACTTATAACTATGTTATCAGGATTAAACTTGTTGGATAAAGGTTTGATTAGTTTTAATATTAAAGAAGGCGGTGCTGAGCCTGAAGACACATATAATTTTATGAAAGAATTTTTTAGTCAAATACCTGAAGTAAACAGTATTTTAGATAATAATAAAGATAATTTACTAAAACTTAAATCAATTTTATTGGATAGACCATTTAACCACGGAGAAAACCTAGCAGTTGTTATGCCTGAACATGATACATATTTTAATGATACCTTTTTTAGCGTAGTTACTGAAACAAACTACCCTGACTTTAACCCAATTCATCATACACCAGAACTACCTAACAGAGTAGGACGACTTCTTAGTGAAAAAATTTTTAGAACCATTTATTTTAAACATCCTTTTTTAATTGTGTGCAACCCACATAGTTTAAAATTATTAAAGGAATTAGGATACAAAACTTTTGATAGCTTGATAGATGAAAGTTATGATGATGAAACTGATAATAGTATTAGAATTTATAAAATAGCAAAAGAAATTGAAAGACTTTGTAATTTAAGTGATGAAGAAGTTTACAACTTTATAAATCAAGCAAAATATATTTGTGAACATAATTTTGAAATGTTAAAGACCAAACATCAATTTTTTTGTAGAGAATTAAAAATATGATCGTTAACCTTTTTAATCAAGAAATTAAAAAATTTAATTACATACATACGTATCCCGGATTTAAAAAGATAGGAATAAAATATTATCATGTACCCAAAAATCCTATTGGAATATTAAATGTGCCTAACTTATGTGATTATCTAGATATAAACGATGAAAAACTATACTACGTTGAATTTTTAGGGCATGAAACATTTGATCAGGTTACCTTAGAAGAGTTTGTTGAAGATAAATGGATAGAACCAATAAGAAATGGCGATGTCAAGTTAGCCCTTCATATGTCAGGGCATGGTTACCATCAAATTATTGAAAGCATATATGTAAATTTAATCGGTAGGGATAGAGTACCTGCAAAAAACATTTACTTAAGTAGTGAAAGTTTTGACATACACAAAGCTGTAGATTGGTATAGTAAAAAATTGAATTTGCCAGCTATAAAAACAAGAGTTACTTTAGAATTTGAATTAGGAGCTAAATATCAGTCAACTCATCTTAGAAACTATTTGGACGGAGCTCATAAAGAATTTGTCCAAATACAACAATTTGATTTTCAATTAAAATCTTATAATAAAAAGTATTTGTGTTTAAATGGCTTTTTTCGTCAACACAGAGCAGCTATTGTATTTTTACTTGCAGCTAAAAACTTATTAAAAGATGGATACGTAAGTTATAATATTAAAGATAGTGGTGGACCAAGTGACGGAGCTTCAGTTTTACGTGAATTATTAATAAGGTTTAATAAAAACGAAGAGATTATTAAAATCTTACAAGACAATTATACAGTTTTAAGTAAAATTGATAATATTTTATTAGATACTACATATAATCAAAGTGAAAAGTGTCTCGCGCAAATACTACCAGAACATAATATTTGGTTCAACGATACGTACTTTAGCTTAGTAACAGAGACAAACTTTCCGTTCATATATGAAAAAGCATTTCCATATAATGAAAATGAATTTTATGATATAGTTGGACGTTTATTTAGTGAAAAAATATTTAGGTGTTTTTTATATAAACATCCGTTTTTGGTAACAGCCCCTAAACATTTTTTAAAAATTTTACACTCGTTAGGTTACAAAACTTTTAGTCCATATATAGATGAAAGTTATGATAATGAAGAGGATGATGCTACTAGACTTTTTAAAATAGTAAATGAAGCTGAAAGACTTTGTAATTTAAATCAAGTTGAATTAAAAAACTTTCTACACTTTGCCAAAGGCATTTGTGATCATAATTTTGAAAATCTTAAAAAAAGAGAGCAGTTTGTATTTGATTTGCCCTATAACTTAAATGCTCCACCATAATCTTTTCTTTCTTTTACTGGGTCATTAAGTATTGCAGCCATTTCATTTTTAAGATGATAACGTTCTTCCATTATATCCCTAACATATAAGGCTCTACGACCTATTTCTTCTAATTCGTATTTTGTATCAACTTTCTTTTTCTTAAATTCATCTTCAACTTCCCAAACTTGCCTATGGACCTCATACAGTCTTTCAAGTTGGATAGCTATCAAGTCTAAAGGTAATTCTTTAATTTGATCTAAATAAAAATCTAATTCTTCTTTATTAGTTCCTATTTTATTGTATTTTAATTTGGCAATACAATAACGATCTACAAGTTCAATTACAGGAAATTTATACATTTATTATCTCTACTTTTGGAAAGTACTTTAAAAACAAATCATTTTTATTATTTCTTTTTTGCTTAATCTTACTAGAAATTTCATTAAAGAAATTCCATGCTAGGGGTATATACAGAACCTTGTCATCTATATGTATATTGTTTAAAACATCTATAGAAGTAACTGGGATTTTAGTACCAGGAGTAAAAGTATTTTGCTTTAACGGGTTGTCGTCAATTATAAAATCAAGTTTTATATCGGAAAAATTTAAAAGGGTATTACCCTTAGCAGCCGCCCCATACCCTACAAGCTTAAATTTATTATCTCTATAACTTAGTAAAGTATCCTTAAGTATTTGCAAGTTAGCTAACACAGTCGTTTGCCAACGACGATAAGTTTCTAATTTAAGTAACTTTGCTTCCATTGCAATTAAATTTTGTATGTAATAACTTCTATCTATGGTTTTGCTAAACACAAACACATAGCTATTACCATGAATTGGTGTCTTTAAAACGTCAATCAAATTAAGTTTTGCTCTTTTACTTAATTCATTCATGCTGTTTACATTAAAGAAATTAACATGTTCATGATAGATAGTGTCAAATTCATTATTAAGTATCATGTCTGCTTGACTGGTTTGTATAAACAGTAATGTATGATTACTCATTAATTGATTACATGTACTTAAAAATTCTAACGGATTAGGGTTGTGTGCGAATACATTTTGCGCTGTAATCGCGTCGAGGTTTGGTAAATTCTTACTTACAATGCTTTTATCAAAAAAGTCACAAATTACATTGTGATTAACTTTACTATACTGATATATATTTTTTGCTGGATCTACTCCATAAGTATTATAACCTAAACTTTTAAAACTATCTAGCTGTGTTCCGTCATTGCATCCTATATCTAGTACATTGTATGAAGCTCTATCTATAGTTTGATCTACATAACCTGCAAACCAATTACTATAATCCTTAAGTGTTTTACTTGTACCACTTACATAAAGATAATTATTATAAATGATTTTTGGATCTACTGTGTGTGTTAATTGTAAATGAAAGCATTTCTTACAAACATTAAGTGCTAAAGGAAATTTAGGTTCGGGTACATTATCTTTTAAGAAATTATTCGCTAATGGTTGAACACCTAAGTCTATAGCCAATTCTAAATCTTTACTACCGCAAGCTAGACAACTATAATTTTCTGTAATGTTATTCATAATCTATAAATTTATTCCTGTCACTAAAACTTGTTTCACTAATTTTGCTTGACAATTCTTCTAATATGTTATCTATCGTTACAGTAAACTTATAATTAAAAGTTTCTGTAAATTTAGTAGTATCCATATGAAAATCGTAAATCCCCTTAAGGTCTGGAGTTTTAATTATTTCACACTTAAACTTTTTGCTTATGCATTTACTAATATTGTCAACCGTATCAACAAAACTTGCTAAGTTATATATACCACTTACAGGATGATTTATAATGGCATCAATAGCTAAACTTATATCATGTATGCCCAAAATAGGGCGCATGATATCGGTATTATTTACAAACATTTCACCCTCTAGTAGCGATTTTTTTGTCATACTATTAATCATTAATTCTTCGCGGGTATTAGGACTCCAACCATTTACTGTTCCAAAACGCAATCCAATTATTTTATAACCTTTTTCTATAAAATTTTGTGCTTGTGTATCCAGTGAAAATTTGGTTAAATCGTAATTGTTAATAGGTTTAAATATAATAGGATCATCTTCCCTACTATACTTATTACTTAAACCATAAACACTGCCGCTACTTGCATAAATCAATATCTGTTTTTTATCTAATTTTTTAATTAAATCTACAAAGTTGTTAACGTTATTATTCCAACTTGAATTAAGTGGGCCATTACACATTTTAACGGAACTATGTCCTGCTAATAATATTACCACATCATATTTTGATAATTCTTCTGTAGTTAAAGTTTTGTAATCCTTTAATATGTTTGTTGAGTATGGCTTAGTAAACCAACAGATATCTATGCTAGTAATTTGATATTTTGTATGTAGGTCGTATATTAATCTTGACCCAATATACCCATTTCCACCTATTACTAGCACTCTTTTATCCATAAATTTATTTAACGATAGTTTGGTATCTAAATAAAATTTGGAAGAATATGATTTAGTGGAAGACTTTCAAACAAGAAAGAATATGATTATTAATGAAGTTAAAAAACTTAATAATATGGCAAATTCTGATTTTAATAGTTTCTTAAATAAATGTCAGGACAATGTTGAATATAACTACAATTTATTAAAACAAAAAGTAGAAAACAAACTATTCTCCGATTGGAGCACCTAGTTCTGTGACTGAAAATATACCTGTGCCGCTTACGCTAATATAAGCAATTTTATTACCTTCACCTACAATAAAACTATTGTTCACAGTATTTGCTGGAATAATCTCACAAGCTGATAGATTAGCAGTTGGATTACTCCCTACAACCACAGCAATCGCACTGCTAGTAGTTGATATACGGACTTTTTCAGTGCCTAAGGCTGATGTTTGTTGACTTGATCCGCTGGGTGTGTAAATTACTGCTGCCATAATATTATTTATCTTATATACGTCCTACCATGACCTCAACTATACCCTCATCGTCATTAGATTTACTTGATATTGCCTTACCAATTACAGTGCCGATCTTAGGAGTTAATATTGTTGCTTTTGCTAAACCATTACCAGCACTAATCATCATGTCACCCTTATGTACGAAACCTATAGCGCGTACAGGAACACGTCCTATTAATGCTATTATTACAGGATGCTCTGTTTGGATGTTTCCATTCATTACATATGCTGGTTCGCTGCTTACAACACCTGCTAGTTTGTTGCTTTCTATCCCTGCCAATGTAACTTCTTTATCACCACCAAATTCTAACACAGTTCCTGCAGGATAATTTTTGTCTGCTGCGTAGTATTCTGCTAAGTCAGCATAAGTTGCTGCTAATCTAGAGCCTGTGGTTAGTGTCCAGTTACCAGTTAAGTATCCTAAAGTTGTGTTTGCCCCAGTTGTTATGTTAGTTGCTGTTAATGCACTATTACCAGTAACGGATGTTGGACCACTAACAGTTAAACTTGTTAATGTACCTACACTAGTAATATTTGGTTGTGCTGCTGTATATACTGTACCTGCAACTAATGCGTTAGCAACTTGACCAGTAACGTTAGCCCCAGTTATACTTGTAAGTCCGGCACCGTTACCGACAAAATTGGCTGCTGTAATAACATTTGCGCTAAAACTACCATTACTATCTCTAGCTACTATCTTATCAGCAGTGCTTGAAGAAACTGCATCTACAGCCCATGTAATAGCAGTACCGCCATTATAACTACCACCTGTAATATAGCTACCATTACTATGCGACTGTGCAGCAGTTGACGTAATAGTGCCTGAAGCTCCTAATGCAATTGTTATGCCGTTAATTGTTAAGCTTGAATTTGCTAAACGTGCTTGCGCTAGTGTTCCTGTTGTAATATTTGAAGCGTTAAGTGCGCTAAGACCGCTACCATTGCCAGTAATTACACCTGTATTAGCTGTAATGTCAACGGCAGTTATAGTTCCATTTACATCTAATCCTGTTAAAGTTCCTAAACTTGTAACATTTGGCTGTGCTGCTGTTATTAATGTACCAGCTAATAAATTTGCACTAACTAAACCACTATTCGCAAACACATTTCCTGCTGTTACGTTCGCTGTGAACACACCATTTGTAGCACCAATATTACCTACGTTGGCATTACCAGAAATATTTGCATAACCTGCAATGTTGGCACCAGTTCCCGTAACACTGAATATGTTTGCGTTTCCTGCAACTGACATATTAATATTACCATTTGCAGCCATTAAAATATTACTATTACCATTTATTAACCCGCCCAGTGAATTTATGAATATGCCTGAAGCGTTTGAGGTAATATTGCCAGTGCCAATAACTAAGTTTGTTATATAGACATCTGTCCATCTGTTGGTCGAATTGCCTAAGCTATATGTGATATTAGCATTAGGATTTAAATTACCAGATACAGTAACTTGTGTTGCATTACCAAAACTTGTTAAGTTAGGTTGTGCATTACTTGTAGTTGTAAGAGTACCAGTTATATTTGATGCTATTACATTTGTTGCATTTACATTAGTAGCGTTGGCATTACCTGTGACAGTTAACGTATTAGTTATATAATTCCAAGTAAAATCAGGATCGCCGTCTAACAAATTATTATGATTAAATTGAACACTTAAATTACTGCCTTCTGCTGCTGTACCTGACCCCCCGCCGCTCAACTGACTAACTATTCTACCACCTGTAGCATAAACATTACAAGTGCCTGATGCTGTAGTCAACGGTAATTCACTGCCGCCTGATGTTTCACTAATTGTTAATGTAGTACCAGAAGCGGTCAATACATAATAAGTCACATTAGCTGTTATCCCCCCAAACGTTGTACCAATAAACCTAACAGCATCATTCACTGAGAACAATGTTGCGTCACCTACTGTAATATCATTTGTGCCTGATGTTGTCGCAGTTACAGAGGTGTAAGAATATTCACTAAATCCAGAGGTATCTACTGGAGTGGTTAGACCTGTATCTGCGTATAAAGCGAAAGTATTTGATGTAAGAATGTTTGCATAATATACCCCGCCGGCTAAGTCAGTCATGCCTTTAGGATCAGTAATAGTAATTTCCGCCCCTTCTGTTAGAAAGTTATCTTGCGTTGTTGTTACTACACCAGGATTAGCTTGAGAAACATTTTCGATAAATGCTACAATTGTTCCCTTAGCTGTCCAACTTAAGTTTCCTATGCCGTCGGTGGTTAATACATAGTCTATACCACCACCGTATATTTTAAGATTGCCTACATCACCTAAATTTATTAATCCACCGCTGTCTCCACCGCGATTTACCCAATTGTTACCGTCAAATGTAAGTACTTGGCCATCTTCAGCAGTTGACGGCTCAATTTCTAAATTTCCGTAGGATCCTTCTAATTGGCTAAAGCTTATATTACTGTATGAAGTTAATACTTCTACGTTTTCAGGCGGATCTTCAACACCAACATATAGAAGTTTTTCATCACTAGCGAACCCGAATTCGGCTTCGTCTAATTGAGGTAAATCTACAAGATTACCTGATCTCTGCTGGATTTTAGATATTTGTACAATAGCCATAGATATAACTTACCGGTATATATCTATTTATACTATTAGGTCATACGAACTGTTTGTAATATTGTTCCAATTTTTGATACCAAATATCAGTATATTTGTTAAATTCGGTGCCTTCAAGGATAAACTCTTGATACTGATTATCTGCACTACACATGAATATTACGCCCTTACGTATATTTGTATTAAACAACTCATTATGGGCTGCTGCATATGCACAAAGCTGTATAAAGTAATCATCAATCCACTCACGCTTTTTAGGCTTATTTGTCTGCTTATGATCCATGATAGCTTCGCTATTATCATGTACACCCACAAGGTCTGTAGTCCCTGCATAAACTTCAGGGAAATATAAACTTATTTCCGTACCCCAAAATTCTTGACAATTGATTAAACCCTTTTCAATAATAGTTTGCGCCATTTGATGACTTTGTTTACTATATGGATTTTTACCCGGTTCCCCGGTGTGGCCGGTCTTAACGTGATTTTCGAGCCATTTGTGCATACGTGTACCGCGACCTGCAGCCTCAGCGGTAATTTCTTTAGCTTTAGTTTCTCCTACTCTTTTACGCCATTCACGTAATGCTTGTTTTTTTTCTTCTGATTTTGTTGCGTCTAAAATTGTTGTCACACTAGGTAAAAAATGTCCATCAGGAGTTATATACTTTCTAGAACCATTCAAATTTGTTTTTTGTAATAAAGGGTAATTAAACTTAGTAGGTATATATTTCATACAAAGGGTATATCATAATTATATGGCATTTTTTTCGGGCATATCATAATCTAAAGCATAGGGTAAATTCATTTCATATAAATACCATTTGTTAGTTTGGTGGAAACGTCTTTTCAAACTAGTTGGAAAATTTTTAAGTGGGATAAAATCTGCATCCTTTACCACATTAATATTATCATATTTTTGTAAAATCTTTTCATAGATATAATCTGCCAATACAACTTGTGCTTCTGGTCCATCGTGACTACCATCTTTCGCTTTAGGATAATCCTTAGTGACAAAATATAATTTTCCTAAATGAAAAGGATCATAATTTACATAATTATAAAGTTCGTTATAATTAGTAGTCATAAAGTTATGTGCTGTCTCTAAATCGTCGGGCATATAATCGCCGATAAAATATGGAGTCTTATGTGACCTAAATAAGTTAATCAATGATGCCCATAATCTATATTTTTTTTCGTTACACAATAACAAACCTTTGTCATCTAACTGCGCGTAAAGTGCTTTTGCTACTGGATCATCTTGGTCATAAGCAGCTACTAACATATAATCTTGTATTAGTTCAGACATACCTTTGGAGTTGATATATTCTGAATAATACTGCTCCATACGGAATGCTGATGTCATTGCCATTATATAAAGAGGTTTCGCGTTTTTATTTAAGTTTTTATAAAAATAATTATAAGTCCTACGTACAATGCCATCATTACTAGAACCTGGGTCTGCTAAATTAACTACAGGTACTCCTAATTTTTTTGCAAGCAAAGCAGGCCATGCGTCCTCAGGTGGATTACGAAGTCCTTGACCATATGTGAAACTACAACCATTAGTTACAAGATGAGATATTTCTAAACTCATACTGTGAAACTTTCTCCGCAACCACAGCGACCACTTTCATTGGGATTAATGAAATCAAATTTTTCATTAATTCCCTGTTTAATATAATCAACAGTCATACCTTCAAGATGCTTATATGCATCTTTTGTAACCCAAACATAAACATCATCATGTATGCTTAAAAAATCCTCTGATTTCCATTCATCAGCAAATTCAATTTTATATGCATAACCACTGCATCCTGTTTTAGTTATACCCAATCTTATTCCTAATCCTTTGCCGCGATCTTTTAATTGTTCTTTAAATCTTGATTTGGCTTTTTCAGTTAAATGTATCATCTAACTAATTATAAAAGAATTTGTTGTAAAAAGTCAACAGTTATGGTTATTTTTTTAAAGCCTTTTTAGCCATTTGTTTGACTACCTTTTCGTCGTTAGTTCCTTTAGGCTTTTCAATTTTCTCTTGTTCTTGACCTTTAAATATAACCTTATCACCTTGAATATTTTTTATAACTTTATTTAAAGGAGGTTGGTTTATCATTGAATATAGATCAGATACATCTAGGTCTATATCATATTTTCTAAAATATTGTAATAAGGTATCTACATCCCAATCAAAGGATATCTTTTTATTTTCCAAATCGTTACGTAGTTGATCTGTAGCCGCAACAATACTTGCTACGATTGGCTCTTCATCAACCAATTCATAGAGATGCATTTTAGGCTCTCTTAGCGCGACCTACTGGGCCTGTATCTTCTGGTTCATCAACAGCAGGTATATTAGAAGCTATTTCAGTGTCTTGCATTTCGCCTCCACCTGGAAGTGGCGCTGATGTTGTTGTAATATCAGTTACTGCCTGTTCGTCACCACTGAATGCCTTACCTGCATCGCCAGTTAATTGATTTAATGCATCTTGTAATGATTGGCGTGTTTGACTTAAAGTTTGATTTAATGTTGTTAATGATTGACTTACTGAGGTGTTAAATGATTGACTTTTTGCAGCATCTAACTGTGTTTGAATTGCATCAGTTAGTGCTGGTAGTTCTTTTACTAGCATGTCGTTTACTTGTTCAACCATCTTTTGTACACTATCTACCATTTCTTGTGCAGCCAAAGTTACTTCAGCTTGTTCAACTTGTTTATTTTCAGTAACAATTTCTACATCTGAAAACTTTTTATAATGGTTCACTAGTGACTCGGCCATAAACAATAGCTTTAAGTATGTAGGACTTTGCGGATTGGAATAGAATTCCTTACTTTGTTTGGTCTCTGACATAAGGTTTCTGACTTTTACAAGCATTGATCTGGTAGCAATTTTGTTTAAATTACTTGGATCAAAGTCTAGGTCAAATGTCTGCTTAAGTGCAGAACGTGCTGTTTCAAATTTGTCAAAATCTTGAAGTTTCATAGTTTGTATTCCAATCTGTATAAAGTATTTATCACAACAAAATGAATTTAGACTTGATTTTCCTTATAACGCTTTACTTGCCAATACTTACTTATTTCTACAAGATCAGTAAGCTCTTTCATGGCTTTAGACTTTTTAAGTTTAGCTTCATATAATTTCGCCAAATATATACTTTTATCTTCATTAAAACTGCTTTTTTCAGCCATTTTTTTATGTTGCGATATAGCAACATCATAACTTGAAATAAGACTATCTAGCTCCTCAATACGTTTTACTTCCTTACGTTCATGCTGTTCAAAAACGCAATAAGTTACAGCATATTTCAAGCTACCAAATAGCTTTTTAGGATAACTTTCATCTAACTCATGTTTTAAGCTGTATTCGTTATTAGTCTTTTCTATTCTGTATTGACCAAACAGGTGGTAGCTGCCATCGTCATTGCGCATAATAAGTAACTCTTTAATCTTACTTCTGAATTCTTTATTATTCATTATCATATTTAATAAAATGTATGTTTTTTAGCTCTGGAGTTACATCAAGATAGTTTGGTAAATTATCAATTTGATTAGTACAACAAATCATGGGTACTTTATCACAATCTTCGTATAATGCTCCTAACTCCTTTAATCCGTTTTCAAATACACTTGTATGTTGTACTGTAAATGTAAAGCTCCAGCAATTTGTAAAACTATCATTGTCCTGATATAAAAAACCAAAATTGTTGGAACCATCTAGTTTTAATTGTAACTTAATAGGGTTTTGGATATTTTCAGGCTGACTACGCAAGCTTATTGCTTGTAGAATAGTATCAAAGTTACATTGTGTGTTTCTTTTATCTATCCAGTCGTCAACAATTTCATCTATTTTAGGTTTTCCCCTATTAGGTATATCTGTTTTAGTAATATCAAATAGTGTAAAACATGCTAGTTTGACAGGCATAGCGTATTTACATTGATAAAAAAGCCCGGGAATTTTAGTTCCCGGGCCCTATGTCGCTAGACTTAAACTAATTATTAGTTAGTGAAAGTTGCTGAGGCTGTTACTGTTACTGCTGCTGGTGCGACTGCATCTACTGCTGTTTTTAGAGTAGCTGCTGTATATGCTCCAGTTGGGTACAATGCTAGTGCAATTGTATCGGCAGCTGCGTCAGTATATTCGTAAATCATAACTGTTGCTAACTGTTGAACAGTCTGCATGATTGTATTTACTTCTGTACCAGTCAATGCACCTGCTGCTGTGATTGTGAAGAAATCAAGCTTTGGGCCCTGTGGCTGTACAGTAAGTGCTGAACTGACTGCGTTTACGCCTGTGTTTGTATAGTCTGGTGCGTCAATCCACATTACCTGCTTGAGGTCACCATTAACTCTTGTAAATTGTGCCATTTTAATATCCTCTTGTTAGTTTGAACCTCGTAAGGCTCATACTATTATTTATGCCTGTTTAAAAATATACTGGTTTTGGATATCTATTTATGACTGAAATCTAGGATTAGGCTCTGCTGATCTAAATGCAGGATTAATTATTTTTCCAGTAGGGGTTACATAACCTTCTCCCCCGGGCTGAGTGCCTATACTTGAAATTATTCCAAGACTTTTACCCATTTTATCATTTTGTAATAACTGCTGCCATATTTGAAACTTTATACTACGTAATATATCATAAGACTTCCAAAACTTCTTCCAAGCAGGAGTGTTACGTAATTGATCTATTTGCTCTCGCTGTTGCTTACTTACATTTGATGTTTTAAACCAATCATCAAATTTTAAGTTGCCATTCTGTTTTCCGCTTGCTAATGAATAGTCATAAAGCACTTTCTTTATTGTAGTAAATCTAGGACCTACGTAGTTTATAATGCTATCAATAGCTTCACTATCAGTTTTTATAGCGTTTATAGCTTTATCAATGTTATCCGTATTTATTTTAAATCTTGCGTCAGGTGTTTGTGGTCCCAATACTATTAATTGTGGAGTTCTATTCATAAATTGAACTTCTTTATCTGTTACTGGGTTTAATGCATTACTTCCTAACTGAGTTGGTTTTCCATGTACAGTAACAAAGGCCTGTGCTGTTAGCATCTTGCCATATAGTCCGTCAGGATTTACAGTATATGTAACTTTATTAGGGGTAAACCTATAATATCCATTTTTATCAGGACGTTGCGGTTCACTAAACATTATGTCGCCCTTAAAAAAACCCTTTGTGCCTTCACTGGCTTTTTCAAACACATCCCAAAGTTTATCATAAGATTGAGATAATTTTAATCTTTCTGCTTTAAATGCATTGTCATTTTGATTTTCTTTTCGTTTGCCCGTACTTTGTATTTCTCTGCTTAAGCCTTTTTTATCTAGTAATAGACCTTTATTCCATTGTGCTAACGGTACTAGATAGAAGTTTCCTTGTTTATCATGGCCCCAAAAGATTGCAGCTTTTCCGTCCCACTTATGGCTAGTAGAAGACGGATTAGATATTAATGATTTAAAATCATTTAAAGTTTCTATAGCTTTCTCAGAGCCACCTACAATAAGATTATCTTCACTGTGTTGAAGTTCTCTTCCTAAGGCAGCAGCTTCTAATAAAATAGCTCTTAGCTTCATACATATTATCTAGGTTTGGGGGGTCTTTGGAAATTTATTACATTCTTTCGGTCATTAGGTTCTACATTAGGACCTACATTACTTCCTACTGCTACTTTGTCAAAGAAATCGTCTTGGGGGTTGTCAGGATTTCCTAGTTTACGTTCTGCTGCTTTTATTAAAGCCTCCAAATCAGCCCTATTCATTTTGTCCGCATCAATAGCACTAACGATTTGATCTACGTTAGCGACCATATTTGTACCATTTAATATTGCACTTATAGCTTTAAACTTAGTGTCCTGATCAAATTTATTGAGCATCGCCACAGCAGCTTTTGTGATATTGCTTAAGTTAGTAAGTGTGGGAGTATTGTCTCCAAATTTTTCACTGTCTAGTCTACCGCCGGTACCTGGTGCGCCTCCGCCGGTACCTGGTGCGCCTCCGCCGGTACCTGATCCGTCTCTATTTGCATTATTATTATTTGGATAGCCCATTCTTGTATGGTATAAGCTCCAAGCTAGGTGTCCTAATCTAGCCATTTCTGTTTGCGTTTCTTTTCCAGGTTGTCCTTCTCTTCTAAACAATGAACCACCTTTTTCTTTTTCATATGCTTTTTGAATTCTATCCGCTACATCTTTAACTTGTTGAGGAGCCATATTTGAATTTATTTTACTACCTCGCATATAGGTATCAAACCAATTTATCATAAAGTTACTAATTGAATTACTTGTTTGTATTGATGGATCTACGGCTTTGCTTGATGCTGCTTGTTTTGATACTTTATCTAAAATTTGTGCTGTGTTTTGATCAGCCTTTTTACCTCTTTTATCTATCCAGCCGTTTGGTCCTTTTGTATATTTCATACCGCCAAATGTTACTGGTTCAGGATTATCTTCGGCTGATGCAGCTCCGGTAGTTCCTATTATTCCAGAACTAATAGCAGATTGCAGGGCATTTAGTCCTTGACTTATAAATTCATTTACAAAAATATTACGTGTTTCAGTATCGGCTGCACCAATACCTCTATTTTTACCAATAAGTCTAGCACCTAATACTCTAGGGTCTAAACTGAAGCGTTCTTGTTCGTTTAGTATTTTTTCAAAGACTGTATTAAGTTTATCGTAATCAGTCATTCTTAGTCCTCAAAGACTTTGAAAAGCGTCTCTGATCTCTGCCTTTGATAGAACTAAGTAATTTTTTCTCTAAGACTTCAGCCCTGTCTTTTGGAAACTTTTTATTAATAAGTTCAAGTAAATTGATTGCACTGGTAATGATATTATTAGCTCTGCTTTCAATGACATGATTTATATCACGGGTAGAACCAATAGCTTCCAGTTCCTCTAATAGGCTTCGGGTACGCTTTTGCATTGTAATATTCCTATCATATATTTATCTAGGATTATTGGTTATTACGCATTTGATTAAGCATCTGATTTAGCTTAGAACCCTGCGTATCTGCAACTATTTTACGTACTTCCTGTTGTCCATCCTGAACTGTGGACGTTTGAGCAGTATTTTTAATTTGGCTCATTATATCCAATGCGCTGGGCTGAGGTCTATCAGGCTTATTTTGCTCCCCGTCATCGGTTATTCTAAGCGTGTCTTTATCAAATGCAAGCTCAATTTTCTGACCTACTCCTGAACTACTACGTGTTTTCATCAACTGTATTTGATAACGTCCCTGTTCTTTCATACTGCGACTTGTAAAAATACCGAACACATTGTCAGCAGTATTAATCTTACTGATGCCACCTGCGATATGACTATGATCAAACTCTATTTCTTCAACTGCGCTACGATTTAACTGACTTGCAGTAACAAAAATTACATTGAGTTCTTTAGCAAGATTACGTAATTCTTCAGATACATATTTGTCTTTAATAAACAAATCATTTGGGCTTACTTTAGCTGTTACAGGCATAATCAAATCTAAGTAATCAACACATAAGAAATCTAGGCTAAATCCTGTCTGTACTTGCAATTCTTTACAGTAAGCACGTATGTCATTTACCGTACTTTGTGCAGGCATATATTTAATACGCAATTGACCTGCTTTCTTAGCAATCATCTTGACTTTCATTTCAACATTATCAATATCTTTAAAAATTTCTTTGGTACTTGTATCGGTCATCATACCATCGATACGCATACTACATAGACCTTCACTAAGTTCTAACGTGATGTATATACCATTAAGTCCGGCTTGCGTCCAGTTGACTGCTAGGTTCTGCATAAACAAACTTTTGCCGCTACCACTACCACCTGCAAATATTTGTAACTCACCCCTGTTGAAACCACCATATAGTTTATTATCAAGTGATGGCCAACCTGTGCTGTTCTGTCCATTGCTAGATTTTAATAGCATAAGTCTAGCACGTGGATCAGCAAAATAATCAGTACCCATATCGCGCTGTAGAGAAATTTGGACAGCATCTTTTATTAGTTTCTCTACAGGACCATATTCGCCTTTCTCAAGATGATCGGCACTCTTAAGAATAGCCCTCTCAAGTTCTTGTCGTTGTGTAAATCTCTCAAATTCTTCTAGGAACCAATTATAATGTCCCTCATCTAATTCTTCAATAGGATCTATGTCTAATCCACTAGTAGCTTTAATTTGTACCGGTTCCGGCAGTACGTTATAATTTTTACTATGATCAAGTAAAAACGACACGACCGGTCGTAATTTTTTATCAAAATTTTCTGGTCTTATAATATTAAGCACACGGGTAAATAACTCAGCGTTAGTTACCATCATTCTTAAAAATACTATTTGAACATCAATATTGTAGTCTTTTAGCAAGTTTGTTCCTCTGTACTTCTATTTTAATTTTACTGTTAGTTGCAGATTGTAAAATACTTAGTAGCGTAGCTACCTTACCATATTTAATTACTGCATCATTTACGTCCTTTATACCTTCTCCCCAATTCGGGATACTTACATTAAACCCATATTCTAATGCCTTGTCACAAATGGATAATCCAGTGCTGTCTTGATCAGGTACAACAATGATTTTTTTATTAAGTTGTGATAAGATTTCCGCTTGCTCAGAACTAATTGTATTATGCGTCAATGCGCAACCATTTATACTAAGTGCGTCAAATATTCCTTCTACTACAATACAGACTTCATAATCAATCTTTTGTAGGTCGATGCCAAACACATATCCTTGTTGTTGGTCGTTGATGAATTTAGGAGTGCGTTCATCTAAGTACCTACTAGTGTGTCCCACTATTTTATTTTCATAAGTGTAGGGTATGATGATCCGATTAGCTTGTCGTCCTTTAGCGTTCGGAGTACACATAAATGGATAATCATTTATGTTCATTTTTCTTTTTTTCAAATATTCATAATATATTTTATGTGTTGCATCATCAGTAATTATTTCTGCATCTTCGGGTAGTACTGTTGTTTTAAATTTTATTTTCTTTTTTTCTTTTTTAATTTTAATATAGTATAATAAATCTTTTTGCTGTAAACTTTCAAAGCTCCACTTATTAACTTGATCTTTGTCTATTCCACAATAGTCTAAAAGTGTACGTAAATTTTTAGTAAAGCTTCTTCCTAACGTAAATGTACACTTAAAATCACAATTAAAGCAATGATAACTCCAATTATCTCCGTCAAATTTAATACCGCCGCGACTGCGACGGTCTGCCTTATGTCCGCGGTAATGGCAGCACACAGCGTTAAAACTATGCCAACCGCTTTGCGTTAATTTCTTTTTGCCTGGAACTATTTGAAGAATATCAAACACTCAGTAATTATAACAAAGTGTTGCGAAAAAACAAAGACTATTGGTAACTTATCTTGCCAAAATGTTTGTTACTGCACCTGCATTACTTGTAAAGCACATACGAACAAATGGATGAAAGCCTTTCACTGTATATCCCGTTGTATTATTAACGTTACTATATTCAAATGTAGAAATTTCATACCAATCTGCATTTAATTGGGTAGTACTGCCTTGAATTGCTACATCACCATTAAAATCAGTGTAGTGTGCTTGTAAGGTTAGTATTGGATTGTCTTGTGTGTTTATAATACTTGTATAGTATGTGTTGGCGTTTGATAAAGGATTAGTTGTACTGTTTGTAGGATCTAGATTTGGGAAAGGTTGTCCAGTAGGTATAGTTACAATCTCGCTTGGTACAAAACTTGGAAGCACACTGTTTAATATATTAATGTCTCCCCTTGCCCCAGCTGCTGGATCAACAAACACAGGGTAATCAAATTCACCTACAGGTATTTCTAAGCTGTAATAACATTTTTGTGCTGCAATATCTTCTAAATCGGCAGCATTAAGATGTAAGTATGCTATGCCTGTTAATGGAAGTTCTAGTGTTAAAGCTCTTGTTATTAGTACTTCAGTACCATTATAGTTAATAATACGACAAGTTATTGTCTTATCTGTGATATCAACTGGCTTCTGCTCTTGATTTAAGAACTGAAACTGTATTTTATTATCTACCCCTTTATGTAGATTAAGTGTTTTAGCATAGTTTGGCATATAGGCCCTCGGACTGTTGCCTGATAGTAAAACGACAATCTGACGTTGTGTATATACAAATACTGCTGTTGAATAACCTACATTAGTAACCGTCACAATGTCGCTCCTATATAATATTTAGTGTAAAAAATTAAATAAAAACGGGCGCTGATGAGTAAATAGTACAGATTTATTACGATGATATCCAAAGAGTTTTTTAAAAAATTAAGCGAAAATCACCCGTTCATCACGGTCCTTAGTTTCGCCAACCAAGATTATGTTGGAATAGTACAAAATCGTGATGATAGTTGTACAACTATCTATGATTACGGAGCTATTGTAAATCTTACACTAAAAGAAAAGTTCTTAGAATTAGGTGATATATGGTGGTGGCAAAGTAATAGACAAATTCCAATAAATATATTTCTTAAAGAAGAATGGACCCTATTTAGACCATATTTAAGAACTTTTAATAATAAAAGTCTTAATATTGTTCATGGTCCTGTAGTCAGTATGACAGAATATAATAAACGCAGGACTAAAAGAAAATCAATTACGTTAGTGAAAAGACTATCTTAATTGCTTCTTTCTTTTTTGTTTAGCAAAATCTAGACTTACTGGTCCAACTCTAGTATCAAAACAAACACCATCTAAATGGTCTAATTCGTGTTGATACACTCTAGCAATTAATCCTTCGTAAGTAGCTTTGACAACTTGCCTATTAATGTCTTGATAATGTGCTTCTATTTGTTTAAATCTTTTAACATGCAACCATAGATTAGGAAAACTCAAACATCCTTCTAAATCACGATAAAACTCTCCGTCTGCAATAAATTTAGGATTAATGCATACAAAAAGTTTGTCACTATTACCCATAATGAACAATCTTTTGAGTACGCCTACCTGTGGAGCTGCTAATCCTATCCCGTTATTTTCAAACATAATTTTTGTCATTTCTTTAACTAAGTCTGTAGGATCTCCATCGACTTCAAAATCGTATGGATCACAAACTTGCCTAAGCAGAGTATCAGTTTCTTTAATTAATTGTACCATTTTTTATTAAGTTCATGTTAACAACAACGAGATGAGCATAGGCTACCGCGTGTGATTTTTTAAATGTATAAGTACCTTCTTCTTTATCCCAAATAGATTTACTTATTTCTTCCCAAGATGACCCTATTAAATGCTTTTTACCTGGGCGTATTACTGCAAGAAACATTGCTAATCTTGGAATGCTATTTACTGGCTCAGGCATCTTTTTAAGCGTATTATAGTGATTACCCATGTGTATAAGTTTTTCAACAACAGATATATCATTTAGCATATTCCAGTCTGGATCATGCATTAAGTCATGCAAATGATTTTCGTTCTTTACATAATTATATAAATGAACATTCAATATATCTAATTTGAAATAACCTCTGGCCTCTGCTTCTTCATAGTCTAAACTACTACTTTCATTTAGTGGATCGTATGGTATGTCTGTAACATATATACCCGTAGGATGTTTTTTGTAAACATCATTTTTTATGATGCTAGCGGGAGTATTTTTTATGATACTCAATAACTTATCTCTATCTCCCAGATCAATATCAATATCTGTTGATATCATATTATTTCTTCATGCCTAATTTTCTATATGCTTCTTGCACGACGATAGCCTGGCGTTCAGCATCTTCTACTGCCTTGTGACTTGTGATATGTCCACCATCACGCAATTTTACTCCAGCAATCTCAAACAATGTACGTGTATCACGCACAGTATAGAATGGCCAAGGTATAGGATTAGGTTTATCAGTTAATACGCTACGCATAGCAGTCTCACAAGCAACAACATCGAATGGTGCTCCATGACTCCATATTGCACGACGGTTCCATCCTAGTTTATATAATATTTCCATACAATCTTTTAATGGTAATCTATCGTCATCACTCATAGCTTCATCCAATGCTTCTGGACTTTGTGTACTCCACCAGCGTATCGTATCGTCGTTTATAATACGATTATATTTTTCAGTTTGATCTTCTAATGTAGGCTTCAATGTCCAACCTTCAGCAATGCCTTCTCCATAAGGATCAAACCTAACGACGCCAATAGTAAGGATAACACAATAAGGACTTGTGTCTAACGTTTCAAGGTCAATCATTATATCATTGGCCATACTTTAGAATATACACTACATATTTCTTTTCGTCAACTATATCTAAATCATCAGTCATCATACCCTCATTTGTTTCGATTGGCTTAAAACCATATTTGTTTGCAAGCCATATTTTAAACTCTTTATGATCCTTTGATCCAGTTTCTTTAGTAAAATCATGCTTTAATCTCTTTAGATTTTTCCAATATTTCCAGCGTGACAATCTACGTTGTAGTTTAGGATCGTCATCATCATAATCTTGAAATTTTTCACTGTCTAGTCTACTCATTACTTGTCCAAACACTGTCCATGGATTTAACTTCATCTATTACACTTTTGTCCATAAAGTTGTATAGTAACGCGGGTCTTTCTTTATCTTTAGGATTAGGCATACTACTATGTAATAACCTGCAATTATAAAGCAACAATGATCCTCTAGGTAAATCAGGTTGTATACAATTTTCTAAGAACCAACGGTCATACGATCCAGTATAGCACTTGTTAATATCAAAATCTCTTTTTTGGCTATATGGCACTAAACCTGTGCTAGCACTTTTCTTGTCGAGGTCATCTAAAGACACTATGCATTGGATACCTAATAATCGCTTGTCGTAATTATATTTTTGAAATCTATGTGGGCTATCTACATGCGGACTTACCCAAGTGCTTTTGCTTTTAATAAAAACAACATCATTCGTATAATACTGTAATTCAGTAAAGTTACTTTGTATAATTGGAAGGATTATATTTAGTATTGCCCTACTTTCGGGAAAGTCATATACAATTTGGCTCCACCATACACTAATATCCTCTAACTCTTTTACCTTCTTTCCTTCTGCATAGACTTTATTACTACTACTTGCACGTACAGGATATAAATCTTTAATTCTATTTAAAAAATTACTAACAAGTTTTTGTGGAATTAAAGCTGGAAGTATTTTATAACCTTCACCTTCAGTTAATATAGCTTTATAATTATTGGGTTTCACACTAATACCCAGCTGCACTTAATAGGTCTTTAACCTGATCTAATATTTCTTGATCTCGTCTAAATTTTATATTCCATTTTTGCGGATCAATGTAATCGAAAACCATCTTTAGTTGTGTTTGGTCTAATGATTGTAAAAAACTTAATCCACTTTCGCTATGATACAACATCCAAGGACTTATTTTACCTGTTGTAATATTATAACAAATTTTGTTTTTATTCCCATATCTTAAACAATCCTTTGTTTGTATCTTATCTTCTTTACTTAAAGTTATTGTAGTTTCAATACTACGTGCTATAGCATCCAATGGATCCTCATCACGCAAATACTGTATTAAAAAAATTGTATACTGTTTATCACTTGCCCAATTATCTACACTTATTTTGTTCTTAAGAAGATAATCCGAAAATCTTTTTATATTTAATACGTTAGCATTTACACAGTAATTCCCAAACTTTACAAACGCTGTATAGTATGCATTTTTAGCAAAGTCAATATACGTTTTTTGTTTTTTACTATGACTATTCTTTTTAAAGAAATCTAACCATATTTGGAATCCAATGCGATTTCCTTGATAATCTTGGTCCAAATATCTTCTCTTTGTTTCACAGATATGTTTAAGAAAACTACCCTCACGTATAAAGTCTCTTTCACAAAACTCACAGTGATAGGTTTTAGTTTCCGCTTTGTTTTTCATAATCATCTATATCATTTTGTGAAACAAACTGTGTTAGTATTTCAATGTCCGATATCTTCATTTCAGGATATTGTGTAGATAAATACATTTTCTTTTTATGTTCGGATGTATATACCAATGCAGCCTCATCTATCAAAGCTTCATCTGAATTAGGATAAATCTTTTTATAGTAATTTTTAATATCAGCAGCTTTTGCGTGATCCTTGAGTAAACTTACTCTAGTAGGAATATGAGGTATCCACTGATGAAATTGTTGTCCTAAACCAGGACTTGCCGCGCAAAGCATCAACCACTGAAGTTTAGGGTGATCGTTAATATTTTCATTTAGTAAGTGTTGGTTACTATGATAGTCTACACTTTGTAAGTAATATCGTTGTAAGTCTGCCCTACCTTTAATACAACTATTCCAAATCATAAGCATGTATGGGACAAACTTTTTCTTTTGTTCTGTAGTTAAGTTATCATAATAACCATAATCTTTTCGATCAATGGCGGCTAATGCCTCGAAGAGGTCAAAATCTACATTCGCAAACTTTTCATCAACTGATTTCTTTGTTTTGTACATATTCTTCTACTATAGCACTATACCCCCATACTTTCAAGGCATATTCTAAAGCTAGTTCCTTATCTGCAAATAATAATGGATTAAGTTTAAACTGGCTATCTTCTGTGACCCATAACCAATCATTATACTCACCATGATTATCTAAGGATAATGGAACTTTAATACCGTACATCATCAAAACACCTGATTATAATCAACGATCTCACAGTTGCGGCTGATCTCTTTTACAAAATATATACACTGTGGTTTGGGCCCTTCTTCGATTGGAACACATAAAAATTGACCATTACGCAATCTAGGACTATACCATGTTACATCGTGATAGATATCTGCAATTTCAATAGGAATAAATGTTGGACTAAATGATGTTAACGGATTAAATTGAAATGCACTAAACCCTCTATCATTTAGACTGCTTAGTGGTAATGTTTCTAAATCCCCATGATCCTTTTCTCCTATAAGGATTTGCCAGTCTAACGGCATCTTTACCTTTTGTTTTCCTACTTGAAGTACTAACGCGGGAGCATTAAAACTCTCCAAAAATATTAATGGAATATAATGATAATCTACGGCTTGAGGATTGCTATTATCAAGTATAGCAAAACGTAAGTCGTCAATTTCATCAGGCAACGTTTCTAAATTATATGCTGTATTTTCTAGTGTAAGTATCCTCATGTTATTATTTTAATATAAAAGTTATCTGTAATCAAGCTTTTCAAGACTAAATGGATACTTTGCTTCTTTGTAATATGCCTTACGTTGTGTAAGATGACGTTTGGCAAACTTACAATCGCTAGTAATATCCCAAATTTCTACGTGATCCTTGTCTTCCGCTTTTCTAATACCGCGTCCAATCGATTGGATAACTCTGATAAATGACTTACCGGGCTCAATAAGAACAAGATTGAAAATGCGAGGGAGATTAATACCCACAGCAGCGACTCCATAAGTGGCAACAATAACTTTAGTATTGCTAGTCTTAATTTCGTCATATTCTTCTTTACGCTCCATTAGTTTTGTCTCGCCCGATATGAATACACTATCCACTATACGTGATTGTAATTCGCGCCCTGCATTTACACGATCAACAAGTACAAGCGTGTTACCAGTCTCTTTAATTTTACTAACTAATTTAGCTATAGTATCCAAACGTTTTTCATCTTCAAGTAAATGCTTTAATTCGCTTTGATAGTTTGTAAACTCTACCCCATCTTTTAACTGTATCACATTTACATGACATTGTGCTAGTACTCCTTTCTCTTGTAGTTCCGCAGCACTAAGTTTGCCGATTACAGATCCAAGACTGACTAACAAACTAACTTGCTCATATGTAGCTTTAGGCACAGTTCCAGTCAGTCCCCAACGTATAGGTATATGACTGAAAGGGCCGGTTAGTAATTGCTTTAGTGCGTCTGCTTTTGCCATATGCACTTCATCGACCATGATACAAATTACATCCTCAATAAACTCTTTAATACTTACTTCTGCTTCGCCCGCTTTTGTGTTCTTTAATAAGTTGTTAAGACTTTGCCAAGTACAGATTGTATGTTTCTTGTTGTATTCTTTTCTATCACCGAAGTATACACCAACATCTAATCCAAGATTTATATAGTCTGCCTCAGTTTGTACTACCAAACTCTTGTTAGGGACTATAACAATACTACGCCCATAATACTCTACGCTTTTAGATAGAGCAGCAGTCATAATTGTTTTACCAGCGCCGGTCGCTACTTCTTGAATGCATTGTGTATTACTTAAAAAATTATTGATGATCTCTACCTGATAATCGCGCAGAATGATTGGTTCACCTTCTTGTGTATGACCTTTTGTCCATACCTTATTACTAAAACTATTTTCAGTGATTTTCTCAAACGTATAAGATGTTTGATATTCGCGCAGGTCTACTAGATTAATATCATAATCATATTCTTGTAATATGGGTACAATATCAGGTATAAGATTTATGTATGTACTACCTGCTAGACTACAATAACTTACCTTGCCGTTCCAACGGCCAAGACGTACCGCAGGTAAGTAACGTGCGCCCGGAACTTCATGTTCAAATTTACGCACTAATGCCTTGCGGCAGTCTAACTCAAGACCTTCTATCTTGCAGTTGACTTCATCCTTTATGATTATCTTTGCTTCTCTCATTATATAATTCTATCAAACATTGTTCACATAAACAATCAGTATATTGTTCAGTTTTATCCAATCTAATATAAGGCTGGTCAAAACACCAACAATCGTACCCTGAACCATTACATATAAAATCTGAACTACATTTTTCACATGTAATTTTTCTCATTTTATATCTATCGGCATATCATTCGCAACAACTATTACTTTATCACTCAAAATGTTACTATGGGTCATAATTGATTTACTCAATCGTATTGAAAGAGAATTGGGAACATAAACTTTTGGTTCATAATTTACTTTCAACAACTCGAATTTGATTTCGTATTGGTCTAAAAGTTCCAAAATTTTGTGACTAGAGTTTTTTAAAAAACTATTCGAATTACTTTGTATGTACACTTTGTTTATTCCAAAACTTTTAAGATTTGCAATAATTGTTTCTACTTCTATAAAATTCAAAATAACTTCGTGGTTATTTAGAAATTTAGTCAAGATTTCATTGTTTAAAATCTTACTATCAACCTTTACACCAAATTTTGTAATTTCGTATATGGATGCCAAATTAAATTCAAAATTAACATCAGTCAATGCATCATATAGGTATTCATTTATTGCACTGACGTATAGATGGTCGCAATTTTTCATAAGAGTAGGTTGCCATACCTTTGTACTATAGTCATTTAATTCATTAACAATATCTTGTAAGTTTGGACATAGTTTAAATTCTTTGAAACATTCTTTAACTTTAGAATAAGCTAATTTTAAATTAACTGTATTAAATTCAGCAAAATATTTTTTGTTAATTTTATCCCATTTAAAATTATTGAATACAAGACGTTTATAAGAGAAGGATGATGCAAACTTTTTATTATAGGGAGCCTTAATGACTATAAAATTTTCTATTAATGATATTGTTGGTATTAAAAGCAATGGATCAGTAGGAACTACTTTAGTTTTCCAATTTAGTTTTTTTAAATAAGTTCCATCAAGATTTTGTTTTTTAAATTGTCTTTGATACTTAGACAATAGTTTATCAAACAATTCATTCTGTCTTGTTGTAATATTTTTTCCTTGTTCAATAAATTTTTGTAAATTATGAAAAAAAAGGTAATCCTTTTTACTTACGTGGATGTATCCTTTAGTAAGATATGACAACACTTCTTCTTTAATTAGCATATTGTTATTATATAATTTAATGTATTACAAATAAAGGAAAGAGGGTCTTTCGACCCTCGACCCCGAGCGGGCAACGGAGTATCAGACCCGCTTCATTACAGTATTCTCAGCAAGCGCACGCCAGTTAGTAGGACTAATCTTTATCAAATCTGCAATTTTTAGAGCCATACGCATACTCAACTCACGCAACTTAGATTTGTTGTCCCACATGAACTTCATGACCTGATCACCTTCGTCCGTTTCAAAGTAATAATCACGGAACAGACCACCATCAGTATCACGATGTACCTGCTTTATACGCAATAACTTGTCACGCTCAGTATCAATAGTCAAGTCTAAAAAGTGACAGCGCGACTGTAGTGCTTCCAAGTGATCCTGCAACTTCTTAGACTTAAGATGATCAAACTTTATGTTGGAAATAAAGATTACCGATCCATTGAAATCAAATGCGTCGGGAATACCCTCTCGACGTAACATACTGCTATCACTGTTCCAGTAAATACGCCGACGCTTGCCGCTATCAAGCGCAGCCTTGAGAATATTCAATGAGAGATCGTCCATAAGAATACTGTCACAATCGTCAAATACCAGTACGTGATTTTTATCACTGTGCTTGAACAATGTAGCATAGAGACCCAGTGCTGTCATAGCACCTTTTATAATCTCATACTTAAGTGTTCGCCCAGCAAGACGATCAAACATACTTGCCTTTTCAAGTTGCTGCTCGACTCCAAAACTTTTACCAACACCTGGGGGACCACTAACGATCATTGCGCGAATGCCGCCATTAGTAGTAGCACGTGCCATTTCGTCCAAAATCGAAAAGCGTGTAGCAATGCGGTTCATTGCCTCGTCATCAGTTTCTTGAACAACAGGGGCCGAGATAAACTGACTAACATTTGCAGGTAAATTTGCACCTATAAACTCAAAGTCGTGCTGATCTTGAACCTTAATCTTGACTACATCAATAGCAATCGGGAAGTTACCCTCATTACGTACTGTAATGTAGTTACCCTTCTTGCCTGTCTGAAAACCCTTAACTAAAGTAAACTGGGTATTAATTACGGGAATGCCGCGATACGACCCATTCTTAACAAGAACAACTGACATAAAATACTCCGTTAATAATTAATCAACTATACTAGTATACAAAAAAACATATCCTAGTTCAAGAACTTAAATTCCAAGAAAATCAACGACTTAGAATGTCTGTTAGCCCAATCCTTGAAGTTACCAGATGCCTGATTGTCTCTATAACCCCTAGTATATTCCTCACACTCCTGAAGGGTCATGCGATCCTGACCGATTTCCTCAGAATTGTAAGTACCACCTACAAAATAGTGCGGACGAAAACCACGCTGATAATAACTATCAGCCCTGCCCCGATCATAGGGACCACCGTGACGATTATTGTCCATTTGACAACTCCATATAAACAGCCTCGCGGACATCAGTATCCGTAGCCTCTTCAAACCCATCAAGTGTGCCCAAATCATAGAGTAAGTCCATGACTTGGTCCCAGTCAAGTTCCGCTCGTTTTGCGGTCTCAACTACGCCCATTACAAGAGCATTACCTGCGTCTGTAAACATACCATAATACTTGATAGACATAAAAACTCCGTAAATCAACTGTATAGATAGTATGCGCCCACACTAGGCCTAGGTCAAGAACTATAAACCTTTATAAATCAATAACTTAAGTAGCCGTCTAGGACCTAATAGGCCTGGATATAAGCGGTTCTGCTTAAATGTATAGCAATATAGCACTATAAGCTGCCCTGGGGCTATAAAACGATACTATTTCTTTAATTCATCAATTATTCGATTTTGTTCGTATTCCAATTGACTTACGCGAATATTAAACAAACAATACAAGATATAGGCTGCTACCATGCCAGTATAGATTATGAATCCATACTTAGGCGAAAGGTATTCAAGTCCGTAGGCTATACCTGCCATTATACCTATAGCCACAGTAATTTGTAAAAAAGCTTTGGTGCGAATTTTCATTAACCTCTCCTTAAATTTATCACAACATGTAGTGTACAAAGGTCTATATATTGTGTCAAACTTTATTAGCCCATTATTGATAACGTAGTGTGTACAGTTTATCCATTTCGCCACGAAATGTTTTTATACTATCACAAATAGCATAAGGTATATTATCAATTTTTAATTTTATAAAAGTAGAATTGTATATACAAACTTCTACATCACTGCCTTGATATACA
>Ga0194115_10001615_pt1 | contig 28445 bp, 39 predicted proteins | sample TA2MahsurfametaG_3_FD_148656 | JGI IMG/M metagenome (GOLD analysis project Ga0194115, IMG submission 148656) | Freshwater microbial communities from Lake Tanganyika, Tanzania - TA2015002 Mahale S4 surface | ecosystem: Environmental > Aquatic > Freshwater > Lake | place: Tanzania: Lake... | reverse complement strand
CGGTTTCTTGCGCCACGTCTCTAGCTACATCCATGAAGGAAGTCGCCTTACCCGTCCCTAGGTTATACACGCCAGTGAGGGGTAAGTCAAAGAAGCGGCGGTGGATGCGGATCACCTCCTCGACAGGAACGAAGTCCCGCTTGATGTCCTCGCTGCCTTCAAAGACTTCGATGCGACCAAACGTTGTTGCCTGTCGCCGGAAGCGCGTGTGGGGCGACGGCTGCGACTTGTTGTCCTCGTGCGGGCCGTAGACGTTGAAGTAGCGGAACAATTGCACCGGCATGGGCCAGTCGCGGTCGAGGGCGTAGAGTTCGATGATCCGCTTAGAGACGGCGTAGTCGTTCTCCGGGAAGACGGCGGCGTCCTCGCGGAATATGGAGCCCGTGCCATATACCGCCGCCGTCGATGCGATCTGGATCGGAATCCTACACAAGGCGCACTCGTGTAGGAGTTCCTTGGTGAAGTTGATGTTCTGCTCGGCCAGCCGCTTCCAGTCGGTACATTGGGTGTCGGTGATCGCACCGAGGTGGATGACGCGCGAGATGTCGGTGAGATCGACCTTGCCGTCGCCCCACTCGTAGCCCCGTGTGTCCGAGAACGCGCGCATCATGTTGCCGCCAATGAAGCCGCGATGCCCGGTTATGAGGATCATAGCGTCGGCACTTCTTGCGGATGTAGAGCGTATGTCCCGATCTTCGTGCAGGTGATCGCGGCACAACTGTTGGCGTAGGCCATTGAGCGCGACACACGGCACCCGCTCGTCATGGCAAAGGCAAAGGCCGCGAGGAACGTGTCGCCCGCGCCGCAGACATCCACCACATCAACGGGAGACATGAACGGCGAAACAATCTTGCCGTTGTGCCGCGCACCGTCAGCCCCCAGCGTTACGACGAGGTTGTCAGGCTGCGACAAAAGCGCCGCCTCTTCCGCAGCGTTGATCTTGAACCACGCAGGCCCCAGACCGCCTAGGTTCCGCTTCTTCGTGTCAATGTAGCAGTGCTTGAAGCGCGACAGTTGGGCGATGTCGTTGTCGGTCAGGAAGCCCTTGTTGTAGTCCGAGACGACCACCGCGTCGAAGTCGTCCGGGTTGTAGGATTGCACGTCCTTCCATACCTTGTCGGGCACGTTGTCTTCGTCCACCCGCAGCAGTTGCTGCCCGCTCTTCTCGTCAATGTAGCGGGTCTTGAACGAGGCTCCGTTCTTCGGCACCTCGGTCATTATGTCCACGTTGAAGGCCTTGAGGTTAGCAGCCACGTTCAGCGCCATGCCGGCGCGGATCTCCGTGCTGTGCATCGACAGCAGCGGGGCCGACGCCTCGGGGTTCAGCCGCTTGATGGTGCCGTACTTGTAGACATCGTGGCAGGCGTCCCCGATGACCAGAAACCTCATTGCCCATCACCCGGCAGGACGCGGTAGTTGTCGGTCGGGTCGTCGTGGGTCGAGACCTCGGACACCGTGCCAGCCTCCAGACAGATCAACTGGTGCGGCGAGAAGCGCGGGTTGTGCCACACGGCACCCGGCATCAGGCTCATGGTCTGGATCTTTGCCGTCTTGGTCTCGATCCAGCGCACCTCGAAGGCACCCGATCTCACTATCCACGTCTCGGTCTTCTTGGCGTGGAAGTGCATCGAGCACCTGCCGCCCTTCTTAAAGACCAAGTCCTTCCCACAGTACTCGTCCTCGTCCGACCAGATCAGCTCGTGGCCCCAGCCCTTCTCCACCACACGCATTGATGACTCCCGTTGTTGATTTGCCATCGACATAGGGGAGGATGACGACCTTCGCGAGATCGTGCCCCACGACCTCCTGCTCCCTGTAGTCTCCCCCCTTCGTGATAATATCAGGCTTCACGCGCTTGATAAGCCCGTATGGCGTGTCCTCGTCGAAAATGTAGACCGCGTCCACGGCGCGCAGGGCGAGCAGTACGCGCTTGCGATCCTCTTGGCTGTTGATGGGGCGGGTGCCCCCCTTCAGTCGACGCACGGAGGCATCGCTATTCAAGCCAACGACCAGATACTTTCCTAACGCGCGGGACTGTTCAAGGTACGCGACATGGCCCGCGTGCAGGATGTCGAAGCACCCGTTGGTGAAGACTAGCATGAGAGGTCGTCGTTGCGCTTCGTCGTGCGTCCTTCGAGCGGGCGACCGAGGATCGTCGTGTCCTTCATGTCGCCTTCCCAGCCGTTGTAGGCGTAGATGCCCATCTGGTGGATGGGGAAAATGTCAGCCCGCAGCATGATGTCGAGCGGCGCGCTGATGCCGTACTTGAGCACATGGGCAAGCATGTTCTTGGCCACCGCCGGGTCGATGGCGTAGCTGTGTGCTCGGCAGATGAAGTGGTAGTTCGGGCCCTCGCTGGCATGAGGAGGTGTGGGCAAGACTTGCCAACCTTGGTTCACCTGTTCGTTGCTGCCGAGGTAGCAGATCGAGTTGAACACCGCGTGGTGCGTGTAGGCTTGCACCATAATCGCGTCATGCTCCAGCACCACCAGCGGCTGATCGTCGAGCACACACTTCTGCCACAGGCTGATGTGGCTCAGAGCGCAGGCCACCTCCCCGCGCGTCAGGTAGTGGTCGGTCACCTTGACCATCGCGGGGATGCCATTATGGTGGCTAGGCGGCTTGATCGGGTTCTGGATGCCGTCGTAGGCGTCCCAATATTCCCACCCCATCCCCGCCAGATCGCAACTGTCGGCTGCTCTCTTGGCCTTCTGTGCTGACCTCTCGTGGTCGGGGATGCGGATGATGTAGGCTTTGGAAACGGTCTGGTTGTAGCTGTAGTTGAGGGAATGCACGGGTTAGCCTTTGGTGATGGCGGCGGTGAAAGCACTGCCCGCCGCAACCTGCGACCAAGTAGTTAGAGCGCCGATCTGGACAGGGCTTGAGCGGCGGACGACAGTGCCGTCGCCGAGTTCGCCTTGGGTGTTGTCGCCCCAAGCCCACATCGTGCCGTCGGTTTTGATGGAGGTGGTGAATTTGTTGCCCCCCGCAACCTGAGACCAGTTAGTTAGAGCACCAATCTGAACAGGGCTGGAGCGGTTAACGGCTGTGCCGGTGCCGAGTTGGCCTTCTGCGTTGCCGCCCCAAGCCCACATCGTGCCGTCGGTCTTGATGGAGGCTGTGTGGAAGCGGCCCGCCGCAACCTGCGACCAATTTGTCAATGCGCCAATCTGGACAGGGCTGGAGCGGTTGACTTGAGTGCCGTCGCCGAGTTGGCCGTAGCTATTATAACCCCAAGCCCAAAGAGTTCCATCCGTTTTAACAGCAGCGTTGACAAGAATCTCGGCAGAAACCTGCGCCCAGTTAGTAAGAGCACCTATCTGGACAGGGCTGGAGCGGCTGACGCGAGTGTTGTCGCCAAGTTGGCCAACGGTGTTGGAACCCCAAGCCCACAGAGTGCCATCGGTCTTGATAGAGGCGGTGTGGTTTTCGCCCGCCGCAACCTGCGACCAATTAGTCAATGCGCCGATCTGAACAGGGCTGGAACGGTTGACGACAGTGCCGTCGCCGAGGCGGCCCGCGCCGTTTTCGCCCCAAGCCCACAGAGTGCCGTCGGTCTTGATGGCGGCGGTGTGTTCGTTGCCCCCCGCAACCTCATACCAATTAGTCAAAGCGCCAATCTGGACAGGGCTAGAGCGGTCGACGCGAGTGTTGTCCCCGATTTCGCCGTTGCCGTTACGGCCCCATGCCCACATCGTGCCGTCAGTCTTAATAGCCGCGCTAAACGCATTACCCCCAGAAACTTGAGACCAGTTGACCAGCGCGCCAACCTGAACAGGGCTGGAGCGGTTGACGGTAGTGCCGATGCCAAGTTGGCCGTTGCCGTTGCTACCCCACGCATACAACTCCCTCGGCAGCGGCGCTTTCGGCCAAGCCCCCGCCTTCTCGTACTCCAGCACGGTGTCGAGCGTCCACACACCAGACGCAGAGCCGCCCTCGCCGTCAACGGGAGGCGTCACAGTCGGAGGCGTCTTGCTGATGACCCCGCCGGGGTAGCGTTCGGCCATAGGAGTCTACTCCGTCAGAGCGCGTCTACGTCCTCGTGCGTCACGGCGGCGTCGATGGCGTCCATGCGATCCTCGAAGACAACACGAGCAGCATCGACCACCGCAGCGTCGTACTGCGTGTCGGGATACTGGTCGGTCTCCTTGGCCACCTCAGCATCAACCACAGCCTTGAACGCCGCCTTGGCCTGCGCCCGCAGACCGTCCTTGCGCTCTTCAGGCTCCACCGCCCGCTTGCCCCACACAATCTTGGCAGGCGTCACGTCAATGTCGAAGTGATGCGCCGTCACGATCTCGCGGTTCGGCACCAGATCCGGCATGACCTCGACGGCCTCGCGCCAACCCGGCTCCTTAGCCAGCTTGTCATCCGACGGCCTGTAGTCCCACACGTCGGTGACCTGACCATTCTTGACCCGAATCCAGAAGCCCGCTTTCGTAGGCATGGTGCAACTCCTTTTTCACCTCACTGAAGACCGATGCCCAGTCTCCATGTCCCTTCTGCCGGAACAGCCTGACGCTGTCGTACCACTCAGTCAAGTTACCCGGCTTGGCCCACAGATAGTACGGCAGAACCGGAACCACGATCCACGTCGGCACGCCCATCGCACCAGCCAAGTGCGCCACCGATGTGCATGACGTTATCACAAGATCGCAGGATGCAACAGCCATCGCAGTCGCAGCCCAATGCGAAAGATCGACCTCCCGCACCCACGACGGACGCTGCTCAGACCCAGCATCACGTTGCAGGCTCACATACTCCACATCAAGCCCCTTCACCGCGTTGAACATGAACTGCGGCGGGAACAGCCGATGCTGCTCGTGCTCAAACTGCGGGTTGCCCTGCCAGCGCAGGCCGATGCGGATCTTGTCGCCCTTGGCTACATCAGGCCGACGCACATAGGGCGAGCCGTCAACATCCCGGTACTGCCACCGAAACGGAATGCTCGCCGTCATGCTCGGCAGCCAGAAGTCATGCACGACGCCAAAGGCAGCCTCGTGCTGGATCACCATGTCCACGCCCTCGGTGTTCCGCATGACCATCGCCAGCGGCCCAGAACACGCCACGATCACCTGATTGCCGCGCCTCTTCAGTTCCCTCGCGAACCGCGCACCGTGGATCTGGTCGCCGAGGCCAGCCTCAAGGTTCAAGAGCGCCGTGCCCGTGCTCACCCCGTCCCAGATCGGCGTCGGCACACTCGGTGCCTCGTTGCCGAAGACCTTCTCGATGCGGCCTCTGTTCAGCAGGATCATGCCGTCGAGCAGGTGGCCCTTGCGCATCTCATACCAGCCACGGTTGAACGCCGCGCGGTGGTTCTTCGGCTCCTTTATTGCTAATTCTTGAGCAATTTTCTCGCCCCTGTCGAAGTCGCCAATAATGCCCGCAGCCAACTGCATGTCCAGCGGGTGGATCATCTCGGTCGTCAGCGGCTTCTCGCGCCAGAAGCAGGGCTGCACGAAGGTCTGGTACATGTGCTCCAGAACGTCGCGGCTGTCTTGGTTGTGCTGCTTCTTCAACTCAGGCTTCACATCGTGCAGCCCCGGCACCTGCCAGATTTCCTCGTCCCGCTCCTTCGGCGCAGTCTCGTCGAGGTGGTGCAGGTCATACTCAAACGCAGGCAGGCCGAGGAACTCCTCGATCCGACGCATCTGCTTCTCAGGCTCTGCCAGCAGGTCTTCATACTCCACAAACAGGAAGCACGACTTGTCGGCGTTGTAGCCGCTGTTCAGCACCTGATACGACTTCTTCAGGTGGTCGATCAGGTCGCTCGTCCGCAGGAAGGTCTCCAGATCATTCGGCTTCACGATCCGCACGAAGGACGAAGTGCAGTCCTCGACGTTGCGGACGGTGGCGATGATCTTCGGCTTGCGGCCCAGCAGGTCGTTCAGCACGGCCAGCGAGGAAGCCTCTGCCCAGTTGCGCGCCTTGTCGATGATGACAGGCTTCTCGATGTGGGCGTACTTCGCCTCCATGATGCTGCGGAGAACGCGCTTGATCTGCTCGCCGTCGGGTGCTGCCTGCTCCGCGCTGCTGCCCTGCCACGCCTTGAACGTGTTGAACATCACCTCGCCCATGCCGCTCGTGGGGCTGGCGTGAACGTCGGGGTGCTGGTTCAGCAGGGCGGCCAGCACGGTGCTGCCGGAACGAGGGAGACCTGCGAGGAAGTGGAAGGTTTTGGGCATTAGTTGGTTGTTTCTTGGAGGATGGCGACAAGATGAAGGGCTCTTGACCCGCGAGCAATACTAGACCAACTTGTCAGAGCGCCGACTTGCACGGGACTGGATTTACTTACAGTAGTGCCGTCACCAATCTGCCCGTTTCCATTGTAGCCCCACACCCACATCGTTCCGTCGGCCTTGAGTGCAGCGGTTTGAATAAATCCCGCTGAAACCTGAGCCCATGTCGTCAGCGCGCCGACTTGGACAGGGCTTGATTTGTTAACGATTGTGCCGTCGCCGAGTTGGCCGTGAGGGCTATTGTCGCCCCAAGCGTAAAGCTCACCTGTTGTTTTCCTAGCAACGGTGTGAACATTACCAGTGGATATTTCAGACCATGTCGTTAACGCGCCGACTTGAACGGGGCTGGAACGGTTGATGGCCGTACCATCGCCGACTTGGCCATCTCCGTTTTTGCCCCATGCCCAAATTGTTCCGTTGGCCTTAAACGCGGCGCAGTGTTCTCCTCCGCTAGATACCTGAGACCATGTCGTTAACGCGCCGACTTGAACAGGGCTGGAGCGGTTGACAACAGTGCCGTCGCCGAGTTGGCCGAAGCCGTTATCGCCCCAAGTCCACAGAGTGCCGTCAGTTTTAACTGCCGCAGTGAACACGTCGCCCGCCGAAACTTGCGACCAGTTGGTCAAAGCGCCAATCTGGACAGGGCTGGAGCGGTAGACGCGAGTGCCGTCGCCGAGTTGACCTCTGTTGTTTAAGCCCCAAGTCCACATTGTGCCGTCGGTTTTAATTGCCGCAGTGTGATCGTTGCCTGCCGCTACTTCATACCAGCTCGTCAGTGCGCCAATCTGTACTGGACTAGATCTAGGAATAACAGTGTTGTCGCCAATTTGACCACTGTTGCCACGGCCCCACGCCCAAAGAGTTCCATCCGTTTTAACGGCAGCCGTATGCGCGACACCCGCCGCTATTTCAGACCAATTGGTCAGCTCGCCAACCTGTACCGGACTTGAGCGAACAACCACGTTATTTTGACCAAGTTGTCCTTCACTGTTGCGGCCCCACGCATACAGCTCATACAGCGGCACCCCCGTCCACCGCCCCGCAGCGATGGCCTGCACCTGATCCTTCAGATTCCATACCCCGCTGAAGTTAGGCATTCTAGACTACTCCGTAGAGGGCAAAAACTTGACCCCCAGATGTTGCAGATTCGGAACCAATCGCAACAAAAGCCCACTCAGTAAGCGCGCCAACTTGTACGGGGCTAGACCGAAGTGCTCCATCTCCACCAATAGATATATCGTTTTGACCAAGTTGGCCTCTGTTGTTGTAGCCCCATGTCCACAAAGTGCCGTTTGTTCTAATTGCTGCTGAAAAAGATCCAGCACAAGCGCCTTGCAGCCAATCGGTGAGGCTACCAACCTGAACAGGGCTTGAGACCTTGGCTCCAACAGAAACAGTTAAAACACCAATTTGACCCCTACTGTTGCTTCCCCACATCCACAAAGTTCCATCTGTTTTGACAGACGCATTGTGCCTCTCTCCGGAAGCTATCTTGTACCAACTTGTTAATGCCCCAACTTGAACAGGACTTGATCTGTTTATCGCTGTATTATCGGCTAGTTGCCCGTAATTATTTTGACCCCAAGACCACATGGTTCCATCATTTTTAACGGCTATGGTATGATAGTTGCCACACGCCACTCTGGCCCATGTAGTTAAAGAACCTACTTGAACTGGGCTTGAGCGTGCAACAATTGTGTTGCTTCCAAGTTGCCCTTTGTCGTTGAAACCCCATGTCCAAAGTGTTCCATCAATTTTTACGGCGGCACAATGAAATCCAGTTGCTACTTGAGACCAAGTAGTAAGAGCCCCAATCTGAACTGGGCTGGAGCGGTAGACGACAGTGCCGGTGCCGAGTTGGCCAGCTTGGTTCCCTCCCCAAGACCACAAAGAACTATCTGTTTTTACTGCTGAACAAAAATTAAGGCCAGCAGAAACTTGAGACCAAGTAGTAAGAGCCCCAATCTGAACTGGGCTGGAGCGATGGACGACAGTGCCATCACCCACTTGGCCTTGAGAGTTTATTCCCCACACCCACATAGTGCCGTCAGTTTTTATGGCTGCGGCAGCCCTAGGGCCAGACGTTGTTTGCTTCCAAGTAGTAAGAGCCCCAATCTGAACTGGGCTTGATCTGTTGATGACCGTATTATCGCCGAGCACGCCAAAATCTTTGTTGTCACCCCAAGCCCACAACTGCGCCCCAGAGTAAATCTCGTTCCCCGTATCATACTCCGTCAGCCGCCCCGGCCCGTAGGCGTTCAGCGCCTGCATCCTGATCTTGAACGTGCCGCCAGCAGGAGGCGTCACCGTGATCGGCGAAGCAGACCCCGTAGCCCCCGTCGAAGCGCCGCTGCTCTCGTCAACAGCCGTCACCACATAGGACGACACAGCCGCATCGCCAACATCAGTCGGCGCAGTAAAGGCAACGGACGCCGAGCCTATGCTCGTCGTGACAGACGTGATCGTCGGTTCGTCAGGAGTGCTGAGAAGCGTGAAGGCACTGAGCGTCCCGCCGGGTGTGCGAGCCATGTAGACCCCCTACGGTCACGAGATTTCTTCGTAACTCACCACGACCTTGAGGTCGTTCGCAGCGCCCGCCGTCGCACCAATCGACCGATCCTCCTCAAGGTAGATCGAGGTGTTCTTGTCGATCACAATCAGCGAGGCGTCGGCAGGCACGCTCACCGTACTGACGATCTGGGTCGCCGTGCCGCCGATGTTGTCCTCGCTGTAGAGCGAGATCGTGATATCGGCAGCGTTCGTGCCGTCCACGTTCGACACAACCAGCGAGTTGATCTTGAAGACCTTGTTGCTCGCCGCCGCGTTCTCAACGACCAGCGTTGCGCTCGTGGTGGTCAGGTTAACCACCGCCGACTTGCCGGTGATGGTAGTGACGTTCACTATGTTCGGGGCCGACATCTCTGTTTCTCCTTACCCGAAAACGATGGCCATTGCGATAGCTTTACCTGTAGAGATACCGGCAGCAGCAAAACTCAAAGCCCCTGCGCCATCCGTCACGATTGCCTGCCCGCTCGTCCCATCCGCAGCAGGCAGCGTCAGCGTGTAGCTGGCAGAGACAGTGCCCGGAGCCTGAAGCGCGACATACTGACCGCCCGTCGTGTCCTGAAGGCGGAGGTCGCCGGTTCCCGTGATATCGACCTGACCAGCCGTCACAGCCGTGAAGGTCGGACTGTCGCCAGTGCCAAGCCCCAAGGAAGTCCGTGCCGTCGTACCGCTTTCCGCAACCCACGTCGAGCCATTGCCGACGATGATGTTGCTGTCGGTCACAGCCAGTGCGCCAATCGCCGTAAGCGTGGCCGTCAAAGGCTGGAAGTTGAAGGTGTTCGTCACATCAACGACAGCAGCGCCAGCCCCAGCGCCGTCCGAGTAGACAATCGCACTCTTGCCGTTTGCGACAGTAACGTTACCGCCAGAACCTTGCGTCAGAACCACGCTCTGACCTGACCCGTTCTTCACGAAGTAAAGATGCTGACCTGTGTTCGGCGAGATCGTGACTGTGTTCGTGCCACTCGGGCTTCCACCAAACACGAGCACCGCATACTGGCCATCGGACAGCGTGCCATCGCTGGTCGTTAGCGTGTGCGTCGTGCCAGACAGAGTGATGGCACCAACGCCGTTCGTAAGGCGGTCGATAATGTTCAGGTTGTCGTTGGTCGTATCGCCCCACGTTCCAGACTGTTCGCCTGTCGCGATAAGCTCGATACCACCATTCGTCGTGTAAGTACTCGGCATGTCGTGACCCTACGCTGCGATCTCAGTCCAGATGGTTCCGGCACTCGGCGTGATGGGAGTATAACTTGTTCCGGGCGCTGGAACAATCCTTCCCCACACTGTGACGTTGCTGATAGCGCCAGTGGCACTAACTCCGTTGACGACAACATTTGCCCCGCCAGTAGCAACAACGGAGCCGACAGAGGCGGCTGCACTGACGCCAGTTGTTGTTGCCACTATGCTTATTGAAGCAACAGCAGTCCCTACAGCGCCGATAGCGTCTATGCCTGTGACAGAAACGCTGATGTTTTGAATGACAACGACATCGCCAATTTGACCTGTCGCAGATACACCAGTGGGTTGCGCCACTGATGTTCCTGTAACGATAACATCGCCAATGCTTCCAGAAGCAGACAAGCCAGTGACATTAAGAACGGCAGATGCAATGACAGTAACATCGCCAACAGCACCAACAGCAGAAACGCCTGTAACGAAAACTCTTTCTTCTGGAAACGCTAGAACCTGACCAATTTGTCCAGATGCAGTTACACCTGAGACGACAGATATTACAGATGTGCTGACAACTGCATCGTTGATGAAACCCGTTCCAGCAACGCCATCAGGAAAGACGTTTGCAGTTCCAACAACAATTACATCTCCAATTTGCCCAGACGCAGAGACGCCCGTTACCTCAACAGGTATCGGGCTCCCCCACGCGCCTTCGGACCAAGTGCCTCGGCCCCATCCTGATATGAGGCCCACCGCTGTAGACCCCTATTCAGGCGATGCGAAGAATAGCGGTCGTAGCGCCGGGCGTCGGGAACTGGACAGTAAAAGTGCCAGCCGTAGAGGTCTTGTCGGATCCGAAATCAAGGACAGCACAAGCCGGATCTCCGGTCGCAGTGTCATTGTAGATCAGCGCGCCACGAGCGGTGATTGTCGCGCTCGCGAACGAGATATCCGAAAAGTCCGTAAAGGCCGTCGTGCCAGAGGTAGAAACACCAGCTTTCGTCAGTGTGCCGCCACCAGCGGAATATGCTCCAGAGTTGCCGACTTCGTTCGACGCCGTGTAGGCAGTCGTCGCAGCCGTGAAACTGGCGCTATTGGTGTAAAGCGCCAGCTTGAAGGTGTTGCCACCAGTTGCGAAGTTGTGGACACCGCGCAGGATTTGACTCTTGAACGATGTCGGCATGTAGTTGCCCGTGAACGCCACTTTACAGTCTCCTTAGGTTAGAGGCCAAATCCGCGAATCCGGCCTCGCGGATCTTAACGCACATCGTCGCGCGGTCTTCTTCCATCGCCATCTTAACGTAATGCACGACGACTTTCAACATTTGGTCCCTGAACGCATGAGCCTGATCGCGAAGAGCAGGATGAGCCTTGTCAGAGATCTCAATGAGTCGGTTGACGCACAATTCAGCAATGGTCTCAGGCGAGTGGCCACCGTTGTTCGAAGTGACGACGAAGGGCGAACCTATGAGGCCTTGAGCAGTAAACATCTCAAGCCTTTCCTATCTCAGGGAGATCTTCGTTGTCGTCGGGCGTAGGCGGTCGCATGATGTTCGACAGGCGACCGATGACCACTTCATCGTTCTTGGAGAAATCCACATGAATGGGATCAGGCAGAAGATGGTATCCGTACATCTTCTTGGTGGGCGCAACATTGGTGTCGAGCAGCGACGACTCAGGAGCGATTTGCAGCTTTACACCTGACTTCGCCAAGATCGCGCACCAGAACTCAGTACAAGCACGTCCGGGTTCAGCCACGCGGACATCGCTGTAAGAATAGTCAGCGCCATAGATGAAGAGTTCGCCAACCTCCTGATAGAGCGCGTAACCCAAGGCGTAAGGAACCGTGTTGTTGAAGTAACACAGCCCGGTTGAACTGATGACTTCTTCAAGAGGGTATTCAACGACAGAAGGACATCGTTCGTCAGTGGTTGAACTGTAGATCGGATAGTCTTGCTTTTGGGTCAGAATCTTGCGCATCGCGCCAGTCATCTTGCCCGTCACATCCGTGTCGAGAAAGCGCGTCACGGGATCCATCATGAACAGACGATCCACCTTGAACGGAATCGCCATGGCATTGATGCCCCAGACTTCATCGTATTCGAACGAATTGCAGAGCGACATGGAATAGTTCAGGTGCGAACGCCCCATGGCGACAAGGGCTACTTTCGCACCCTTCAGATGTTCGTGCTTCATGTTTTCTCCCGTAGAATTAGACCTGTGCGATATGCGTCGGTCACCTCTTGGGCCTCACCAAAGTTCTTCACGCGCGCCAACGCCTCCGTAAACCGCGCAGTGTAGTTTTGGATGAGGTCCACTTCCCCCTTCATGAACGTATATGCCTCGATCAACGACCCATAAAGGAGAGCCACGCTTGCATTCTCACTCAGCCAAGTTGTTCCAGAACCGCCTGCGTTCACGAGACTGCTTGGCCGATAGAAGTAATGCAATTCCATTGTGTAGTTTGATGCCGGGGTCGGCCCCAAGATGAAGTTGTCGATGTCGAACTGCGCATAGTAACGCGGTGTTCCAGTAGTTGTCTCGTTGGGGTTGAACGACTGCACAAAGTTCACATCTTTGTAGAGTAGGAACTCCTTGGCGTTGTTCGCCTCATAGGAGAGGCTAAACGTCGCAAGATAGTCACTCGGAACGGCAAGATACTTGTTCCCAGAGGTCGCCGCAGCGGTCTGGTTTTTGCGAAACACCTCAAGCTGAGCAGTCTTCAGAATGCGCTCTTCGGCGTTCTGAATGAAGATGTTGAGGTTGTTGACGAAGGTCGTTTCGGTGTTTTCAGTGTAGTCTTGCAACGCCTGCTTCAACTGGTTGTAGGTAAAGCTCATGACGTTACCACCGTTACTGTGCCAACAAACCCTTTGGCCTCAAGGTTGTTGGGGGGATTATAAGATGTAGTCGGAGGCCCGCCAACAGGATTCCAACTCCACTGGATATCACGCTGCTCAGCAAGATCCTGTTCAGGGCGCGGATTACGCAGAGCTTGCGGGTCTGGAGGAACGCGCAGAGGCTCAAGTTGAGGGTGCTTTTCTTCCCATTCATCCTTACCAACAAGCAGGCCATTCCATTCCTTGCGCATGTCGCGCAGGCGATAACGCTGACCAGAGCGGTCAGAGATACCATAGGCCCATCTGCCAGAGGCGAACTTAGGCATACCTGTAACTCCGCAGGTCGGGGGCAACAGAGAATGATGCGCGCTCACGATCTTCCGTCATCGCGCGGTTCATCTCATCATCGTAGATCTGCTTGAGTAGCGCAATGCGATCCGGCGCGCGCTTCATCGCGATGTGGTAGGCAAGGCCAGCGGCAAGCGCGGGATAGAAGCGGAACGGCATAGCCATCGTGTTGACGTAGTTGTCCGCGTCATCCATCCGCGTCAGGCAGTCATAGATAATCGTGTCAGTGCTGTTTTCCGGCACAGGCCACAGCTTTAGGTTCGGCGTGATCTGGCGGTCGAGGAAGTATTGCGACGGGCGACCAATCGTCGATTTCGTCGGGATGGTCAGATAGCTGTCGCGGCTGATGCGGTCGAGTGAGTAATCAGTTCCGCTGCGACGGATCACCAGCGACAAAATGTCGATGACATCCGTGCCGAGGTTATACTCGCCATCGTTATACGTTACCGTGAAGCTGCGCTGCTTGATCGTCCACTGGTTGATGCCACGGTTGGCCCAGTCGGCAAGCATGAGGTTGAGTGAACGCTTGGCGCTCTTCAGGTCGTATCCGGTCCTGACCTCCAAGCCGCAACGCTCGTAGGCTTCTTCGATGTAATCTGCGACATCGAGTTCAAAGTCGGTCGAACCGGATACAGCCATCACTTTTTCCTTTTTAGCGGCTGAACACTGCGAGGCTTGCCAGCAGGTTGGCCAAGGCTCTTCTTCTGAGCCACCCTACTGCGCTTTTCGGCAGTTGTCATCTCGGAAGCGGTTTTCGGTGTTTGACTGCTCACACGCTTGGTCGGACGGCAATAGGGCGTACCGCGCTTTTCGCCTTCTTGACGACCGCACGCTTTGCCAGTGCGAACGTCTTTCCAATCCTCTTGGAACCAACGCTTGAGCGCCGCGCCTTCCTTGGTCTTTCGGACCATCACTTTGACCCCTTCTTCTTTGCAGAAGACTTGGTGCCCCAGCTTTTTGCGCCGACCTTACGACATTTCGCGATTGCTCCGCTTGCGTAGGCGCTTGGGAAGACTTTGTAGCGAGCCTTTACCTTTTGGTAACATGCGTCCTTTGGCATTTTTTCCAGTTCCTTTTTTCATAGGAGGTTTGGAGATCTGAAACTCCATCTGCGAGCGTCCGACTGGCATCCTAGCACTTCCATCTGCGACGGGCCTGACGCAAGCGACTATTGGGGTCTTTCGCTGCTTCAGGGAAATCTTTCATCTGACCGGCAGAGCGGGCGCAGTAGCTCTTTCGGCGCGCTGCGCGCTTGCCAGTCGGGTTATCCTCAGTCACCGCAGTCTGCAATTTGCTACCGGGGTTCTTGCGCCGGTAAGCCTTGACGCCAGCTTCAGTCATCCCCGCTCCAGCCTTGGTAGAGCGGAAGTTCCTCTTGTTGCGCGGCGGCATCTCACCTTTAGACATCACAGGCTCCCTTGGTTTTGCACCAACACACCTTCAAAGGTAGCGGCAACTGCCACTCGTTGCCGTGTGGACGTAGATCTGCCGCATACGGACGGGGCTATCATAGATAGTCCCGTCACCTGTGGCCGTCTTGGTAAAGACGGGCAAGGCTCCGACGTTCCTACTTGCGTGATGGAACGGATGACAGAGCCTGACGACATGCAACACCTATGACAGGAAAAACGTTACGCGCTTCATGCTCGTAAGATCGGCATAGAGCTTCTGCGTAAAGCGAATCCCGTTGTCAGGGATGTTGATGTTCGACGTTTCATTCGCAGTGAACGAAAGCGTCAGCAGCGACACCGTGGTTGCAGATGAACTATCGTGCAACGTCAGCGCAGGACTGCCACTCGTTGCCGTGTGGACGTAGATCTGCCGCACACGGACGGGGCTATCATAGACAGTCCCGTCACCTGTGGCCGTCTTAGTAAAGACGGGCGTTGACATTATTCTTCACCATTATCCGGCATTGCATAGACGAGGATGCCTGTGAACGTACCAGCGGCAGGCGTCACTGCACCACGGCTTGCGGTGACAGTAGTGTCAGCCGCAAGACCAGCAGCAAGTACGAGAGCGCCGTTCGCGCCCTTGATCGAACCTTTGGTGCCAGCGGAAACCTCATTGAAGAGGCCGTCAGCGTCGTTCGACGTTCCAACAGGGGTGCCGCCGATGTCAACCGTACCGCTCGTGGTCGAAGTCGTGCCGATGCTGATAATTTCAATGGGAACGCATCCGGCAGGCAGAACAAGTGTCTTGCCGCTCGTGGCGGAAGCGCCAATGCGAACATTTGTAGCAGCAGTCGCGGTCGGGCTGCATGAGAAACGAACGGATTGGATCATCACGCCGGGGACAACGGTCCCCTTGGGCTTGCCGCTATACGAGCGGACAACACCCTGAAAGGTTGTAGTAGCCATGTGTGTCTCCTGTCGTGGCCAATGTCAGCCGCACCATGCGGTCTGTCAGGATGCTGGAAGCATACAGAACAAATGGCAAAAAAGAAAGGGCCGCAGAGCGGCCCCTTCCCTTAATTTGACAACGCTTACGCAGCGCCTTCGGAGCCGTAGACGCAACGGGGATCTGAAAACCCGAAGCTGTAACGTTCACGCGCCTTGTAGCGCATGTTCCCCGTGTCAAAATCCGCTTCCATTGCAGTTCGGAGCGGAGCGCGCTCGAAGTGCTTGAAGCCGTTCGGCGCGTCGGTCTTGATGAAGAACGCGTCCGGATCGGTCAGGAAGTGGTTGACCGTATAGCCCTGCGGAAGCATCCCCATGTTGCGGATTGCGTTGACATCATTGTCAGCGGTACCCACACGCAGGGTCGATTCCAGAAGGCGATCAGCCACAAACTGAAGCTGCGGCGGAACAATGAGCTTCATGCCACGGAGGGCAAGGATCATGTTACGCTCGTCAACGAAGGTCGAGATGTCGATGAGAGCATTCTCAAGCGACGTTTCGTTGAGGTCAGCAGCAGTGGTGGGCTCGTTCGCGAATGTGCCTCCGCCAGCAAGCGGGTGATCGGTGGTCAGCAGAGCTTTGCCGTCACCGCCCGGGAAGCTGGACGAGAAGCCATTGTTGAGAACAGCAGCCGCCTTGATCTGCTTGGTGTGCGCCATGGACCGCGCGAGAGCACGGGTATAGCGAGCGCCAAGGCGATCATAGAGGTTATCCTCAACGGCCTCTTCGGTAAGCGCGAAGGCGAGAGCGATAGTCTCATGCGTATAACGAGCCGTGTAGGCTTCGTTAGCCGTATCAAACTGGACGCCAGCGCCTTCCTGCTTGGTCGAAGCATTGCCGAAACCGACGAGCATAACCTCTTCTTCGAATGCACGGTCTGACGACTCGGTTTCGAAGATTTCGGCATGCTCGTTCTCGTAACGGGCATACTCCATCCCAAAGAGGGCGTTTAGGCCGGGCTCAAGCTCTTTTTGGAGTTGAGAGCGAGAAATCGCCATAGTTCAGCCCTCCTTAAACGAAGCCATTCGTACCGGCGCGGTACGCATGGTTGTTGATGATGACCAGAACATTGGTATTCGACGACGCAACATCGTTGTTTTCAGGATCTTGCGAGATGTCGATAGCCTTGATCGGCAGCGTGATGGTCGATGCGCCAGTCGAGACATCGAGTTCAACACGCGAAATGCCGCTGTTGGTGTCGCCAACAGGGTTCTGATCGATGATTTGGAAGTTGCCAAACAGGTCAGCGACCGGGAAGGCTTCATCCGCTTGAATCTCAAAAACAGTTTCCGGAGCATCAATAACGTAAGCAATGATATCGCTCGCGTTGATAGTGCCCGGATACGAGTTCCTGAAAGTCGGTTTTTGGGTCGTCGGGTCCGTGTAGAAGCACCCGTTGAACACGCCAGCAATGAAACCAGCGGTGCTGGTTGCAGTGAAACGCTCCACAGTACCGCCAGTCACAAGGCGAACAAGATCACCCTGAAAAATAGCAGTGCTGTAGTTGGCAGCGATCCGATAGCGGTTCTGAGCATTCGAGAACGGCGAGCCGTTCAGCATACGGACAGGACGAAGACCAAAGGCAGCATCTTGGTTAGCCATTAGGTTTCTCCATCAGAAGGTCGGCGCGAGCCAAACGAGACGCTCGACTTGCGCTGGGTTGTCTTTTTCATGAGAGGGTTGTTGTCCCGCATCCAGTCATTATCGACCGCGTCCATCTGGTTTTGAGTGACACGGGCATAATGCCGCTTGCGCTGTTCGATCATTTCCACGGGCATCCGTGCAAGAACCAAACCGCCGACGCCGATGATACCAGCGTTGCGTCCTTCATCCACAACAGGGCCGATATAGTCGGGATATTCTTCTGCGCGCACCAGTTCCCAACCTTCTTGCCGCTTCTTGTGAACGTTTGTCCTGTCGTCGAACTGCATCGTCGATTCGCGAATCCAACGATGTTTGAAACCGACGGGAGCAGGAGGTGCTTCCAGAGCAGAGCCGGGACGCCATTCCATCTTGCGCTCTTGGCGCTCTCGCGTAGTTGAGTCGCGTGGTGTCCGGTCCATCTCAGTCCTTCCTATTCTGGATTTTGGCAACTTCCTGAGCGTACTTTTCAAGAGGTATTCTCATCTTGTTGGCAAACGCAACTTGCCCCGGCGTAAGCTCGATCTGTTGATTCTTGGAGCGAACATTTGTTCGCCCATTGATGGCAGGCGCAACGTAAGAAACAGGCTTACGCTGATCCTGAAACTTATTCGGCATCTCTTTCCGCAGTCTCCGGTCGATTTCCGAATAATACTCGTCGCTGTTGGGGTCGAACCCCTCCATCACAACGTCCTCATGGATGGTCTTCGCTGCCGAAGTCATCACACGATCCTGATTGAACCAAGTATTCTTGGCCAGCCATTTCTGAAGGCGCGGGTCAGCAGCGGGCTGTTGTTGCTGCGGCTGCTGTTGGCGCTGAACCTGTTGTTGAGCATAAGCCTCGGCCTGCGAACGCTCCTGCTCTGAGCGAGCTTTCTGAAGCCGCACGCGCTCTTTCTCGATGGCAATCTGCGCAAGCGCAGATTGAGCATCAGCTACCTTCTGATAGTCACTAGCCTCGTGGGCCTCCTGAAGCGCGCGCTTGGCTTGAGCCTCCTGCGATGTCACGCGCGTCTCATACTCAGTCACATAGCCTTGATCGAGTTGCGCCAGCTTGCGTTTGATTGCCTCGTTCTCAGCGGCGACTTGCTGGGCATACTGGTAAGCAGCTTGCGCTTCATCAATCGCCTGACGACGCTTCTGCGTCAGGTTTTTGATGCGCTTCTGAACCTTGCGGCTATAGCGTTCAACCTCGTTTTCGCTGTCGTCATCATCAAGAACAGATTTGGGACCAGCGATTTCATCGCCATCCTCAATCTCGACGATGGTATCGTCGTCTTCTTCTTCTTCGTATTTTTGAGCTTCAGTAGCCATGCTCATCTCCATGGTTGACGTTATACATAAGAAATGTCGGTCGGGTCAAGGATTGTTGCGATGACGTTATCATCATTTATGATTCTAACCTCTAATCCATCAACTTTGAACCGATTTCCGGCATATCTTCCTATAAGTATCCACGATTTCTCCCTACACCATGGGCCAGATGGAAACTTCTTCTGATCAGTGTACGCATCAGGGCCAAGGCGGATGACATAGGCTGCTACAGTCGCAAAGGCTTCTCGCTCGCGCGTAGCGTCAGGAAGATAAACACCCCCCTTGGTCTTCTCTGGCGGATAGTACGGAATGATGAGCAGCCGGTATCCCGTAGGCTGCGGAAGGCGGTCGATCACCGACCCATCAAACTTGGACGGGTCGCTTTCATTCTTGTTTTCTTCTTCTTCTTCAATGCCAAGGGCAAGATTTAACGGTCTGCTTACCCCTGCTTCACGCTTTGCCATCTCCCGCGCAACGTGATCCGGAACGAAGAGCTTCTTAGTCATCGTTCTCTTCCATGCCTTTCATCGCGGCCCGTATTTCATCCTCCGCGTAGGTCATGCCGCGTATTTGACCCACTACGAAACGATATTCATCCATGGTCGCGATGCTCCCGTTCAGAAGAGCTTCGCCCATGCGCTCCTTGCGCTCACGCAAGGACTTGAGCAAGTGTTGAGCAAGATTTACGGCATCCATGATACATCCCCCGCAAGCAAACTATACAAACTTGCGGAGAATGCAAGAAGGTATGGAGCGTTTTACAATACGCCCTCAAACCTTTGCGGTTTGGCGATTTTACTAAACCTTTTTACGATCCCGCCGCCCATTATCTTTTGCGGGTTTGGTCGTCCACGCTTCATTTTCGGGGGTTGCCGGGTCGTCTCTGATGAACTCGCCTTTGAGCCCGCGCGATCTGACTTTGACTTCCCCGCCTTCGACAGAGCTATCGCTACTGACTGCTCCTGCGGATACCCCTCCGACTTCAGCTTGCTGATGTTGCTGCTGATCGTCTTCTGACTTGATCCCTTCTTCAGTGGCATTTCTTTCCATTTTCTCCTGTTGAATGGCGGAAATCATTTGCGCCCGTACAGATGAAACCATCAGCGTGTCCCCCTCATCCTTGCGTTCATCATCGCAATGTCCCTCTGCGCGTCAATGCGCTCACGGGCGACACTAGCTCTTTCCTGCGTCGCCTCATCTTGCTGGTCAATGCGCTGCTGAGCAATGAGCACCTTGTTGCGCTCCTTGTCCGCGTTCGCGGCCATCTTCATCGCTTCTGTCTGCGCATTCTGCTGGATCTGCTGTTCCTTGATCGCCAGTTCCTGCTGGCGGATCATCACAAGCGGATCCTGCTGCTGGGCAGGCGTCACAGACTGCGTGAACTGCTCCGTAAGCTGCGCAATGATCTTTGCCGCAGCGCGCTCAATCTCGGCTTGGATTATAGGCATAGCCTGCTGGTTCTGAGCCATCTCAGGCGGCAACTTCGACAGAACCTGCTGTTGCGCGATGCCCTCGGCAAGCATCCCAATGTGCTCCTGAATGTGCCCCTGCAAAGACGCGACCACAGCCGGGTTAATCTGAGCGGCAGGCGTGGACATCATCGCCAAATGCGCCGCCATGTGGGCCTGATGGTCCTGTTGCGGGAACGCTTGAAGCATCCCACCCTGAAGCGCCATCTGATTCTCCTTCGCCGGGTTCATCGGCTGCGGCCTCGGAGGAGGCGGAAGGATCGAGTCGATGTTGCTGACGCCAAGCGCCTCGTACATCTTCCTGTAGGCCATGTAGAGGCCCTGCGGACCCCCATGAATCTGCGGATTGGACTGCACAAGCTGCAACTGCGTTTGCGCCAGAGCGATCCGTTGCGCCATCGAAAAGATGTTCGGGTCGCTGACCGGCAGAACATCAACCCTGCCGTCAAAGTCGGACGCCTTGATCTCCGGTCCCACTTCCGTCGAAGGTATGTAGGGATAGGGCTCAAGCGTCTTCGAGAAGATTCGGGCAAGCAGCTTGAACTCGATCTTCTGCGAGTAATGCAGGCGCTTGTGGATGGCCGACATCACCTTCGTGCCACGCTCCATGATCGCCATGGTCGTGCCGACAGGCGTCTCGCCGCCCATTTCGCCGATCTTCATGTCAGCCATGGCCGCAAAGCGCCGCCCAGCATCTACAAGCGTGCCAAGCAGATTATAGAGCGTCGCAGAGGGCTCCTTGAACGGCAGAGGCATCAGAGCGCCACGCAGATCGCCGCTCGGGATGTCGATATCCCTGAACTCACCGGGTTGGATCGGCGAGTCGTCCTGCGCAATGCGAGCACCCTTCGCCTTGAAGCCGCCGGGAAGGTTAGACAGCGTTCCAGCGTCGATAAGCTGCCTCAGAAGCGACGTGGAGGCCTTTGCAAGGCCACCAATCATGTGCGTCAGGCCCAAGCCGTAGAAACCAAGGCCGGGAAGGAACTTGTAGTGGACGAAATACTGGTTCTGACGCCGCAGAGGGTCAGTTTCCTCGTAATTCCGCCTCACCGCGAGGACCTTGTTGGTCTCCTTCAGGATCGTGATGATGTAAGGTAGCTTCAGGCCTGTTTCTTCACCATTTTCGTCAATATCTTCGAAGCCGGGGAGATCTAGATCGGTGTGAACCTCGTAAATAGTAAGGTCAGTGGACGCATTACCCGGCAAAACGCCCTGAATGTCGTCCACAGCCTCCTTTACCCCCGTCATATCCACATCAGGATAGGTCGAAGTCGGCAGATCCACGTCCTTATAGAACCCGGCAAGCTGAAGTTTGCGGATTTCGTTCGCATCCATCACGATACGGTGCGTAATCCGCGACGCAGTGACCAAATCCGTCGCGCCATAGGGCACGATCAGGTCTTCCGCGTGGACAAACTTGCTCATCGCGCGGTTCTTGAGCGGGTCGAAGTATACTTTTTTGAACGTCGATCCCACAATCGGCAGATAAAAGAGCATCTGATCCATCTCAGGATCATACTCCTCCATCTCGTAGGTGATCTGGTAGTTCATGTACTCCTTGACGCGCTCAGCCTGCTTCATAAGCTGCTCGTTTTGAGCCCCTACCACGTCCACACGCACGGGACCGCCAGCAGGAAGCAACTCCCTGTATGCCTGAGCCTGAAACTGCGTCACAGACTCGGCCAGAACAGGGTGAACAACGCCACTCGACCCCTCAAAAGGCTCCGTGCGCTCTTCATACTTCATGCCCAAATAGTTCAGACCTTCGCGATACGTCTCTTCCCACTCCTCACGAGACGCCAAATCGTCCTCAATCCGGCCAACCAACTCAGACGCAATGCGCCCAAGGTCGCCATCGTCGATCACATCAGCCAAGTTGCCGTCAAACGGCACGTCAATCATGGGACCTTCGTCCATGATATCACCCACAATCGCACTCCCGTCTTCCATCTGGAGCACGTTAGGGTTGTCAGGCAGATCAATGAGATCCACAGGCGTGTTTTGCGCCTCAGCTACAAGGCGCTGCACCACTTCTATAGGCAGGCCACCGGGGCCAACATCAGGTTCAATCGCCATAGATCATCTCCCAAAGGGTGTTGGGGCAGGGGGTGTTCAACTCGGGGAGGCATAGAGGAACACGACCACCGCCAGTTCTGGGAGGGGGAGCCTGACAGCAGTCAAACATCCCTGCCCCAACCTCGTTTTTTCTGAACACGTCAGAAAACATCCTTCATACCACCCTCAATAGGCTCATTATCGTCCATGTCGTCATAGTCCGTAATGGGCCCGCCGGGCTCGTAGGCGGTGCAAATGTTCTTCGCAGAGCACACAAACGCAAGACGCTCGCAGTAGCCAACATCACCCTGAAGGCCAAGACCCTCAGAAATGCACGACATCATCGAAGCCTTGACGTTGAAGTACTCGCAAATGCCGCACTTCGCGTTCTTCTGCTCCCAGCCCTTTACCACAGGGCCGTAGCTGTACTCGTCAATCGCATACTGGCGATTGTCGGCGTTCAGAGCAGGATCCTGAGTGGCAGGAGGACAAGATTCCTCGTCCTCCTCTTCTTCCTCATCCTCGCCCTCAAGAAGATCCTCAATCTCATCTTCGTCAGGCACGTCAATCAAGGCCCCCTCGCCAAAGGAGACCTGATTGATGCCAGTCGAAAGCTCAGAGGTGTCTATCTCAACGACAATCTTCATGGTTATTTCACACCACGGAACTTGGTCCCGCGAAGAGCAGCGCCACCGCCACGGCACGCGCCGACCTTGCCGCCCATCTCGTAGCCCTTCACCATGCCGCCGCCCATCATTTCCTCAGCGTAGCGGCCAGCCTCAAGGTCGCTGCCCTGCATCCGCATTACAGCATCGTCAAGCTGACGCTGCCTACTCAACTCACGACCGTAAGCGCCATGGCCACGACGGCTCGCAGAAGATGGCGTCTTCTTCTTGTCCTTCATTTCTTCATTCCCTTCTTGATAGCCATCTTCTTAGCCATAACCTTGCCGCCCTTCTCGTAGCCCATCTTGTTCTTCATCTTAGCCTTGTCGGCGTCAGAGATGGTCCTGCCAGACTCGCCCAGCATGTTCTTCATCTTAGTCTTGTCGGCGTCAGAGATGGTCTTTCCAGAGCTCTTCATCATTTCCTGATCCCTTTCATGGCCAGAACCTTGTGCATGTTGATCTCGCCCCGCTTCTCAGCAGTAGCAGCCATCTCCTCCTTGCGCGCATTATATCGCGCAATCGCAGCCTTCGGCTTCGATAACTTCTTTGGAGGCTTCATCCCACTACTCCTTCAGTAGTAGACACGCTTGCGACGACGATACATCATTTCTTCCTCGTCGTCACGATAGTCGTTCGGCGCAATGACAAAGCCACCCTGCCGAAACCTCAGTATAGCCTGTGTCATCGTGTCAGCCAAGTCATCATGGTCCCCATTCGGAAACGCAGCACACTCCTCAATCATCTCCTCCGCAAAGTTCGCATCAGGTGCCCAAACCAAGCCACCCTCAAACATCGGAGCACACGCATTCATCCGCGTCATCTTGTCAGCCCCACGGCTCGGCGTGAACGGCGTCACAGGTATCCCCATACGACGCAACTCCTGCGTCAATGGCGCACCACTCGCCTTCTGCTCAATCAAAACCATGTCAGGCCGGTAAGTGTCGTAAAGCTCACGAGCAACAGACTTCAACTCCGGAAACTCCCAGCGCCCGTTCACAGCATCCAACAAAATTACCCCAATCTCATCGTCCGCAGGCTGAAACACACCCCACGTCGATATCGCGCTCATGTCCGAACGCTCGCTCACACTGAACGCCGTGTCATAACTCTGGATCACATACTGACACACAGGAGGCTCATCACCCTCCCACTTGCGCCACCACTCACGCTTGATAATCGCGCCCTCTTCCGAGGTCGGATTCTGCATGTACTGAGCATTCCACTTCGCCAAAGGAATCGTGGCCTTGACCGCCTCCAACTCCTCCAACTTCCAATACTCAGGCCACAAAGGCCTGCCACTCGGCAAAATCGCAGGAAACTCAACAACCTCCCACTTGTCAGCCCCACGCTCCGCCTGCTTCTGCAACACACGCGACACCAAGTCCTTGATCGACCAGCGCGTCATCACAATGATAATCGACCCGCCCGGCTGCAAACGCTGCCTCGGACCAGAAGTGTACCACTCGTAAACCCGGTCTAACTCACTCGGGCTCAACGCCATCTGTTCAGAAATCGGATCATCGATAATCGCCAAGTCAGCACCGCGACCAGCCAACGCGCCCCCAACACCGACCGCATAATACTCGCCTCTCTTATTAGTGCTCCAACGCCCACTCGCCTTAGCATCCGACGCCAACTTGACACCCGGAAATACCTCCCTAAACTCTTCGCTCTCAATCAAACCCTTGACCTTGCGACCAAAGCCAACAGCCAACTCCGCAGTGTGCGTCGCCTGAATGATCTTCTTCGTCGGATCACGACCCATCAACCACGCAGGAAACAAGAAACTCGCAAACTCAGACTTCGTGTGTCTCGGCGGCATACACACAATCAGTCGCTTCAGCTTTCCATCAGCAACCTCCTGCAACTTCTTCGCGTAAATCCGGTGATGCTCGCCCCCAATAAAACCCGGCCAAACATGCTTCACAAAAGTCATGAAGTCCTTCTGCTTGACCTCCTGACTCTCAAGAGCCTGCAAACGCTCCAACATAGGAGCTACAGACTGTAGCTCCTCCGCACTCAAAAGTTTCCCTAAATCACTAAGCTCATTCATCGCATCAAGCTGAACAACACATTGTCAACAGCACGGCTCAAACTGTCACCACCACCCATGCCACCCTGCAACTGAGCCATCCTCTCCTCACGGCTCATCGACGGACGAGACGGCATCGGAGGAACAGGAACAGAAGCACGACGCTCAGGCGTCAATGCAGCTACAGCACGCGATACAGCAGCTTTGCTAGGCCCCGCTTTCTTGCCAAGATCCGCAGGACGCGAAGGTGGTGCCTCAACAGGCCCACGGCCCCTAAGAATGAAGTCCACATAGTCCCGCGTCTCCGCTATGTCAGGAACACTACCCGCAGCCCTCACACGCCCAACACCAGCGTTGTACGCAGCCAAAGCCCGCTCCTCGTCGCCGCCAAACTCACGGATCAACGCACTCAGATACTCAGCGCCAAACCGCAAACTCTCATTCGGATCCATCGGATTCGCCAACGGCGCAACACCAAAACCCGGATTACGAGCCGTCGCAGGCATCACCTGAGACAAACCTAACGCACCCTTCGGACTCCGCGCAGCCGGATTAAAGTTGCTCTCACGCAAAATCATCCGCTCAAACATCTCAGGCCGCAAACCAAACTTCGCCGCCTCAGCACGAGCCGCAGCACGATAGTCAACCGCACCACCATCAGCCATCCGACGCGGACCACGCTGCAAACCAAAGAAGTCAACGTTCGGCAACGAACTGCCACTCGGCGTCACAGTAATCCGGTCAATCACCTCCTGTATCGTCTCGCCAGAACCCGGCGTCGGACCAGTCGTCGTCGTCTCCTCTTCCTCCTCTTCCTCCTCCAACTTCACAGGAACAGGAACACACATCTGCGTCACAGGATCGCGCTCATAACCCTCAGGGCACGCCTCGAAAACATCACTGTCATCACCACGAGCCGCATCCTCAGCCGCAGTCCGAGCAGCCGTCTCCGCAGTGCGACGACGGTAATCAGCCAACGCATCAGCGCCGTACTTCTCAATAAACGCCTCCTCACCCTGCGTCATCAAGTACAGACCCATCTCCAAGTCATTGTACATGCCACTGAAAAACCGGCCAAGACCGCCAAAGAAACCGGTCTCAGTAGGCGCAGCAGGCGCAGGAGCGGGAGGAGCGGCAGCAGTCCGCGTAGATGTATAAGGCACAGGCTCACGCGTTACTTGTGCCGGAGGAGGAGGAGGAGTGTACGGCGCAGGCTCACGCGTTACTTGTGCAGCCTCACGAGCAGGAGTGGCAGCAGCAGTCTGCGTAGATGTATAAGCCACAGGCTCCCTAAACACCTGAGCAGGCACAGGCGCAGCAGGCAAACTACCACCCGCAAAGCCACCGTCAGGACGACTCATCACAGGGCTCACATACGGCGCAGCAGGCAAACTACCACCCACAAAACCACCGTCAGGACGACTCATCACAGCAGATCCAGTAGCACCTTGAATCGCAGACCTGATCGCAGCCTCATTCGGCACAATACCACCCGGAGTCACACGACCCAACGCCGCATTAGCCATCGCCTCAGCAGCACGCGAACGCTCTATCTCACGAGCAAGATTGGGCGTGTCGTCGTCATTGCCAAAATCAAACGCAACAGGCTCCCGCGTAACCTGCGCAGCCTCACGAGCAGGAGTGACAGCAGCAGTCCGCGTAGATGTATAAGCCACAGGCTCCCTAGTCACCTGAGCAGGTTGCGAACTCGTCGCCCTCCCAGTCGCAGCAGCTACAGGGTCATATCCAGCATAACTCCCACGACCACTGCTAATACCACCGTTCCGCATATACTGAACAGGCCGACGACCGTAAAACATCTCACCCAAGCCACGGTTCATCATCACCGCAATCCCCCATATCCAGCTACAGGCGAAGCCAAGAAGTCAAAAACGTTGATACTCTGCGGACGAGCAGGCAAGTCAATCTCACCAATCCGACTCCGTATCGTCGCCTGAGGACTCCCAACATACGTCACAGGACGTGTCCCAAACACATCACTCACACCACCAACAAACGTCGGAATGCTGCTCACAGTCGGCTGATACACACTGCCCATCACAGGACCAGCAGAAGTCTGCAAAACCTCCCCCGGCAACGCATTCATAATCCCACCACCCGGCTGACTCACAGGAACAGGACCAGCAACATACCCCTGCTGACCGCCACCACCGCTCATCCCACCACCTCCGCCACCGCCCGCCCCAGACGCAGACACACCAGAAGCTACCGTAGAGCCAGAAACTTGAGGGCCAACATACCTAGCCGCCTCGCCACTTCCCGCACCCAAACTAATCGCCTGACCAACAGGGCTCCAAACAGCACCCTGAAAATCATTGGCCTTGTTCAAAATAAAATCTAAGTCCTCATTGCTAAGGTAGTTGTTCTCCTTCACGCCGCCGCCCTGCGTCATCAACTCATTGGCAGCGAGCAATTGACGCTGGCTCATTCCAACAATCTGATCCGGGGCTAAATACCTCGAAAGATAACTCGCACCCTGAGCAGCAGCATCAGCAACATAACGATCAGCAGGCGTATCAGGAACAGCAGCCTGACCCGCCATGCTGCCTAAATAACGGCTTACCTGCGAAGGATCATAACCAGTAGCAGCACCACCCGCATATTTCGGCTGATTAGCCAAAGTCGCAGATACAGTCGCTAACTCGTCCGCAGCGCGAACCTCCCGCTGTTGCGCAGCAAGCTCACCAGCAGTCTTGCCACTCGACGTTATACTCGAAATCCGGTTGCCATACGCACTCTGCAACGCCTGAACAGGATCAACCCCCTGCGTCGGCCTCACCGTGTGTATCCCACCACCCGGAAACAAAATGCTCGCAGTGCCATCAGCGTTCTTCTGAACTACAAGACCACCAGCCTGCATGTACGCAACACCACCCTCACGCATCCGCGCTACAGGACGCGGTATCGAACCATCCATCATCCCACCGGGAATACCACCCGCAAATACATCCGAAGGCAAAGCCCCCATAACAGGACTACCCACAACAGCGCCAACCGCAGCGCCAAAACCAGCACGCTGCTCAGCCGTGCTCGGAGCAGGCAACGTTCCTAAACTCGCAGGACGACCACCCTGAGAACCCGGAGCAGGTCCACCCAGCGGCCCACCCATCGACATCGGCATCAGCATCGGCTGCTGCATAGGCGGCATACCCGGCATACCACCCATCCCCGGCATCCCAGCAGGAGGACCCATCGGAGCCCCCATAATCCCCGGCATCTGAGGAAACATCCCCGGCATCGGTTGCGGTCCAGTCCTCACAGCCATACCAAAACCCCGCTACAGCAAGACACCACACCGCAAACCCTACCACACACACCTCACGCTGACAACTTCTCCAATAACCCATACTCAATCATGCTCAAACCCAACATCTCATTGCTCCCAAAATAATAAACACCACCATTCCACTCACACATCTCCATCGCTACCCTACGCCTAAACACATCCTCACTCGTCCCCGGAGCTAAATGACGCGCACGCAAATGACCCACAATCTCACCAAGCTCCCCCAACTCAACCTCAAACGATTGACCATACCTCACCACATACTTCGCCATCAGACTTGCCCTCCATATGCTACAAGCATGGAGAGTTGAGCATACTTCGCGGGGGAGGTCAAGGGACCCGCAACGGTCTAGGGACCCAAAGGGACCCATAGGGACCCAAAAGGCAAAGGGA
>Ga0194115_10001614_pt1 | contig 28450 bp, 27 predicted proteins | sample TA2MahsurfametaG_3_FD_148656 | JGI IMG/M metagenome (GOLD analysis project Ga0194115, IMG submission 148656) | Freshwater microbial communities from Lake Tanganyika, Tanzania - TA2015002 Mahale S4 surface | ecosystem: Environmental > Aquatic > Freshwater > Lake | place: Tanzania: Lake... | reverse complement strand
AAGATTTTCTCTTTGGTATACTATTCGTCTTACATGCCTTGATCATGCCAATCGACGTTGTAAAGAGTGATATCAATCCAAGTTGGGAAAAGGGTGTAGTCCGGAATATACAAGAATTTAAGAACATGGTCGATTGTTGTGGCCCACAGATTCAAGCAGCCCTCACCGATCCACCGACGAAGAAGGCGATTGATCTCTTGAATGATTTAGATTTACGTGATCAAGTCGGAAGTTATCGTGTCATCGTATCGAATGAAACACCCCAACTGGAAGACTTTACCCTATGTATCTTACAACAAAAGAATTGTTTTCAATGTGATTCTCCAATTTTACAACAACCGAAGGTACCACTTATGGAAACCTGGCGAGGTCAACCATTAGATGCTCAAGCTGCTCGTCACATTCTTCTCGGTCATTTAGATCATGTCGATTCTGCCGTGGGAACAAAGGCTTCCCATTCATGGAAGATTGTTGTGGGTGCTAATCCTGCCTACGATGCATTTCCCATGCAACATCAAATCTTTTATCCCTCGTCGTCGTCGTCGTCCAATGGGAAGGCTACCGCCATGTGGTATGATCCTGTATTTTGTGTCGAGACTCTGGATGGTGATCTCGTATGGTGTAAACGTCACTATCGATGTATACCACGGGTACATTGGAGTGGAAGACAGGACGGTGCTTGGACGTTGACGACACTTGACAATGGGATGGTGAGTGAAGAACATTGGACGACAGTCGATGCAGCAGATGATTTAAGTTGGGCAGTCTTGCATTATTCTGGTGCAGCCCGTCGTGCCGGTTTGTCCTATGTCGGTGCACTCTTGTGTACTCGAGATGGTCAATGGCCGAAGACGGCAAGTCCAGGTACGATTGAATGGGAACGGATACAGACTGCCTTTCGTAGTTGTGATTTGGAATTATGGGAGTTATTTGGTGGATCCTATGATCAATCCTATATGTGGTCGCCCAAGTTTACAAAATGGGCTGACAAGAATCCCCCACCATTGAATCGGATCGGCGATATGAGTATCACGACGTGGCGAAAGAAGATGCGGCAGATCGAATCGGACAACAAGAGTAGAACTCCCTCAGCATAAAGATGGGACGGGTGATGTAAACATACAACGGGTCTCCTTCGCAACATGAAGATTGTAACACCACCAGTAATGCCCAGCTAAAGTTAGCTAACGTACACTACTACCGGAAGGACTTGTCTTCATTCTTTGGGTATGGATCGAAGAGGTCGACTGAAAGACTCGGGCTGTTCGAACGGGGGAGCTGTCTGGAAATCCCCCGAAGCGAGCTATAGTATCCCCAATCATCACGCCCACAGCGGCTCTGGCTTGACTGCGACAGAGCGGAATGGAGTGCAAAAATCTTGCTTGCATCCTTCACATGTGATCGCGAACATCCGTCATGATGGTTCGATCGATCCCCCATTCGCATGTTCTGACTGTCTGTAGTTCGAAACGGCCTTTGTCAGTCTGTTCTGTCGACTTCCTCGGTTCAGTTTCTCCAAATGGACAACGCCAGACTTTTTTCTCACAGTTAGATCGATCCGATTCTTCGACAACTAATCGCGGCCCACCCAAGATAATGCCGGCTTCCAGTCAGAATCTGGAGGATTCCCTGGCACGAATAGCGAAAGATCATCCCATTGTATTAGCCCAAATGAATTATGCAAGATTACTAGCTCCAATGGAGGAGGAACAGATGAAGGAATTTGCTTTGGCGATGGACCCTATCAATCAACTTGCGAAATCGACACCAGGATTCGTATGGAGTTTCGATAATGATGATGATGGCCAACGCGATGCTGTTGATCTATTAAGGAATGATCCTCTGATACAACCCCAATTGTCATTGTGGAAGGATATGAAATCACTTCAACATTTCGTTTTTAAAAGTGGCCATGCTATGTACTACAAACGAAAAAAGGAATGGTTCTCCCCACCGACACCCGAAACAACCCCATATTCTGTATGTTGGTGGTATGATTTGAGGTCCACTGCGGTATTAAGGATAGACAATGCCGAATCTATCCGAAGCTTCGAACCACCCAATTTGAAGGAAGCCTTTGAACGTTGTCACTATCTCAAGGTGAATGGCCCGACAAAGCATGCCTTTGATTTTGCAAGCCATACCAAGTTTCCGATGCCCGACTGCTACACCAGCTCTTCTTCTTGATCAGCGATGGCAAGGCACCCTGAGAATGACTGGTACTACCATCGTCAGCTACAGCCATCATTATGGTGGGGCACCTTCCTTCAACTGATTGGAAATAAGACTGCTTTTTCCCGATTGTGACGACAATCGCAATACTCACTGGAATCGCCATCGTTGGTTACCAACACCATCATACAAGAAAATCTTGTTTTTCCGGTGAATTCCACTATCGTGTTGTTGAAGCACGCAGATACTGTACCCTACATTCGGCGTTCGCGATTTCAATTCCTTGATTTCTACGTTCTACTACGCGAGTTTCATTACGTATTCTTTATGGAGTTGTTGGTTGTATGGACGCCCGTACCCACCATATGTCAAATAATAAGATTCAAGTCACTATCTCCGTAATATCATCACTGCGCTAAAGGGAGTCCAGTGATCCACAAATTTTCGGGGGTTAGCAACCAAGTTTGAGAAGCTTTTGCAAACATCGACAGAATCGTATACCCTAGTCTCCGGACTATGTTCATCCACTCTAGCTTGTACAAGATTGTCCGACTCTCCAATTTCCTGCATATTTGGATCAGCCCCGCTTTCCACGAGGTTAGTGATCCATCTCAAGAACATCATCTTTGTTGTAGCTGCTATATAGGGTTCCGTGTTAAATTGTAGTGGTAAGGTTGTCTCTCTGCATTCAGTTTTTGCGCCCATCTGTATCTACACCCGAAGTCCCCCAACAGAAGCTTTGGATGAAGTCTGAATCATCGTCGAAGTCAAACCGAAGGACTACCTGGGTAGGTGGGAGTAAGGCTCTTTGCCCAGAACTAACTATTTTCGAATGTGACAGGTTTCGCCATCCCATCTTCCATCATTGCGAGCAACAGCTATATCCTTCCACATTCATTTGGTGCTTTGGGGTCAGAAGCCCACTAAACGAAATCTTACTGTTGTTTTTGTGACGACTGCCAAAATGAACCGGATACAGGAAACCTGTGTCGGAAAAAGAGTGTGTCACGCTTTTAAAGCATGGGCAGTTATTTACAGTTATCACTCTCCTGGGTCCGCGTTGGTTCATTTGGTCAGATGGATCATTTCACCTGACTCTGCCTTCGGGGAAGGCGCGCCCCAATGCCGCGAGAGGACGATGCAGGCGTGTCGTTTCCCGCCAGCCCATCCACCACGAAAGCCAACAAAATGACATACACGAAGAAGATCGGTCAACCACCAAGATGCTTCGAAGATCGAAAAACGGCCTCTTGGTCCTCCATAGATGTCGAGAGGGAAGGTGACATCGCCATTCACCACGCTGTAACCAACAGACAGAAAAACCATCGCAGGGAATTGCAGGACGACTATGAATAGTAGTACTCAAAGACTCCATGACAACGATTACGTTCACAATATCGTGAATTGTCTTTTTCCATCATTGGATCCACTCGTTTCGCTGACGAGTGTCAGTCAGAATGACAATGATGATGAGAAAAGCGACGGTGTTCCCATCAACAATATGAAAAATTCACGTATCCCATCGCGAGACGATCGTCACAAATGGATTCAAGATCCGACACTTCCATCTACATTTCCTCTTCTTGATCGACAATGGTTAGAAGGGTGGCTCCGCCATGACAATACCAGCCTAGAACAACGTCGTCAACGACGACACGAGCAACATCAACGTCAACAACAACAAAATCAAGGTTGTGAATCTTCCTCGATTCGACATCGCTTAGTACGTCATGTTGGTATGGTACAAGATATGATGGAACCTGAATACTACCGTCGTCCCGACCATCAGTGTCATGTCTGCTCCGATCAAGCACGAGTACCCGGAAATGATGCTAGCCCATGGAGATCATCATCGTCATCCTCATCTTTGGTGCTACTGGAACGTCAACCACTTGTGATAGTACCACTACCGTATGGAAAACATTTCCCCACGAATCATCATCGACGATCCTACGGTCAAAGCGGTAGATCCGACATGGAAGAAGAAACGTATGGTAGCCATCGTCATGTTGTTGTGATTCCAGAGAGTCCGCCGAGTAACGCCAGCAACAACAATAACACCACCAGTAAATGTTATATAGGTGGAAGCGGAGAGTTAGACATGCAACCGAATCAGCATAAACGCGAGAGGGAGGATGAAATTCTAAAGACGACAGGCAATCTCGACGGAATGGAAGACGAACAAGAGGACGACGTGATGGGTCGTCCGACCCGTCGAATCAAAAAATCCATTCACAGTCAAGATGAGAATCAGCTAAACGGGATTACCACTCAGAACCCAAACAAACCCCTACTGGGGGACAGTGATGATGATGATATGGCCATTCAAGGACCTGAGAAAGACTGGTGGCCGATGGGATGTCTCGACAGTGATCCTCGTGAAATGCCAATCTTGGCAAAAATGTATTATGATGAATACAATATCAACAACGATGACACGATGGGTGACGACGAAGAAGAAGAAAAAGGAGGGGTCGAATCCCTCAAATTGAACGACATTGTCGAATGTGTCGGTATCGTTTCCTCATCGTATTTGGAAGAAGAAGATGACGATGGCGACAACAACGATTTCAGTGGAGGTGGTTATGGTGATGGAGATGCCATGTTGTCATTTTTCCAACACGAGACGATGATGCCTTCTCTCCCACCACATAGTCGATTACCTCGTCTTCATGTCTTGTATTTTCGAAAACTACATCTACAGGATCTGCTGGTAGATCCAGTTAACGAAAATGAAGAACTGAACCCACCGGAAGTGAGAGAGGAACCGTCGATTGGAGGGATTCCGTCGTTGTCGTCGTCGTCGTCGATGAGGACGGAGACGTTGACATTGCCTTCTCCCTTCCTTGTGGATCCTATCCATGCTTGGACTGATGCGTTTGGGACGACTAATGATGACATTACCGTATGGCAAGCCTTGTTCCTCACATTAATTAGTCAAGCGGAACGTACGACGAATACAAATGGGACGAAACTGATGCACAGGACAGCACCACCGGAACAACAAGCGTTGGGCTGTGCTTCACTGCAATTGAAAGTCTCGACCTGTCTTCACAGTGTGGATGAAGGGTTGTCATCGACGTCATCTTCTGGTGCCATGGCCGATATCGTGTTTGAACAACTTGTGCAGTTCTTACGAATGGTTTGTCCAATGGTGGCAAGTGTGGACTTGGTGAAGGGGACGACAACAACGACTGTCCTCTCTGGTCCAGGAAAAGAAACAGGACGGCTTTTTCCTACTCCATGGCAGCTACCAAAGGGAGCTACGATTGTCATTCGATATGATGACAACGACGAGGATGATGGCAACGAGGATGAACACCATCATTACATCTCGAACAAGGACCCTATGTTACACGATTTAGTCAGCCAACATTTGATCTCATATTCCTTTGAAGGCGGGATGAAAATTCCATTTGAAGCCGATTATCGGATCATCGTCGTGACGAATGATACTCGATCCCGCTTGCCATGTACATTGTGTTGTACTATAAACGGACACGATGAAGATCGTTTCAAATTGGATACAGTACAGATGAAGAGTCTAAGGGAGGCAATATCCAGAGCTCGTGTCACGGGGAATATTCCTTTGGCACGTGAGGTTTTGGAACAGGCCCAAAAAGATTTCTTATATCGACGTGGACATGGTAGGACAGAAGACCGTATTGATGAAGAGAATCATGACATTCGAAAAGAACAAGACTTTCATCGGTGGTTAACTCTGACGCGACTCTTCGCTCGAGCTCGTGGTTCTACGGAAGCGGTGATGGCGGATTGGCATTCAGCTCTCGAGTTGGATGATGCGATTCGTGTGGAACGAAAGTAAAAGAATCGAATCGTTATGTTGAGCTGATACGATGAAGTCAGTTGGATCATGGGGAACAAAACTTGGAAGGAACATGGGCCCCTTGGGGATCGGATGACGAAATCGATAATGCTACTAGTCTCACATGCAAAAGACATACCCAACTAGTTTAAGAAACTTGCCATTCGTCTCCATATTTGGCTTTCATCGTTGAAAACCACTCAGCGGTGACGTCGGAATCTTCCGATACGATGAGAGAACAGATTGATTCTCCACCCTCCTTGAGTAATCGGAGGATCCTCATAGTCCGATTAGGTACAGGACGTTCGACTAATGCCACCTTGGCAACTTGTGCTGTTTGGAGATGTAATTCAAAGGACTTATCCTCTGACGCAAAGGTTACCAAATTAGCTCCCGATTTCGGAGACTGGGAGAGAGCCATATGTGGTCCTAACGTATTGGTAGATTCCAGGATAGCACCATTTCCTACAACGACAATCCGAAAGGAAACTTTCGACTCGTACAGATCCTGTAAAAACCCATACACCTGTTCTTCCTTCTCGGTTAATGTCGGTGTTACCTTGGTGGCGGCCCCACCAGCGGCGGCAGCAGCAAGTGTCGTCGTCAATGTCGTCGTTGGTCGACTGACGGGAGAGAAAGCCTCCCCGACGCCACAAAGGGTACCGATAATTGCCGCAACAAGGACGAGAGCCGATCGAGTATTCATATCAGAATTGTAGATGCAGCGTATCAACAGGATGTAGGAAGGGATACGAGTTTTCTCGGAGAATGGAGACTCTGGTATCAAAACCTTTCGATAGGATTTCGCACTTGACTTGACAGTGACAGGGAAAAAGTGGGACAGCGATTTGCTACGTATGCTTCACGTGGAAGCAAATGCTTGATAAAGTTTAGTCCATTTGGTCGTCTTCGTTCGATTCATCAGACCAAACTATGGTAGGCTCTCAAACAGTAAGCACTATAAACCATCGTATTTACGTCGTTCACACTTCGGCTTGCCCTTCTCATCCGGTAGTGAAGAAATAGCATCCTGTTCAAGTTGGGAGTATCGCTCCCTTAACATATTAAGGGTCTTTTCAATGAACTCTGACGGAAATTCGGAGTTGCTGGTGTTGTTACGTAGCAAGTCGTTGACCTCATAGGGATCCTTCGGAATATAAAAGAGCTGTTCGTAATTCCCCTTGCTGGGCCATTTGGTATATTTCCATTCTTTCGTCACAACGGCTGTACTGTCTGGAAATTGTGCCAACGGAAGCTCGTAGAAGAAATCTTCTCTCCAACGCATTGTACTGTTACGTTTGTTGGGTCCTGACAGATACAAATCGGAAATATCCTGCCCTTGCATTAGACTACTTGGCTTGATATTCGCCGCACCGAGAATCGTTGGTGCAAGATCGATGTTCAGCGTGAACGAATCATCTAATGTACCCTGATTGTTTGAGGCCATACGTGGATCTCGAATGATAAGGGGGACCCGAATACTCTCCTCGTAGGGATGCCATTTACCCGCGAGACCATGGGCTCCTTGCATGAGACCATTGTCCGTCGTAAATATAATCATCGTTCGATTATAGACTCCTTGATCTTTCAACTCTTGTCTGATATCAGCGGCGGCTTGATCGACTTGAGATACCAGCGCATAATATCGTTTCATGCTTTCTTCGTAGTGATGAGAAGTTCTATATCGTTGCTCATATCGATCGCGACTTAGTCCTTTCTTCAGAAAGTCTGGAAGTGAGACAAAGGCTTCGGAAAAATTGTAGGGTGGTGAAAAATTATGATCCTTGTATAGTTCATAGAAGGACTCAATAGGTGACCATTGTGCTCCAGGCTCGGAAAATGTCCCGACAGCCTTGGGTGGATAAAAGGCGACTGTGACCGCAAACGGTATATCCTTGGGTCGTTGACGAAGGAATTCAATCGCATCATTCTTTGCCATATCGGAAGCATGGATTTTTCGTAGGAACTTCTTCGTAACGTTATGTCGAATCTTATACCAGTGATCACCCTCATGAAAACGAGAAAAATTGAATGCATTCTCTAGGAAGCCTTGATTGTTACGGTATTGCCACTTGCCGATATGTCCGACAAAATATCCAGCCTTTTGTTGTAATAGGTATGGCCAGGTCTGGTTCCACCATCTCATATCTGTAAAGACAGGACAGTACGGTCGAAGAGATTGATGTTGACTAGCATACCGACCGGTAAAGAGAGTCGCACGAGATAGCCAACAAACAGACGACGTCACAGCATTATGGGTGAATCGAATCCCCTCGGTTGCTAGTTGGGAAAGAAATGGTGTATGGATCAAATCAGGTTTCACATCTTGGAGGGAATCATATTTCCAGTCATCGGGGAATAGTATGACGACGTTTAATGGTTCCATCCGTTGTTGTCGATGAGGATGTTTCTCGTGACTTTGGGGCCCTATTGTGGCGTTGTGGTGTTGCCGATATTTGTGGAAATCGAAATGAGGCATCTGTCAAAATAGATGTAGGAATGAATTGTTGCTTCGTCTGGAAGATCCAGAGTTGTACTCCCGAAAGAAGAGCGATCGAAGTTAACGTTAATGTCGTGTATTGAATCCTGCCTCTGATCATTCCTGAACGATAGAGACAAGTGTGAAAATGCTACTGGACATATGACTTTGTACAGTCTACTGTGCTACCATGATATTTCTGCAATCGATCAACAACTATCCCAATAAGTCTCAATCGAATTTTCAAGTTTCGGAGTTGGAAGAAGCTGTTGATGTCTCTTTCTCGATACTGGGAAAAGACTCGTGAACGCCAAATATGCCTCTCTAGAGTCGGGCCTGTCCTCTGCTCGTGTCAAGCAAGCGACTCATCCGATCGGAATCTACCAAAGGACGGACGGGAGAATTAGCAGCGATCTTTGTGACGTCATCTTCTGTCCAACATCGTATCATAGCACGCAAACATGCGACAAGATACATGTTTCCCCTCCGGCGTCTTGGGAGGAGCTCGACGGGAATAACATCGTTGCCACAAGTCATAAGAGTTGGAACAATGGTGAACGAACAGGCAACGGAGGATTATTGCATCACATTTGAAGATGTGGAGAAGGCTGCGAGTCGGATTCAAGGTATCGCCCTACGAACGCCTGTATTGACTTCTCAGACGATGATTCCCGATACAGGAAAATCGTATTTCTTCAAAGTCGAGGCGTACCAGAAGACGGGATCCTTTAAATTTCGAGGAGCATTGAATGCTGTCAAGCAGGAATTGGAATCCTTGAATCCATCCTCGGAGGAAGGTCCGTCCGGTCAGGATAGTGGTTCAATGCCCGTCGTGACACATTCGTCGGGGAATCATGCTCAAGCATTGGCCTTGGCAGCTAAATTAGCATCGACACCAGAATGTTTAGTCTCCGCGACGATTGTCATGCCTGAAAATGCTCCTCGAGTTAAGAAACGTGCCGTTGAATCGTATGGGGCGAATATTATCCAAGTCGCGAATACGAATGAGGCTAGAGAAGATGCAGCGACACACATCGTCGAAACGACGGGTGCTGTCTTTATCCATCCAAGTGAAGATCCTCGTGTGATTGCTGGTCAGGGGACGACATGTCTTGAATTGGTAGACCAAGTCGATGTCCCCCTTGATGTCGTTATCATCCCCGTCGGTGGGGGTGGTCTAGCCTCTGGAAATACAATCGCCTTGAGAGGACTACTCGGAGACAAAGTCAAGGTAAGAGATAATGGTGGGGGCTCGTGTGCCGCCATGAACAGGCTGTGGACGGATGGTGAAGCATGATGGATACGATTCCTATGTTTCTTATGTCATGGACAATTTTTGTTTTGATCTGTTCTTCCTCTGTACCGAAAGATTGTGTTGGCCGAACCGTCCGTTCTGGATGATGCCAAACGTTCCTTTCAAGGCCGTACATTACTCAAACATAGTCCAGACAATACCTTGGATAGTGTTGCAGATGGACTTAAGACGACATTAGGTCCCAATACATGGCCGATTATCCGTGATTTGGTCGATGATATCTTTTCTGTGACCGAAGAAGAAATTTTAAGGGCGACCAAGTTAGTATGGGAACGATTGAAGGTATGTATCGAACCAAGTGCAGGCGTGGGTGTCGCGGTAGCGATGGGACAAGAATTTAATACCAAGTATACCACAGAAAGTGGAATACGAAATGTTGGTATCGTCCTTTGTGGTGGAAATGTCGATATCATTCAGATTGCAACCAAAATGGAAAAGATGGGCCTATAGGACAAATTGTACGAAATAGTAGGTTTTACGGCTGAAGGGCGTAACTTTCCATTCTTTCACTGATTCTATCACATGCACCATTACATTTCACCACCATTCGACCAGGACTCAAAGTAGTTTACCTCTTCAACAATCGTACTCGACAACCAAAATAGCAGGTCTACATCTGAACCTTTCAGAACGACTATTCCAACTAGGAGGAGTCGACAAAAATTGCTTAACGTACGCGATGGGGGGTTATCTTAACATTTTTCAAACGCCACCGAAACTCGGAGATACTCGTCGATTCTTTCATCCATATTGCTAACACCAGGGGCGCCACATGAAATAGCTCAGTACTAAGCTTGTCGTATACTGACTAATCAACCAAGACCAATCGTTCGAAGAAGTCCCCAAGCAAAACCCCAAAACTCTGATTGTTTATTCAGCAAAGACGAAGAAAACAAAACTCTTCAAAAGGAAATGGATCGGGGGGATGGATCCATTCGTACCGTCAGTGGGTACGCCATCGGACCTTCATTGAGAATACAGATGGAGGCTCCTGGACCTGGCATAGGGATGACAGCCGACCATGGTCGGATCACTCCACTATCCGTGTAAATGTCAGCAATAGCTTTCGCGTTCATCGGTCCTTGATATAATTCTACCTTGGCATAGATTGGCATCCCCTCTGAACTAATTTCCACGTATACATGCTGAACGTCAGGATCGAAACCAAAGGTTGTCAAATCTCCTCCATGAATTTCCTTCGGCGCCGACAAACGACTTCCCAATGAAGGACTTGGTCCTCCTTCACCGCCAGTGTTCGGATTGCCCGTCGTCGTCGCTGTCACGGCAGCTTCGAGAGGAAATTCCATCGGACCAACATTCCTGATTTCGGTAACACCCGACCCACCATATCGTTGAGGAGTATTAAACTTTGTCATCCAGGGATATCTTCCACCATCTTCACTATAAAGTCGCATCTGCGTCGGTGTATCATTCGGTGCTCGCCAGTTGGAGACCACTGCTTGTAACGGTCGTCCCATCGTTCCGAGGTGGACATCCATCCCATCCGTACTACCATAGGGCTCAGGTGACGAAAAGGTAGCCCGAGATCCAGCTCCCTGAATCGTACTTGTTGATCCGTAGGCGGGAGGTTGTCGTGGTGCAGAAGGGTCCATCCGATTCATGGGAAGTCCCTCTATCGGGAATCCATCTGGTGTCAAACCTGCCCGTACCATGGGACTGCATGGTTCATCATCGACCGGCGGGGGGCTACTGGCAGGTCTTTGTCGTTGTTGTTGAAAGCCGTACACGTCTTGACGGACTGGACTTCTCCCATATCCATTGCTGTTACCTCCCTGAACGAATCCATCAGGCTGGAGTAGCAGCGAAGAGGATGAGTAACCATGGAAGTACTTGTTCGGCGTCCCTGTAACCTCTGGCGGGACGAAGGCATCCAAGGAATATACATTCCACAGAAGAAGAATCGTGAATGACTCTTGAAAATGAATCATCTTTCCTCGCGAAGCAAGGCAGGTGTCGATCAGTGCACCCTGCTGGGTAGAGATTATAGTCCTGCGCCAAAAGAGGAAGAATCGAAAGAAGAAGCAGGCTTCTGTCACAGATCGCAGTCGAGGTTTGGCGATAGCTGTTTGGCGTGCCAGCTATGGTGACGTGGCAGCGGGTCACCAGGGTATCAATAATCGACTTGTTCGACCGAAATCGCATTCTTGTGCTCGTTATGATACAAATTCTAGTCTCCCGTATCTAGTAGAGAGAGCCCACAGCATCTGGACATGAACACCAAGAACCATGCCATCGACTAATGGAGTTCCCTAACTAGCGATTCGTTTCTCGGAATGCTGCCTTTCGTAGCTTGGAGAACGTTACTCGGTGATGCCTCTACAACGAAAGTCCCCTGTCTACATCAAGAAATTTCTCGAGGATACTCGAGGCATACGACCTATCACATATGGGATCGTGTCAGAGAGGGCAGATAGATGCCGGGTATCTACCGGGGCCCAGGGGGTGATGATCCTCCTGAATGGGGCGCCAACGAGTGGTGGCGTGTGACCATGCAAAACGCGGCGATCGAATGAAAAAAAATTATGTCTTGGACAGCGGGGTTTGTCGGACTTCAACCCGGCACTGGTAGCATAGTCGCATCATCCTCTCCATTGAACCGTTCCTTTGCTTTCAAGGATAGGTGGATACGAGTGACGCCGATAATGGCATTCACTAATCGGAATCCGAAAAAGGTATTGACAGCCGACGACCAGATCCCAACGACATCCGTCGCTCGGGACAATTGGTAGACACCGACTACAGTCGAAACGGCGGTACCAGCAGCCATGTATCGAAATTGATTCCCTCCTAATGCCAATCCCTCCAAGACGAGTACGACACTCACCAACAGCTGTTGGAATGCCAGATGCGGTACGCATCGTAGCAACAACCTTTGGATCCCGACATCTTGAGTAAATACACTCGGAACGAAGCGACCAACACCTGCCACAATAGCCATAATGGCTAGACCTTGGATCATACTGTATTTGACAAAGTATTTGGATAAGGATAGTGCCTTTTCACGGTTCTTCAAATTCCTTCCCATGATCATTTGAGCACTCATATTTCCCGTATCAAGCCAAAGGGTCGTCAAGCAGAACAGACCGTATGCAATCTGATGCGTCGCAATATGTATCGGTCCCATACGAGTCGCTATCCCCGTGGCGACGGTATAGAAGGTAAGGAGACTCCCCTGTTTGGCAAGCATCGATAGATTGGCACCTAAAATTTTTCGGACAATCCTTCCAGTGTTACCCTTGGGTAGGACAGTGTTCTTGCCGGATTGGGATAGGAGCTTCTTCTGCTGTAATCTTAACGCATAAATACCACCAGCTCCAAACTGACTGATTGCTGTAGCAGCTGCAGCTCCCATCATTCCCATCTTCATGGGAAACATCATAATGGGATCAAGAATAAGATTAAGTATCGCAGCGACACTGCTGGCGATCAAAGGAGTACGGGTATCATCATTGCCACGAAAAATCCCCTCGGCAACGACAACTACGACGAAAATCGAAAATCAAAACAATGCAAAAGAGGTGAGTTCCTTTGGTGTCCATCGTTCACCACCGGCACCAAAAACAAAGGTCTAGCATTGTAACTTACTTCCCACTACCGCAGGAGCAGCCCAGGCTCGTGCAAACAGATATCGACATGCAGGATGGAATAGAGGAGAATCTGGAGTTACACCCATCGTCGACAATAACCATGTCCCAGCTCCAAGGAATCGTAATCCCAAAAAGACGATAGTTCCTAGTACTCCTGCCAATTGTAAGGAAATCCTAGCAATATGATGTTCTTCAGCATCTGTCGTGGCGGAATTCATAAGGCTAATCGTCGCCACAGTCGATCCACGGAAAATCGAAAAACACATATGGAAGACAGATGTACAGACACCGAGTGCACCCAAGTCGATGACACCCATCCGACCAACAAATCCCGTATCGACCATTGATAGGAATGGATCTGCCATAAATCCCATCAAGGCGGGGACTGCTATCCTTAAATTTTGTGTATTCCATGGCGTATCGTCGTCTTCACCGACAATATCCAAATTCCTTTTCTGTACGGAAGTCCTTGAAGCGATAGCATTATTATTTTCAACATTGGTTGGTGGTGAGGTCACTGATAGATCCGGGATGCCTTCCTCCTCTTCTTCTTCTAGACGACTTGTTGCGGGGAAGGCCTCCAATCTTGTTGGTATTGTGCGAAGCCGAGGATGGTGCTTTGTTGTGATACCATGTCTGCCCTCCTCCCGAACGAAACAATATGGTACTAAATGCGAAAATACCGTCAGGGCTGATTTCGTCGCAGTCGACTGGGATATCCGACAAGATGTTAATGGTCCAGAAAAGGCTGTCGTCGTCGATGTCGGGACTCCAAGAATGACGACCATACACAGAATCCGCACGAGTAAGCTGTCATGATTGCGGTAGGCAGGGTTTGATTTCTTCATATGAGGATACGATAGGTCGGACGACAGTTGGTAAACTCGAAAAGTTGTCAAATGAGACCTGCCTTCGAAGGCGGCTTCACTGTACAGTAGTTGTGGGTTGTGAGAACAAAATGGATCATCACCGAAAGGTGATAGAACACCGATGGCATCCATCATCACGAAAATGACGTACCGGTCTCGGTGGGGGGTGGGAGAAGAAATTTCCTTGACAAAAGTGGTGGAATAACGCGTAAAGATACAGTATTGTTGGGATGAACTGTATTGGTTCTCTCACGAAAACAGAAAATACCGTTCTTTGAGGCCCAGGCGAAACGCGGCGGAACGATTGGCAGTTGCTGCTGGTGATGTGACGGATCCTTCTCACTTGTCAGTCTGCCGTGCGATCGCTCGCGCAAGGTCTGTCCAACTATCATAAAGTACCGGTACACGGATCTTCAACCGATGTCAAGGAAGCCCACCAAAGTCCGCCATGCACAATTCTACGCATCGTTGTTGTGATGCATGACGGGATCACACTCTGTATGATGGGGCTCCCATCAAAAAGTGTGTGCTGAGTATGCTGCCACAATCGGCAAAGAAATCATCCCAGAAAATCATCAAGTCGATATCCAAATCAATGGGTTCCAAATTAAGGCTACCATTCAAAGAGACATCCTGTGCTTGACTTAGTATTCTGCAAGAAATTTCAATCAACTTATCAAGATTTAAAATGATGACTACCATTCAAATGATTCCACATGAAGACCGATACTGTATTCTTCCGAGATGGCATCCAAATCATCCAACACGACTTTGGCACCACCACAATACAACATACCCCAAGTTGGAAGGACCAATTGAGGATCTAACTTCTTGACATATTCTTTCGAACCATCGACTGTATTCCAAGGACGGAATCCCATCGATAATCGGCTCATGAGGTCATTGGGCTTTATCGTTTCAGAAATATCACCAGGGGACAGTTGGAATCCCAACTCAGCTGCAAAAATGGATAGATCTTCATCACTCGAATCCAACGTACGCACAGTCCTAGAAGTTCTTCTAGTACTACTACTCTCGTTCTTGATGTGGTCTACAATCATCTGACATGCCATCCGTTGAGTGTCGGGGGTGTAATTTTCTGGTAGACCCTCCTTCGATTCAATGCCAAAAATGATATTCGGGATGACTTCGTGAAGGTTGGGACGACCATTGATGATACAGACATTGGTGTTGGCATGGACGTTCAAGCTACTCATATCCAATGGTTCTCTTCCCGTGTAAAAGATCAAGTTCCATCCTTCGTGATCTAGATACAGATGACGGGGGAAGAACTCCAACAAATGACGATCTCGGACGGCCCAAATCAAGTTGATACGACGATTATCCTTATGTGCTCCAATGACCGATAAGGCAGGCGTGATACCGATTCCTTCGAGATGAAGAAAACGAAGAAGGAAAAGAAGCAGCAGTAGTAGTTGAGGTAGGAGGGACAAACAAGATCCGTCAGTCAAGTATCAGGACGGATGACGATTACGGAGAGATGATCATCAGTCCTCTCCACGACGATATACTCACCGGAAGCGATCAAGATTTGATTGTCGTAGGCTGTTGCATTGTCATACGGACTGGGAAAGGGGCCATGGACCCACGCAGGCCGTACCGTTTCGCGTTGAGTACGTTGATGAAGAGTCGATGTCCAGTCTCCGGATTTCTGAATGAAGATCTGTCGTTCGGCTGGATTTGTGGGATTCTCAAAGAGTGAGAAGGCATGCCACTCGCCCTTGGCGATCCATGGAAGACACACATAGCATACACCGCCCTTGGACCCGATTTTCTGGAAATGATCGGAGACTGTCATGGTCATTCTGACTCCGGACGGAAGTACACTGAATTTGGTTGTCTCGATCTTCTCGGTCATGAAGAAGCAACAGTACATGGCGTCCGCAAAGTACCATACCAAGAGCGTACCGAAGACGTACGACGTAAAGCCACCATTTGGGACAGCAGACTTGGGAGTATGAAATGCCAAGGCAGCGGCGAAGAGAAGGAAGAAGTAATGGATCTTCTTGCGAATCTCGTATCGGATTTGTTTTCGGAATACAGTCATGGGGATACAGATGAGAAGGCAGCTGGTGATGATCAAGACGCCTGTGATCCCTGAGAAGTGTGAAATGAGCAAGCTGAGGTTTTTCTGGACAGCCCATCGGACTATGTGTAGGACGGTATGGATTACGAACACACCAGAATTGTCCACCCACAGTCTACTTGGAGCTCGTGAGTGTCAGCATTCATGTGAATGGCCAGCGGTGACTTGGCGAGAAGACTCTGTGTTGCGTGAAACTTCGTGATGAACACACAGACAAGAGCTGTATTGTTGGGGAAGAGTCAACAAGGGTAGTACTGTTGAGTAGTGGCTTGGCGATAGTGGACCGTCGTTTCTTAAGGTCAAGTTACTTACTGGGATACATGAACCATGCACTGAGTCGAGCGACAATGAGACAAACGAGTTGGAGGGTAGAAGCAGCGACGATTGCTCGTTCGGTCCCGTTGGTGAGGATGAGTCCATTTTCGGTGCGTTCGGGAGACGCTTGATCCACAATAAGTCCTGTATGGGGATCTCGAAGTCGGCTGGTAAAGGTCATGGTGGCGATGTAGACAGTGCATATGATCTTGAATCGCAAGACTTCCTTGAGGAAGGTGCGCACCTTATGGTTTATCGAACGAAATGGCGCATTGTTGGTCGTAGTAGGCATGGCACTGGCCTTTCTTTGCGAATGAGCTTCAGTGGCGATGATACGACGACTCTCTAGTTTCCTGCAGGCATTGGTGTCGTATTCGAACGATGTCTCTTCGCTTCCTTCACCAAGATGGTTATTGGATGTACTTGACTTCGAACCTTCGAATCGATGATGACCACCGCCCTGTTCAACATCGATCTCACCCTGGGAGGGTCGATAAGTTTTGGTAGGCTGATCGGTTCCGATTTGATCTTCTACTAATGTCTTGATAGAACGATGCATTCCGGCCATAGTAGACTTCTTGATTGATGGACAGAATACAATGGAGGTATAATCACGATGCAAGACGAGACCTTTCGTGGGACGATCATCATCGTCACTTGGAATGTTTGGCTTGATAGTATCGATTTTCTTTTTCATTTTTTCAAAGCAGTCTGGTTTTGATATAGTTCACTATAGACTTGTTGCTCTCGGCAAAAAGATATGAGCAGTAAAGTGAATAGTGTATCCACATCATCGATGAAGAATATTTCTGGTGTGCTGGAGGGGTCGTGCTCGATTTTTTTTCAAGACTCTTTCTTTGGGACATATTCTTCGTCTTGGAGGCCCGACTGGCGCGGTGGAGCCACCGATGTACGTGCCTAGGGCATGAATCAGAGTCGGTTTCCGGAACGTCCTTGGTCTTGGGTGGATTCTACCGCGTGAACTTCACTTTTCCAGAATTTTCACATGATTAACTGTGAGGCATACATCGTACATAGTCTCCCTGGTCCATTGATTTCTTGGGCGTGACAGTGAACTTGTGGAACTCCCCAAGACACTGTAGGAGAGAGAAAAAAGCTCTTTTCTCACGATCGAATCCAGCCCAAGTAATTTCTTCCCAAAAAAATGGGCCAAGACGGTAAGAGATTTGGTCTACTGACATACCAAACCAGGTCCCTTGATGAGACCCACTAACTAACTTACCATCGACAAGAGGACCTTTTGTACCGGTCCCCTTGGGTAGGGTCCGTATCCGAATATGTATATGGTACCCCCCAAGCCATGCCCCCATTGTATCCATCATTCATCTCGATTTTAGTATGCAGTTGAGTAAGGTCACTGCGTGCAGATATGCCAATGAATCCAGATTCCTTCCAAAACCCCTAGCCTTGAACCTGACCATGAGTGAACGATCAAGAGTGCTGGACCCATCTTGAACATCAATCAGTACCCCTGGACTGCGTGTACATACATTTGTTCGAAAAGCTGAAAGTTCCTATCATGTGGGACGTTGTAGACTTTGCTACCAAAAAAACTACAAGATTCCCTTAAGACACCCATTTTTCACATAGGGATGGGAGGCATCGTGTAGGGTATCAAGCATTTGGATATCCTACGAGGATGACGTTTTTTGACCTACCCATGTAGTAGTACACCGCCCGCGTTATGGGTCACTTGTATTGGAGGACATGGTCGAAGTTCGATCATATTCTGCGGGCATGACACCCTTATTCATGACGACTAGCCCTTCCGCAGTGGCATGTATAGAAGAGGGTAGAATATGGGAAAACGGACTACCAGTACCAGTACCCTCTTGGTTCGTCACGAAAGGGGAAGACGAATCATCACCATTGAGTGTCGGATCATATAGTATGGCTTGAATAGAAATTTTTCTTCGTACGATCTTTACAATCCTTGCTTGGATGAGGAGGATAGAATCGACAGGAATAGGACGACATAAATTCGTATGGACTTGGACAGTAAATCCCGTCCATGGACGACATGATCCTGTTACTAAAAAGGCATTCCATCCAATGACGTCATCTAAGACACTGGTCATACTTCCACCATGACAAAATCCTGGATGTGATTCGGCTCTTGATGTAAAATGGACAATCCCCGTCAATATCGTCCCAATCCCACCACGATGATATCCTGGTAATGGATGATCCTGTCCATATTGGACATGATACCGTAAAATCCGTACCGGTGAATCAGCATGATGGATTAAATCATGTCCCTTCCATCCATTCTTTTGACGATACGTCATTGTCGGATTCTGGAGGTGATATGATGATGATGACGTTGCCGATGGATCTTGGACTGTTTCTTCTTCTTGGTCTTCCTCTTTCCATTCATCGACTTGTAATTCTTCTCCCCATTTGTCAGTATAGTCATGTGGTTGTCCTATTGCCCATTCCGGGAGAACTATTTGAGGTTCTTTAGGCTGTACTAGGATCTGTTGTAGTTTGTTCTTCATGGAGGATCGTGGACCGATTGCAACGCCGTCATTGTCGTCGTCATTGGAAGTTGTTGTAGATGTTGCCGTCGTCGATCTTGTTACTGTCGCCATCATTTCACGATCGTTCTCTCGTTGTCGAGCGCCTTTAAGTCGAACAAGAAAGATGCCGTCGTTGTACTGTAGTTTTTGGGACTAGGACCGAAATCGACTTTCTCCAACAACTGTATGAGAGGTGGTTTGATTGAACAAAGGCCATCCATATTGCGATCGAGAACATTCTGGTCGAACGACAAGTTTTGTCACTCGTATGGTATCATATGTAACCTACATATATAGTATCCTTGGATGCCTGGTGGACACGGAATGGTATATTCATACGAATTTGGCTTGAAACTATGTTGTAAATCTTCATTTGAAACAGGATGTGTGGTATTGACTTTGGACTTTTGTCACATCACAAAGAGTATCCAAGCATCACAGCAGTAGTAGGGAAACCGAAATCGATGTATAACAAAACCCATTGCCGTCGCCATACAGCTCCGATAACTGCTGAGCCGAAAACGAACGATATGGATACTATCTCGTCGTCAAGTTCCACGACACCCGAATCGGGGACGAACGACAACAATGACGACCGACGACGACAGTAGCCATTTCTACATTGAAAAGTCCCCCATGTGGTAACCAAAACGTCAAGATAGGGATGGGGATTTTTTGGCTTGCGCTGGTGTTACATATGAGTGATAATACGTCTGGCTGTGAGGATGAATATTTTTCTTTTGCCATCAAGTCGATTCCAACACACACTATAGAATCCAAGAATCTATTCAAATGTCCCCGTCTAGAACGGACGACGACAAGACGACGATCCATGTCGACGATGAGATTGCCCCATTATTTATGAGTCAAATATATGATGATATCCTCGATGGGGGGATTTATGATATACGAGACAAAGATCCTCCATTACCCTCAGATTCATCGGGAACGTCTCTATTTTGAGACAGTCATCGGTGCTGGGAGATACAAACCTTTTCCTTGTTACAGCCAATGTTGAGGGATATGTTGGTATGATATTTTGTTCTATTCTTCATTCCACCTTTCCCAGTTTTTTCTTGAGGGGTGTATACCGCCATCATAGGACGTTCTTTTCGGATTTTCACACTCCCTCTTCCAAATGCGCGCACGTTTTGTGTTTTCCTTGAAAGAACCGTAACTCATGACTGTCGAAACGTACTATTGACGTCGTGAAGCATATTCATTCTGCTGTAGCAGCCGTCGTGGTCGTAGGGAAATTTTTTTGAGACATTTACAAAGTACCTATTCCCTTTTTTGCCCAAAGTATGCCCACGTTTATCTTTTCACGGGGTGACGAGGCTTTTGATCCAGAGAATCTTACAGCCTACAGATCTTTCATACTCGGTGGTTCGATGGGTAGGCCTACTTGTTGCATGTGATGAACGGGATGGAAGCTCATGAGTGTCGGCGGTCATATCATGGATGGCCAGATGTGACTTGGCGAGAAGGGTTCGTGTTGTGTGAAACTGGATGGTGATGAACAGGTAGACGAGAACTGTATGCCCCGGGGAGAGTAAGGAAAGGCAGTACTTTTGAGAAGCGGCTTGGTAATAAACTTTCGTTTGTTTTGGTTGCGTTACTTACTGGGATTCATGAACCAGGCGTTACTGAGTCGAGTCACCATGAGACAATAGAGTTGAGGGGTTGAAGCAACGACGATCGTTCGCTCGGTCCCGTCGGTTAGGATGAGGCCATTTTCGGTGCGTTCGGGAAATACCTGATCCACGATGAATCCTGTGTTGGGATCTCGGACTCGACGGGTAAAGGTCATCATGGTGGCGGCCACGTAGCCGGTGCTGCTGATGATCTGGAAAGCCCCCTTGAGGATTTTGAATCGGAAGAGGACCTCCTTGAGGAAAGTGTGCATGTTGTGGCGTAGACAACGGAATGGCATTTAGGGTCTCAGGAGTCATGCCGAGCTTTCTTTGTGAATAGGATATACTGGCGATGTTGCGACAAATCATTGGGTTGTCAAAGGTTCCGAGATCGTAGTCGTACGAAGTACTGGTTTCTTCACAAGTATTGTCGAGTGTATTTGCCTTCGGACCTTTGCGTCGATCACTGCCTTCTTCGAGATCGAAACCAGAGGGTTGATAAGTCATTGTTGGATATTCGGAATCGATCTCATTCTCGATCGTCTTGACAGTAGTAGAATGATTCATTTCGATCTTGGTTGTTGTTTTCCTCCCGCCGGCTGAAGGGCGATGGAAAACAACTGAACGTTCATCATGGTGTAGAACCAAACCTCGCGCGGAGCGACCATCATGTGTTCTTGGGTAGTATCGTTTTTGGTAGAATTCCTCTTCACTGTCAGCCATTTTCGAACACAAAGGGCGATTTTCAGTTAGTAATCTGTTCATGCAACTTTTCGGTGAAAATATGAGCACACTGCACGAAGATTGTAAATCACATCGCCGCCTACGTCGCGCTATCACAATCCGGTTTTGACGGAGATGACGGAAAAATGATTATATAAGCCCCCCCGAACCGCCAGAAAGGCTATCGAACTTTCGCATCGGACAACTAGACCTCACGTCTCTAAAATGGTTCGGCTGGCCTGGGGAAAAACTTGATTATATGCCCCCGCCTCGCATCATCGAAGTTTTACCGCCAATTCGTGTTTTATACCGGCGTCTCTCTGCGTGAAGTCTTGCTTGTCACTCCCCAGCAAGCAGCAAAGCAAGGGTTGGGCTCGTCATTTTGATTGGTCTAGATGCTCCGGTTCACAATACGCCTACCCAATGGCGCGAAGCGACGAAATTCCTGGAACATCTTTCTATTCTCACAGTTACTTGACACAGACAGTGAGCCTTGGGGGATGCTGGACGACACAGCGATTCCTGTTAGTTCCATTTGTTGGAGGCTCATGATACCCGACGAGGAGACTTTCTTTTCGCTGCCTTCATCTACCAGTATAGGACTCAGTCAGTAGAATCATGCCACCGTCTCCAAAGAATCTCCCGGCCATCATCGACTATTGGATGTCGTATTTCAAGAGGGCTTCACTTTTACTTCCAGGGTCACGACCGGGTTTCAACCATGCACTCAAACTGTCGCATACCACGATAGATCCCAAACGTGTCCATTCGATTGGGACCTTTTCGAATCCAGAGATGACATATCGATACTCACTCTCTTCAGATATTCCGAAGTATAGCACCGGTGTCCTGACGGCGTTGATGGATGAACTAAGTACGGATGCTTGTTTTCGAGTCGGCCTGCCATCGGCACCAGGTCTTTCACTTCAGTTCCAGACCGAGCTTGTGGACAAGACGAAGGCTATGAAATTCTTTAATGGTCAAGATGATATGCACAAAGAAGTAGATATCATCAACACGGTTTCCAAGTTGGGGAGGACCATTGCCCATACTCGAACGGACTTTCGTTGCAGCCAAACGCAGAGCCTGATCGCGTTTTCGTCGCATGTCAAGTACATGCCCACAGGTCTTCCATCCCTCGACTTTTTACTTCGGTATCCAAAGATCCATGATATTTACATCGACAATGCCTTCAGGTATTCGACTATTCGAGTCTACGACGAAAAAGCGTTGTCTCAGGTCATCGGTCCACACTTACAATTTGATAGGGATCGAGGGGAAGGGAAACCCTATGCTACCTTTACAGTAACGACTGAGCACACCAATCCTTTCGGTGCCATGCATGGTGGATGTCAAGCCATCGTTATGGAAGACGTCGCCCTCGACTTTGTCCGTAACGAGCTATCCAATGATGATGTAATTGTGGAAGCCTTGCAAATGGAATTCATGAGTCCCGGCAAACAGGGGCCTATTGATGTTTATTGCGAAGTCATTGGGACCTCGGTCGATGACACCGTCGAAGAACGAGTTAGCACCATGCATGTTCGTGTTCAGCTGAGGCTCCAAGCGAACAATCGACTCTGCACCGAAGGAAGACTTCGAGTCTCTTTGGTATAGAATCACTTCCAGTCCAGAAGACCGGAAGTGCCATATCCGCGGTTCTCCGTGTCTTTCCTCTTTCTGAGAAAAGAATCCGTCTTATGGTTCCATTGTAGTGAAGTACTATCTTTTGGATGATTCCAACTTAGTTCCACTTCATTTCTCTGTCAATAACGCACTGATTTGGTGGAGGATCTCATGCATTACGAGGGGAAGAGTCACTTGGGGTTCTAGCTGCTTGGGAAAGGCTTTGGTCGCATCGAATCGCGTCCCGTGTGGCGTAAGTCGTGTTCAGAGCGGATTTTTAAAATGCCATAGACTATGGTGGGGATAGAATAATGAAATCTAGAGATGATTAATCTCATGGACGCAGACCATTCAGGTGAACACGAGGGAATCCGATATCATGCCGATGCGATCTTCCGAGCCGCGCTGTCATTATTTGTCTTACTCGCTAGGCTCTCAATTCGACATGCGAACGTTCCCCATCGAAGTGTCGTAAGTCCCTTTCGTTGTTGGTAGCTAAGCGGTCCCTCCAGTTGCCTACGAAATGCCTATTTTTATCCAATTCGCTTGATTCCTGGAAATCAAATTAAGAGCATGTACTGTCCTTTCGATTTCTATGAAACATCAATGGTTCCATCAGGCCCAACCTCGTACACTTTGTCCTCTGGGTTTTCCGATGTGTCGACTGCCTTTGATTCTCTCCGTTGATTGTTGGGGTCGCGTTCAGGAAAAACCATATAGTAATCCTTTTCTATAGTACAGAACAGACCAAAATTGTTTTGGAACTGATAAGTGAGGTGATGATTTGGATCGTCCATTCGAAACAAATTGAATGAGACTGGTATCTGTCACGTACCAATATCAGAACCCTCGGCCGCATACGTTAGTTTCAATGCATCTAGAGAGATTCCCTTTTGTGGTATACAATCCAAAGCACGACAAGCCATGATATACATTTCTTCCGTCAAGAGTTCTCCCGACGTAGCCTTCTGTAATGCACCAAGTTCTGGAAACGACAGATAGCCATCCTGGTCGGAATCAAAATGTTCCAATAGGGCCCGGACTTTATCACGAAATAGTTCACCGTCATCGTCGCCGTCCTCATAAAACAAGGCAGACATGTTTTTGTCAGAGCTCATGTCGGAAGTACGGAGTCTTTAGGAGTTGGGAGGCTGAAGATAGATGTGTCAAGAGATTGATCTATGAAAATGGTCTCGCAGCATCGCCTTCGTTGCATCACGGATTAGAAGCGACTTCATCAATCGATTGGTCCCACGAGTCGAAAGGGCTGTGGTCGTCTTGCAGTCGCTACGAACGATTCTACCGTTTCCACGAACGTTTGCGTTCTCCGCGCTGTCATAGGTCATCTCACGTAGCAGTTAGTAGGATTGACACAACAAAGCCGTTCACTTTAGCAACTTCATCGCTTTTTGAATCGCGGTAAAGCACCATCCCACAGTTGAAAGGCGCGTTATCTTTCGTGCCCTCCTCTACTGTGACAATCATAAGTGAGAAGGATACCGTATCTCCCCCCTGCAATCCCATCACCTCTTCTTGTGAGCCGAAGAAAAAGCCTACCAACCTACAAATGAGTGGAGAGGCGGTGCACGAAACCTTTGTGGAACTTACAGGACCACCACGTGCCGACGCCATCTTGGAAGGCGAGTTCCGTTTGGAGGATGTTCCACCATCACAACCAAACGCTATCGGTGGAGTCAGGGGACAACCCTCGACAGTAAGGACCGATGGTATGGTAAGTGAAAATCTCTCACTCTTGTTCATCCACGAGAGTCTGGTTTCTTGACAGTACTTCTCAGCACTCTATTGCATTATCTGCGTTTCAAAAATCACTGTCCAGGCTATTGCTGCTGCTGCGGGTCTACCCAAGTTCCTTTGGGAGACGCAAAAGGGGAAACGCAAGCGAGACCCTGACGCACCCAAACTGAAACGACAGCGTTACACGAAAGACCAAAAGGCAGTCATCCTCAATTGTCTCAGTAATACCTCCAACGCAAAGCTCCCCGAGGTCGCAAAGCAGTTCAATATTCCAGAAGGTACCTTGCGTGGTTGGTACGATGAAGATCGGCGGAACAAATCCGCCTCGGGAGTCGATGATATGGGTGAAATCACAGCACACATCCTCGAGGCCCCGGTAGTAGGTGACGTCATGGATGATACAGAAAGTGCTCCCAAAAAGAAGCGTCGTCAACGTTATTCAAACGAAACAAAGATTCAAGTCATTCTGGCACTCGAAACGCGCCCAAATGCTTCACTGAATGACGTTTCGAAAGAATTCAATGTCGCTCCAGGTACAGTCCGAGGATGGCGTGATGAGGCTGACAAGATTCAGACTCAAGCTATGGAAAATCGACGTGTCGGGGCAAAGGCGAATCCATCAAGAGATCCTCTCCGTCGGGTTTGGAATGCAATCTTGACTCTATTTGAAAAGAATTCTCGTCTGCCTCATAGTCAACGACTTGAAGTCAATGTTGCGGTCGTCAAGACCATTGGTGCGCAAGCGAGAAACACTCTATTGGAAGCACACGAAAAGTCACCCTTTCTAAGCGAAGTAGAAGTCGCTGCAATGAAAAAGTTCAAGGCCAGGTATGTACATGCGATGACGATTTCGGGGGCCTGCCCATTCCAATCGTTCTGATCAGTCCCCTCATCGTCGACACAGCGAAACATGGTCGCGGAAGTGGGCTCGAGATCATCAAGTTATGACTGCTAAGCCTGAATCTGGAACCCAGATTGAGATGGCACAGGCGAAACTCATGGCGTTGCAGAATATTATTGATGAGTATCCTCCAGAGCGAGTGTACACGATGGCAGCTACTTCACTCTTCTACCGTATTCTACCTCATCGGACCTACGTCTCTAAACTTCCCGACGGTCAACGAGTTCGTGCCTGTAAGGGACTTAAGTGCAAGGATCGGCTCACTCTCTACATGTGCACGAATGAAAGTGGTACCGACAAGATTCCGATCACTTGCATCGGAAAATATGAACATCCTGCCTGTTTTCAGGTGGCGGCACAAAAGGCTTTACCCTACCTTGCCAACAAACAGGCGTTGAGTGACGCAGGGACCTTTCAACGCTGGTGGCGGACTATCTTCCTTCCCCATATTCGCGGTCAACTTCAAGAAAATGAAAAGTGCCTCCTGCTTGTTGAGAATGTTGGTCCCTGTAAAGCTGATTTATTGAAGGACCCAACGGGTCAAGTTCAAGTCGAAGCGTTGCCAGCCAGTCAATCCAGCACCATGAACTTTTCCCCAGCAGCCGCAACCCCGGAAACACTTTCCGCTATGCAGCCAAACCAAGCTAACGTCCTCCCACAATGCCAAGCTTTGGAATATGGCATCATTGAGACGATTAAGCGTCGCTACCGTTACCGACTCTTGCAGGAAGTTATGGACGCCTTCGATGAACGCGAAATGCGACGCAAAGTAGCCGATGCCGCGAATTTCCCAGTCGGAAGTCGAGGACTTCGGGAAGGTAACCTTGCGAGCTTAGCGGATACTATGCGTTTGATGCAATCAATCTGGGGTGAAGTTGCTGCGACTACGATCACCAAGGCATGGAATCGAACTAAACTTCGACATAAGCCTAAAGAAGAGTCGATTGTACCAGGAGGACAACGTGCGAAGAGTGAAAAACGGCAAACAACCCGGGAGAAGAAGCAGCTCGTAAAGGACCTAACGGATTTCTTGGGTAAACACGAAGCAAGAGACTTTACCAAAGATGACGGAGCGAATCAGCTCGAAGAAATGGTTGAAAAACTCAAGAACTGCTTCTTATATACGGATGGTGAAGTCATTGATACCAAAGAAATGATGGAGAGCTTGGAGGAATGGGTCGGCCTTGAAGATAGCCAGGGCATGGTATCTCTGTACATGGAAGAGATTAAGAACGAGATGAATATTGAGTATCTTACCGGCCTGAAGGAAGTGACTGAAAACTGTGTTCCTGAAGCGGAAGAGGGAGAAGATGCCCAAATAGAGCCTTCCACAGAAGCGAACAAGGACGGTCCGTCAGACCTAGATGCCGACACGGCCATGGCCCTTGCGTCGACTATCAAGTCTACTGCCACCAAACTTTTTGGTCATGGAGATATCCTTGGAGAGCTAGCAGTTCGTCTTGATGAAGCAGCCGATTCCATCTTTCATCTGTTGCGAAAACAAAAGGAGGTAACACACGCCAAGAAGGAAGCTGAAAAGGCAAAAGATATCGCCAAGGCCAAAGCCAAGGCAAGGGCCTCACATCCACCGAACGATGATGCCCCACCAGAAAATGCTGAGGCCATTATTGATGCTCCCGAAGTCGGAGGAGAGCTGGCAGTACATCATGTCCTCCAAGATATCGAAATGGCTGGAGTGTAGTGACCATTCCATGCATGCGGTATCGAATTCCAAAATTGTGGTATTTTTGTTCTACGCGACCGCGCTCGCTAATTCGAGTTTCAACGACCGGTGAAGAGCTGGTATTACCTGTCTACCATTGTATCATATCCCATGATGAATACGGTTGTTGGACCAATATGGTTGTTCGACCGCAATCACTAGAAACCAGTTCCTTGTCACATCATTTCCTCGTCGCATATTGACCTTTAAACGCTTAGATTCGTTGGTGCCCGTCTTTTCGCCGCGGCAATGATGGTAGTAACTGTAAAGCAATGAACTGACATGAGGCCTCAGGATAGAGTTCGTACGCCACCTTGTTGAACAACCTGTCAGCCGAATGATCCTTGTTATTAGGTGTGGATACGCTCCTTTCCATATGATTGTGGGATCTAGGAAAACGCTGATTGGATGGCGCCTCATCGCGACAGTTACATCTAGCTGACTGCGAGTAGAATCGCGTTGTTAGCGCCGAGAGGGGGTCGACAGTCGACAGTCGTCGGCACCCGCCCTAGTCGTTCGTATCTTAGTATCAAGGACGACATCGAGGACATGCGATCCGACGCCATTTCCACCAATCGAATCCCGCCAAGATACCTCATCTGTGATTTCTTCGTTGCCTTGCATACAAAATGTGTGTTTACCCCTTTGCACCGGCGCAAAAAATAGAGACTATTCGACTGGGGACTTTCAGGCGAGTGTCGTGCAAGAGAAAGGCGGGTGGGGTTACGAGGAAGATAGCAGCACGAAGAGGGATGGGCCTAAATTATGGGTCCGGGCGAGGCTCGCTCCGCAAGATGCAACCTCGATTCTCTCGGCATCACTTGTTGCCCGCGTTCTCACTTGTCAAATGGACCGAA